>Ga0315915_1001147_pt1 | contig 31185 bp, 15 predicted proteins | sample MpolbnodulesMG_FD_207738 | JGI IMG/M metagenome (GOLD analysis project Ga0315915, IMG submission 207738) | Medicago polymorpha root nodule microbial communities from Los Angeles, California, United States - branched nodules | ecosystem: Host-associated > Plants > Roots > Nodule | place: USA... | reverse complement strand
ATTTTAGCTTAAAAATACCCCCCCCCCCCCCCCCCCCCACCACCACCACCACCACCACCACACACATAAACAACCACTAAAGAATCCATTCTCCTACGACCACTCATTCCCACATTGATCTAAATGGTCTCTCCTCACTAATCATGTAACAAAAAAAGAAGTTCCCTTAGACCTTAACTTCATGTAACCTTTTACGGCTTCCAAACTTGATGACCTCAAATTGCACTCTCTTTAAGTAATATTGGCTGACAACATGCGATAACATTTTCAACAATTTCTTTAACGCCTTTGTATCTTGTTACTTATATCTCACTATTAATAAAACACTCATTGCTCTCATCCTTAAAAATGACCTTATCCACCTCTGAGGATCTAAGTCCCATAAGCCTTTGCAACATAGTTTACAAAATTATTACCAAATTCTTTGTTAACCTCCTTCACCCCCTCCTTGACACCATTATTGGCCCCCTATCAATGCTATTATTTTGCAAAATCGTTCACGACATGCGGAAGTAGAAGAAGAATGATGATGTTGCTTTCAAACTTGATACGGAGAAAGCATTCAGCAACATTAATTGGGACTTCCTAAATAATTGTCTCAATGACTTTGGTCTTCCCTCGTTAACAGTACTAGGATCCCCACTTACAATCTAGCAAAAGAAGCTCATAATATTTCTGTCACTCTTAATGCAACAAGCCTTGAGGATAGATAAGTCCAGTAGAACTCTTCTAATCATAGTTGCACCATTATTAATGTTGATGGCAACTGTTTACGTAACCCCATCATGGTTGGATTTAGAGACTTATTTTGTCACCCTTTTGAATTTTTTATTTCAATATTTTAGGCCACATCGTAGACTCGTCTGACTTACTCCTTGTTGAGCTTCATGCTATTATGTGAAAGCTTTTATTGAACGAGTTGAACTTTGAAGTTGTTATTTGCTACAAGGATTCCTGCACCATGTTCATATCCTTAAGGAGCCATCTCTCATATTTTATAAATGTGTTGCTTTGATTCAAAACATTAAATGCGTGTTTTTGAGTTGATTTTTTGAGGGGAGGGGTTTGGAGGACTACGTCCATACATATTTGATATTTAATTTTTTTTGAATAATGCCATGTCAACTCGCAAATACATCCTAAGGATCTTCTCAATCTTGAATGACAAATTTCCACGACTCACACCCTCTGTGAAGGAAACAATTACACTAAATTCTTAGCTAAGCTTGATGCTTCTTCCAAGTTCCACCTTGGAACTAATGTTTCACACCTCTCCTCTCTTAGTTTCATCGAACCTCTTCCCTATAGACTCCGTGCGAACTTGATTTCGTAGATTGTATATATTTTCCCTTGTTTTTGCTCTTTTGCCTCTCTTACCTTTATCCATTGGAATTTGTTAGTGTATTTGTTTTGTTTTTGTGGTGGACTGAGTTTGAACTCCAGACTTTGCATATATTATGCATTGTCCATACCAACTGCGCTAAGCTCACGATGACGAATTTATAAGTGTATAATAGAAAAGAAAAGGTGTGTTAGAAGTAACACTAATAATAATACATACATACATACAATAGTAGAATGAATTACTATAAGTTTGTTTAGTGTTTGGCCCAAACAAAAATAATCGATTATTTTAAGAAGCAAATAGTACAAAATTTACAACAGATAATAAAGGTAAAAATCCTTTTCCAAACACAGGTTTTTTCACTCACTCACGTACACAATAATAAGTACTACTATATGTTTTGTATCTCGCGTTATCGTTCTCTTTATCCTTCTCTCTCTCATTCACTCACTAGTCACTTCACTCACACACATTGCTCTGCCACCACTCTCTCTTCCCCGCTCTCACTGTAAGCTTTTCTCTCCAAACCCTAACCCTCATTTCGAGATTCTTCATTTCTCTCGTTACTTTCATTTCACTTTTTCTTAGGGTTACGCTTTTCGATTCAACTGCATTTTCTACTATACGCTTTGTTAGTTTCGTGTTCGTGTTTATCACATTGTCATCGATTTTAACGTTTAATTTTTTTCCGTCATTTCAACATGTGAAGATTATTACTGATTATTCTGTGTTTGTTTATGTTGAATTGATTTTTCCGCTTATTTTTTGTATACGTTGTCCGAGTTAACGGAATGTTCATTTCTGTTAGGGTTTTTAATTTGTTTAGTATTTTTAATTTTTAATCGATTGTTGAAAAGCTTAATTAGTTGAGATTTGTTGCAATTATTAGGTTTAATTTTGCCGTCATTTTTTATGATTGGTTTGAATTTGAATAATGATGAAGTTTTCACACAGAATTGAAAATCATATTAGTGCGTGTTATGATTCAGTAGCAAAATGTTGATGTGCTGTGTTTTGGACCAATGAGTTTCACTCGTTATGGTGCATTCTGAGTAGGTTTATCATTTGTGGCTGACTTTTTTTCTTTCTCTCTTTGTTTTTAGGGTTTTATTTAATATCTCATCGATTTATTTATTGCGTAGCTTTTGTCATTGGTGGATGATTGTTATTATTCTTGTTTTTAGGGTTTTATTTTGTATTTCATTAATTTTTTATTGTGTAGCGATTTTGTCGTTTGCGCTTAATTGTTTTCTTGTTGTCTTTAGGGTTTTATTTAATAATTCATTTATTGTGTAGCTGAATACCGTGGAGAAAAATGGGCGACAAAGGAGGGAAATCATGTCCGATATGTACTGAGGAGATGGACCTGACTGATCAGCATCTGAAGCCGTGCAAATGTGGCTACGAGGTTTAAGCATTTTTATTTACTTAAGGAATATGAATTTATTTTCATGAAAGTCGTCCATTTTCTTACATGTGTATCCTAATTATCGTTGAATACTCTGGTTTGATGCTTGTTGAAATTAATGTGCACTATCGATATGCTTCAATCTCTCGTGTGTTGTGAAAATCAAAAGTTAGAATTAAAACTGTGCAGTGTACTTAGCATTTCACTGAAGACATATTATGAGTTCTTATAGAAAATATTTTTGTTTTTTAAGATGAAAAAACCTATTTGGCGGGTTGCTGTTGTTTACAAAGTTTTAAAAACTTGTTTAACAAATCTTTATCTTAAAGCAAGAAAAGCATAACAGGTCAATATTTGTTAATTTTTGCTCTTACTCTTTTCACAGATCTGTGTATGGTGTTGGCATCATATAATGGAAATGGCACATAAGGATGAAACCGAGGGCCGTTGTCCTGCTTGCCGTTCACCTTATGACAAAGAACGCATTGTGGCAATGGCAGCTAACTGTCGAAGGTTGAGTTATGGCTGGAATTTCTGTTTTTTTGTATTAAATGTTATTATTAAGTAATCAATTTTTAGGTAATACTGATATGCTTGCCTTGCTTTAGCAGATTGGTTGCAGAAATGAATTCTAAAAAGAAAATACAGAAGTTAAAGCCTAAATCATCAGATGGAAGGAAACATCTTACTGATGTTAGAGTCATTCAGCGCAACCTCGTGTACATAATTGGACTGCCTCTTCACCTTGCAGATGAAGATGTGAGTTCTTAAATTCTTTTCTGTCTCTAACTGTTGCTAGATGTAACTGTGTGGAGCATGGAAGGCATAGTCCATATTAGTTTGTGTAGTTTAAATTGCAAATCATCTTAACCATTTTTTCCCTTCAATTGATAACATGTTTTTTGGATTACACCAGCTACTTCAACGTAGGGAGTACTTTGGAAGGTATGGAAAGGTTTTGAAAGTGTCGATATCTCGTACAGCAACGGGCGTTATTCAACATTCTGCAAACAACATCTGCTGTGTGTAAGTTGTTATGAATGTCTTTAAAGCAATCACCAAAGTGTTGTTCTATTAGGAAATTATAGTCTTTCTCTTGTTTTTGTCATTATTTTCTCTACCTAATTATCATTTGAAGGTGGGAATTTGGAATTTGTTCCTTGGCTATTTTGCATTCGTTGATTTAATTAATTTTCTTATCTTTAGGTATATAACTTACTCAAAAGAATCTGAAGCAGTTCGATGTATTCAATCAGTTCATTTTTTTGTATTAGAAGGTAGATCATTGAGGTAAGGATATACCATTTTGATTGGGTTGTTATTTGCGAGGTTTTCATGATTTTGTGATGATGGGTGGTTATTTTCATTTGCAGGGCTTGTTTTGGAACCACAAAGTATTGTCATGCATGGCTCAGAAATGTGGTAAAATAGACACTATAAGCTGAATTTATGAATATTTTATCACACTATGTTAGAAACTGGATTAAACTTCGTAGAATGGGTATATCTATAGTATTATTCCGGAAATAATTCTGGTACCAGTAGGAAGCAGTGCCAAAATCGTAGATTTACAAGAGAGTTAATGACTAAAGGGTATTTGATGAACCCTTCACTCCGCTTTACTGACTTGTAGGACTACTCATTTTCGGCCCTTTTCTTCACCCCAACTCATTTTTTTATTTAGCTATAGAGGTCAACTATGCCCCCAGCCCGGATCCCCTTTTTGTTTTGTCGCCTGAACCACTAAATTATTTCCTTACGTAAATCACTAGGTGTATCTTGGTTGTTTCCCATGCAATCTGCTACTTAATTATTCAATTCTCCCTGTTTTCCTTTCCACTGTATCCTAATATAGACCATAGTAATAGGTTCCTCACATACTATATAAATTATCTTGCTGGTCCAGCCTTGCAGCAATAGGGACTGTTTGTATCTACACGATCATGGTGCTCACGAAGATAGCTTTACCAAAGATGAATTAGTATTAGCATTTGCAAGGTATGATTGGTTCTCAACTCATGTACACTGTCTCCATTTTGATTGAACTTTTGAATTTGCTGTCGTGCTTATATAAGCCTCAGCTAGTTGCTGTCTTTTGACCATATTGTGTATTCATTTGGTAGTTCAAATTTTAATGGTTACACATCAATGTCTTTTTACTTCTCTGGTGTTGGATCCTCTTAAGTTTGATTGCTTTCAGTTTTCATATCGTAAAAAAAACCTACATCTTGCATAACATAGTCTTAGGTTTCTCCATAATTTCCACAAATATGTCAAACAAGTATGGGTATATCATGGTTCATTAGGATTTTTACCTTCCTTCTGTATGACCTCTTATTATTTGTCTTGGATTGCACTCTTATTTTTTAGTATGCTATTCTATGTTTATGTTGATAGTTATATCTTCTTTGATAGTAGTTTTGGTTTTGTCTTTTGTTTGTTAAAGGAGTAGGGTCCTACAAATCATTGGTGCTACAAATAATTTGAATCGTCCTTCAGGGAGTGTTTTACCTCCACCACCAGATGATCCTAAACATGTATCATCAGCCACCAAAGTAGTGTCCAAAAGCTCTTTAGATGTAAGTATTAATGAACATTACTTCTGTGGTAAACTTATTTATTGTGGGAGATATGATACTTCAATTTTCTACTATTTTGTTTTTTTAGGCAGTGAACTGACATTTTTATTTAACTCATTTGTCTGTTATCCATCTTGACAATTAAGAACCAGATTAAAGAATCCTGTTCAAGCAATGGAGCTGCCAATTCAACAGCACTTCCTGCAGCCAACTCTTGGTAATGGATTTATGAACGTTTGGTATGATCGCATTAATTTGTTTTGCATGGCAGTACGGCTGCTATTTTCATGGTGGTCACAGCATCTACGGTTTTTTCTTTAAAAAAATAGTGTAGTAGCCGCATGCTTCTGCTTTAGGTTGCATCACCAGCTATATTTTTATGGCAGTTTAGCTAGCCACCATGAAATAACATATCCACTTCTAGCATTTTTTTTAGTGTGAACGCTGACTTTTTGGTATATTGTACTAGGGCGAGGTGTGTATCTGGCAGTCTTCCAAAGGATACTAGTTCATCTTCATCACGTGCTGGTAATCTGGTCAATAGAAAGACTGAAGCATCTATTGATTCCCAAACCCTGAAGATTGAAGCGTCTATTCTTGATACAAAAAAATCAGGGGAAGTTAAAGACAGCTCTGATGTGCATTCCACCAATGGTGTATCTGTACCTTCAGAGTTGAACAAACATCACATTGGTGGAAATTTTCAAACATGTGAGTCAATTGTTTTCAATGAGGTTACTGTGAAGAAACTTTCTGGCATTATTTTGTCTAACTGTGAAACTTATTCAGCAGCTTCCGTGGGCCTTGGTCAAGAAAAGGTTGCACCTTCTGTGAGTACAAGCTTCCTGGAGATCACCACACCACATGATTTGAATACTAACAAGGCAGTTTCAAATCGGGATGTGCCTGGCTCATGTTCGGAGTTATCATCTGTTAGCATCAACAGTCATCTTGAAGATTCATATTTCAGTCGGGATTCGGACAGAATACTTTTTACTCCTAACTCGACCGATTCCTCTTTAGGGAAGCATTTGCATCAAGATAATGAGTATTGTAAAGATCATTCAACCACACCAGCCTTTTGGGAAGATATAATTGTGGATGATATGCTAAACAAAGACTGTGATCAACAACAACACGGCAAAGGCAGCGATAATTTAGCATCCAGGCATTATTCACCTCATTGTCCTCAGAATCTAAGCCAATCAAGCCATCATCTGAAGCAGGAAAATCAAATTTGTAACCAGAATCATTTGGGGAAGCCTTCTGAATATTTTACTGAACCCTTGGGGGCAGGATTAGAGAAGACCGTGAAGAGTGAGGGTACTGGTTCAGATGTTGATAACATGGTTTCTTCAGACGTCGGCGAAAACAACATTATATCTAACATTTTGTCTTTGGAACTAGATGCATGGGAAGATTCAATAGTTAAGTTGTTGGATGAAAGTGATGAGCCATACACATCCTTCAAAGCACCTGCTTTGCGCAAAGTCCAAGACAATAATCAGTCCAGGTTTTCCTTTGCCAGACAAAATGATTCCTTGAATAAAACCTCTGATTTGCAGCAATCATTTGGGGTTGCTGGACATGATCCTAAAGGGAATTATGCATCTGGTGGTTGTAATGGAAACAAAGACATGTTCGCTGTAAAACACCCATACGCTTTCCCATCAAGCAATTCTGTGCCATCAGATAAATTTGATGGAAGTCTGTCTTTGGCGCCCTCTAAATTTTCCAGTGAGTTTTTTTTTTTTTTGAAGAATTTTCCAGTGTGTGTTAATGAGTTACATACTTAAGTACTTCATCTTTGAGTATGGAGGATAAGTGTTTTCTTTCCAATCAGGTTTTCTCTATTGTCATAGTTGCTTCTACTTTATTGAGTTTATACATTATATGCATATATCATGATGCCAGTTTTCTCGTGGCATCCTGCTCGCTCAATTAATTGGATTTTTCCTTAAAAATCCGGAGAATCTCTTCTCACCTTTATCTTTCTCCTTCACTTAATTGATGGAGAAAATGGTAATTTGAGCACTTGACACACATTCACAGTTGATGGCTTTGTTTTTAGTGATTAGTTTTTTTTTTTTTGAGAGGTAGTCATTCATTATTAATAAGTAGCTATGACATAATGTTGGATTTAACATTAATTTAGTGCTTCTATAGGATTTAACAAAATTTGATGTTCATGGGATTTCTGTCATTTGCTTGTGAATATAGTATTTTTTCTTCTTCTGCAGTTCTGTTTTATTTTATTATGTGGTTGTTATTCCTGTATATATGTTCTGGATGTCTTTTTGAAGTTATTTGGTTTTAAATGTAATCAACAATGTTGCAATCTTTGTAAAAAAAAAGACAATGCTGCAATCAGATTAGTGGTGTGCATGAACTTTAGCTTTATGGTGATTATGAATTAAAGAGCTATGCTTTAAAACTAGCCAATTAAGGACCTCAACTGTACAGTGCTAACCTATTAAAAAGTGCAGCTATAATATAAAGAACATTTGGATAAATTTATCAATTGAAAATATAAATATTTTTTTTATCATAAATGTCATGTGTTTCAGTCATGCTATTAATTGTTTTGTATATAATGCATCTTTAATAAAGCCAAGGTTCTTAGTTGGTAATAGTAGAAGTTTTGTCCCTTGGTGTATCATGAAATGTTTATGACTAAATCTGAAATAATACTTTACTCATATTTTTCCCGTCTTTCATCAGTGGCAAAAGCTCATGCTTCAAGTCCACCTGGGTTTGCAATGTCAGACAGAATACCTCCTGGGTTTTCTCGCGGGAGAGTAGAACAGAGTTGTAATAGTTCTGGTATAACTCTTCATGGTTTAGCAATTACTTAACTTATTTTAAGTTTTTCTTGTGTATTTCTGCTTCTTAGCTACATCTTGTACATGTTATAGAGAAATTTCTCATAAATCTTTTATTTTCCAGTTGAACATTTGCAGCCACAGTATGCTCCTCCATCTGTAAATATCAGCAGGATAGGAAATGTTGAGTTCAAGAATCCTATGGTATTGGATCCTAGTAGGGGAATAGTGGAAGAAAGGCTGAATAGTACACCTTTTAACCTGGGGCAAACCTTACTTCCTCAATTCAGTCGCAATGAAGACGATGCTAGACTTAAGCTGTTAATACAACAACAATCTACAGCTTCTCAGAATTTAAGACTTTCAGATCATATTGGAAATAGGTTTTCACCTCAAAGTGATGCTTATAGAACTAATTCGAGGTTTCTCGATCAATTTCAGTCTAACACACCATTTTCTGAACAATTGCATTCTCAACAGTTCAGTAGTAATATTCTTGGTTCAAATAACCAGTGGGGAAGTTGGAATGATTCCAATTATTTCAGTGGCCTGTCAATGTCTGAAGTATTGAATAATGAAATCGGGGGATTCAACAATTTCATGCCTAGTTATGAGAATATCAAGTTTAAGCACCTGAATTGACTGAACAACTAATATTCATGGTGGAGATTGCGTCTCAACTATAATTCAATTTCCCTTCAATGCACTAATAGGCTCTCAGATGGAAGTGTGTGGATCAAACCTGTCTCAAAATGTTAAAAGATCCCTCTATGTGGCTGAAATTGTGTTTTACTATGGCTGTCTGGCTGTACCTTGAGACTTGTTTCAAATCTGTTTGGAATTTGAGTACCCTGAAATTCTGTCACAATTATGCCATCGTCAACGGCAATCCTCACCCACTCTTGTTTGCTTAGCTTCACTGCCAAGCACTGGAATCTGGGTCCTATGCATTACGGTTGTTAGACATAACTGGCAAACAGTGTCAACTTTTTCTATGGGGTAAATGTCAGGAGAGCCGACCTTGGCGGTTATTATGGTGAGTTTTAAATTGGTAATTTCACGATATCATTAATTTGCATGTGTGCTAACATACATAGCAGGATGGAGCCAGCACTTGTGAAATCCACTTGTACTTTTCCTTTTGAAATCTCTGCCCTAAGATTGCTCCATGTTTATACCTTAAATTTTGCCTTTTATATGATCAGTTTCTGATATGACTTGTTCGCTACTCTATTTTTGCAGTTAAACTGGGTTACAAGAAATTTGTCATCAAACGAAAGAAACTACAATCGAAGTTATAGGCCTTACTGGTGGGAAATTCATGCTATGAATGGCGAAATAGGTGATCTAGATTTGACGTTTTCTTCATGCCTGAAATTGTTTGTTCAGAATTTGTTTCCAAACTCAGTATTCCATTATTCACTGATTAGTGTATGCAACAAATATGACTTTAATACTGTGGTATGTACAAAGTTAGTTTTGGTTTTACAGAAGTACCAACTTTTTACCAAATAGAGTTTAATATATATCTATATGAGAAGTGATCCGTTGATACTTGGGGGTAAGTCAATATTTGCACCAAATCACAGTAGTTAAAAATTTACCAATCCTTCCTTCAATTTTGTTGTTTTTACCAATCCTATCCTATACCTTCTAATAATCAAATAAAGCAAATTTTAAAAAAGGGTTAAGGGACTCTTTGAATTTCCCTAGCTGCTCAACATGTTGGCTCTACCCAGGGTAGACGTACAACAGCTTAACCCAGAAATATTTGAATTATTAAATACTCGTCAATTCGTGTATGCGAGCTGCCATTCATTTTCTTGTATCTCAGCGTATGGTTATAAAGCACTAATCAGTTGTTGTCCTATAGGATGCTGTTAAGGTAGTCGTTCTAGCAGGAAAAAAAAGTAGAGCTATAACAATCAGAACATGAAACTTTTTAGTTTAGAAGAAAAGCATGAATCTCTGAAGTTCTACAATGTGGCAGAGCTTTTTTTTGTTGTTATTGTAGCAAGAACCTGTTCAAATTCCATTACGCATTAACAGCTGACAAGATTTTTCTACAGTTTTTAAATTATTAAAAGTTTAAATCTTGATTTTTTTCTCCTCTCTGTTGCCATATCACAGTATTCAGTATGAGTGGAGAGACAACTACATATTTTTTTCTTTTACCTCAGTATCTTACGTATCTTACATTTAAATTGACAAAAAGAGAATCAACACATCATGATTCATGAGTATGTCATATAGTACATTAAACATCAATTTCTTAAACTCTTTGAAGAAGCTAATGGCATCTCACGATTTTGATTATTTAGGGTTTTTGATTTGGGAAAAAAATGATGAAGAAGCTATTGAAAATTACTCTTCTCACTTGTGAAATTGCTTCCCTAAATTAGTCACTCTTTTAACATATTTTCACCAAAATTGCTAAAATCCCATTCTCTCTTGGAGCAGCTATCATCGATTTGTTCAACACCATACTCATGTATCATCCACTCAAGTGAAAAAAATAAATAATAAATCAACACAGCACATCAAAGGTACATTGTAATACATTAAACATCAATTTTAAATTTCTCTGAATAAGATACTGGTATCACGTGGCTTCTGATTATTTTAGGATTTTTTATTTTGGAAAAAAAATGAAGCACCTGTTTGTATCACTATCTAAACCCGTTGATACAGTGGTTCAATTTATGGGTTTGAAATCCAACAATTCATAAACATGAATATGTTTAAAGAACACTAATGAAATTAGATAGAAAAGCGGTAAAAAAAATGTACACGTTTTTTTGACTTAAAAACCAATAGAATAAAAATATTTAATGGGTACTACAATTAAACAACTTTTTTTTAAGAAAGATATAATTATAGTTTTTTTTTTGGAGTATAGTATAATTAAAGAACTTTTTTTTTGAAAGAATAACTAAAGAACTTTTTTTAATAGATTATTAAAAACTTTTTTTGAGGAAAAAAAAGTTCTTTAATTATTTATTCAAAAAAAAAAAGTTCAACTTAAAAAACAGTAAATATATAATTTTTATAGGATAAGATAGAAGGTCACGTGCCCCTCTTAATTAATTTTAACTTTTATTTAAATATATGTGAAATATAAGTTCAATTAACGTTGGGGGATCTTTCCTTAAAAAAAAAAAAATTAACGTTGGAGGATCTAGTGCGGGTCATAAGACCAGGGAGCGGTTATGGTGCATAAGAAAATCCTTATGCATCGTGCATAAATCCCAACATAATTGTTTCCTACACCCCCAAATGAAACCAAACAAAACAAAACGAACCAAACGCGGAATCTTCAATCTCATCATCAACATCGTCGTTCATCATCATCACCGTTATCATCACCGTACCGGAATGCCAAAACCATTTTGCTGTGAAAATGGTTTCTGTGAGTCGTACTCCAAAACCATTTTGTTGTGGAAATGGTTTCCAGAATCTTCAATCTCATCATCAACACTGTCGTTCATCATCATCACCGTACCGGAATGCCAAAACCATTTTGCTGTGGAAATGGTTTCCAGAATCTTCAATCTCATCATCAACACCGTCGTTCATCATCACCACCGTACCGGAATGCCAAAACCATTTTGTTGTGGAAAACCATTAGATGTACTTAATTGTTTCCAGCAGTTGTACTCCAAAACCATTAGATGTACTTAATGGTTTCCAGCAGTTTCTTAGCCATAAATCCCTCTAACATCACAAAGATTTTGAATCCAGTAACAACTTCAGATCTGAAACCCTGAAAACAAACAGTGACGAAACAGTAACATATAACAATCAACACAGCGCCACTGGATCGAAGAAGAAAAAGAAAACGCGAGGGAAGAAGAGGAGCGAATCGGTTTTAATCTTTAGATCTACTCCTTCTCGTTGTGTTTTTGCGCGATCCGAGTTCGGATTTGGCTTTAAAACGAAAATGGAGGTTGAAAAATGGCTTTAGTTTTTAAAAAGGGTGAGTTTGGTTCTTCGGCACGGCGCCGCCGCCGTCTCTGGCCGGCGACCACCGCGCCGGAATCATCATGTGTGGCCGGAAGAGATGAAGACTCATCTGAATTATAGAGAGAGAGGGAGAGCTTTATGTTTTAGTGAGAGAAATGTTTGAAGCAAATGAAGTTTGATTTGGTGTAGTTTGAGAAGTCTAGGATTATTACACATGTACACTAGATCTGATGGTTGTGAAGTGTTTATACACGGTGCATAAGGATTTACTTATGCACCATAACTTTTGCCATAAGACCATCCACAATGCAGCATTCCATTTGGGTGCTTAAACGGGTCCCGACTGTACAAATCATTCGTTTTATAATTAATACCTGATAAACACCCGATCTCTCCAACCCAGCATCTCAAAATAATTATTAATTGGGTCGCTGCAATAACTCTACATCATTATATTATAACAATAATTTATATATTCATTCATAATTATATAATTTTAAAATATTGAAATAATTTAATTATAAATTATAAAAAAAAGTTAAAACTTGAAAAAATAATATAAAATAAATGATCGTAAATTATTTGTTGTTTTGCTTAAATCCAATCACTGTATGTTTGTTCTTTTTTTTTTTTTGAAAATTTAATGTTGATCGATTAAATATTACTCTTGCAACTAATATATAATTTACATTTTAATATTAAAATAATACAACAATTGAATAGAGAGAAAAAAAAATTGAATTAATTCTACACGTAGGACCCATGAATAATAGGAGAGAGAGGGTGCCTATAAAAGCACTTGTCTCTATAAGCACCATATTAATTGGTGTCACAATGAGGGTGCCTATTTAGAATGGTGCTAAATAGGGGAATAAAGATAAGAGTTCCATCGGATGTCAACAAATCCTCTCAATATATTTAGGAAATATTGTCTATTCTATATTTTTATGTTTTTTTTTTTTTTATGAAGGAACTATATTTTTATGTTGGTCTTGGTAAATAAATATATACGTCGGGATTATATATATTTATTTTGGTTTCTACGTTATTTGGTTTTCGTTCAGTCCATTTAGATTAAACATGACAGGTTACTATACTGCATTTTTTTGGTACAAGCAAAATATAACACAATACATGAAAGAAAGAAAAAAAATGTTAAAGTGAACAATTTATTTTCCGATGGATGTTGGTTCAATTTATGCGAATTTGACTCATTTTGTAAGGAAGTGAGTTCTCACACCAACGTATAAACTTTTTTGTTGGACAGTCTGTAACTTCTTCTATCAACACTTTATGAATTCGAGGTTTATCCCGATTCTGGTGAGCCATGAGAACCAACTTACATAAACTTTCTTTTATAAATAAAATTAATTTTTTTCATTATAAAGAAACCACTTCATTATTGCTTCCGGTTTTAAACGTAAGAAAATATTTTTTTTTTCCAGATTTATAGGATGATTGACTAGTCTTTTAGAATACGATGTGTATGTCATGTCAAAATGATCTATTAACATGTGAATAATTACTTAACAGCAATTTAATCTCACCTATTATGTTTTTGTGAAAGATTATATATTTTGTCATAAGTACTTCCATAATGCATGTAAGTATCTTTTTTCATCCCACATTTAAAATGTCACACATATATTTGTTTTCTTATTTTGTATGTGATGATATTCTACTTGCAATTCCTATCTAAACATTTTGATATGAAGGATACAGATGAGGCATCTTATGTCATTGGCACTAAGATCCACAGATTAAGACCTCAAGGCATTTTGGGTCTATCACAAAACCTACATGAACAAGGTTTTAAAGAGATTTCAAATGAAAATTTGTTCACCAAGTATTGCTCCCATTGTGAAGGGTGATAAGTTTAATTTGAACCAATGCCCTAAGAATAATTTTGGGAGGGAAAAAATGAAGAAAATTCCTTATGTTTATGTTGGAAGTCTTATGTATGCTCGGATATGCAAAAGACCCGACATTGCATTTGTTTTTGGAATCTTAAGATATTAGAGTAATCTAGGTTTGAATCACTGGAAAGCCGTGAAGAAAGTGTTGAGGTACCTTCAAGGAACAAAAGATTATATGGATACATTTTTATGATGGTCGGTGGAGCTATTTCAAGGAGAAGTATTAATCAAACTTTGGTTGCTACTTCTACTATGGAAGATGGGTTTGTCTCCTGTTTTGTGGCTAATTCTCAGTGTATGGCCTTAGAGTTTTATTTTTAGGCCTAGAATCATAGTTTATATCTCTGGGCCTTTAAAATTTATGTGATAATTCAACTGCTCTCATTATGGCTAAGAACAATAAAAGTGAAAGTCAAAACAAATATATCAACATTACGAATTAAAGATAAAATAGTGGTCATTGAACACCTTAGTAGTGTGACTTAATGACCACCGATCCTTTAACTCAGGGAATGTCAGTGTCACCACTGAAATTCACGGATCGTCTAGAGAAAATGGAACTTGGTTCCTCTTTATGACTGTTAACACACAATTTATTAATAAAACTCTTATATTGTGATGTTTTCTCATATTCATGTGCACTCTAGTTTTTGAGAAAATATTTTCATTTGGACCAATAATAAACGTATGGTTTATTTATTAGATTTTTGTTACCACATTACGTATGCACTTGAGAAACTTAAAACGTGTAATACGTACTCACTTTTAGAAGAACTAACGCTATTATTTCGCGTGTTTGTTTTTTAAGGAAGTTATTTGATGACTCGTTTAGGCCAATCATTAGATCCTATTTTGATATGAACCAAGTGGGATTATGTAATAATAAAACGGTTTCTCCCTTGTGTTCATTGCCAGCGAAAACCTACCTTTAAGTGATTTCATAGGTTATTGGAGTTTATGTTTCTAAAGGGAGTCGTCACTGTCGTGTTTAATGGTTTTGAATATGATCGTGGTAATGGCTTTTACTTCTTGATGGTAGGATCAAAGTTTGCTCTCATTCTGTTATTTAAAATATACACCACTATTATTTTGACCGAAAGGAGTTCACCAAATAACTCCCTTAAAAGAGTTAAGAGTTTGGATGAATCAAAGGCAGTGCACTCACAATACTTTAACAATGGTTGGAGGTAAAATATGATTTCTGTTTTCCGCATTTACTCTATTGATCTAGTTTATTTAAACCATCACACCACACATGATACATGATAAAAAATGTACAACACCTTAAAAGTTTATCATGTATCGTCGTGTCTAGCCCTTAACTTTTTGCGAATAACCTACCATGTATTTCTGAAAGATTATACATTGTCATTAGTAAGTTCCATACCGGATGTAACCTTTTTTCATCCAAATGCGTGCATTCAAAATGACGTTGAGAGTATTCAAAACAAAAAATGATGTTGTGAGGTTGGAAAAGAACTTTGCTATTCAGAGATTCACAATGAATTCAAGTAAATTGAAAACTTGCTTATCAATAATACAGATGTATCTTGGATTAAGTAGATTAAGGTATTTAAGATATTTCCGATATTAACACAATCTGAAGGTAATAAAGTCAACATATAATCGTGTTAGCCATATTTTTGTATGACCTCATTTGCCTGAATTCTGATAGTCGAATAAGATGTATCAGACTAACTTTTGTCATAGATAGAGCTAGATGTCTGTCCCTTGGTGAAGGATAACATACATGAAACTAAAAACGGTGGACAACTGTGATGCTAGCAGCAGCATGGCCGTAGTTATCAAATGGAGCTTTGTGCAGATTGAGATTAGACATAACCATACGAGGATGTTGTACAGGTCGAGACAGAGCTACATTAGAATAGTGACATAGCAGTTCTGTGTGTTCTACCAAAGATGGTAAGTTGGTAACGCAAGCTATCGGTGTTGTGAAAGCAATAGAGTAGAAGACAAGATCAATATAAGTCAATATTGGAATACAACGAGAGGAAAAATCTTTCATATCAGGAAACAAAATCACAACATAAAAGTTGCTATTCCTTACAATTTCATAATCTCAAAAACCAAAGACAATAAATTAAGGCCTAGAGAACATGTAATGAGAAAATATAGCATAATTTCAACATGAGACACTTCATTGTGAGACACCCAACCATTTGGAGAAGTTATCAAATTCGGTGTAATCAGAATCTGACACCATAGTATTGTACCATGCTTTTCCTGCAGCCTTGATAGCAGAAGCTTCTTCCTGCAAGGGCAAATTATATTAATATTTACATAATAAACAAAGATATTCAACTAACATGAAATACAACCAAAGTAGACAAACAGCAAAAACAAACATCAAGGGAGAAGCAGAACACATGGAATGCTCAAATAAAGAGTTATTCATTCTCTCCCAGAAAATGAATTACTCTTTATTCATTCTCAACCGTCCATCTATATACATGGTTGAATATCTAGTTTACAGAGAAAATAAGCACAGCATAATTGCTTGCTGCAATTCCCAGAAGTTAATCAAAGATGTCACATAAAGCATAATTCAATCAACTTACAACTAACATACATATAATGGGTATGCAAATACACAAACAAATATACACATTCCCTATAACATGGAATGTTGTAATTGGTAATACGAAACAACAATCGATTTTCATTAGTAATCTCATTTATATAAAGTATCAGAATAAACCAAAAAGCACACCATTCTATCTAAGATCAGAGCTACAAATAGAATGAGCACATGAGTCTAGATTAAAAATAAAAAAATCAGATACAAGAGTATATCAAATTGATTCGTGCACTGGAAATTAGTAAAGCACAATACAAACAAGAGTAGATACTCAATTTGGACCTGAAACTTGAAATTGCAGGACTGCACTATTACAGCCCCCCTTGCACCTGCAGGACTGCATTATTACAGCCCCCCTACATTATTATCATTTTCCAATTCTAATTCTAAAGGAATGCATTAGATTACAAATCCTTACATAACAACATAGACTATTATCCTTTATCAATTCTAAGGATCATTTTAGAATATTGATAATGTATGGACAAATACAGTCCTACAATTTCAAGGGACAAATACAGTCCTATCATTTTAAATCTTCACTCAAACACAATATGCTATTAACCTACAAGTCATGATCAGCTACACATACACATAATGTAAGCAAAACAATATGCAATCAAGTCTACTAATTTCTTAGTCAATAACAATATAATGCTAAAATTAAGCTCAATATTAATCTATTATTTAATCACAAAAGATTGAATTACCTTAGAGACAGTCTTCCTCTTCTTATCGAGCTTCTCCTTCTTAGACTTAACCCTCTCAGCTTCAGCAAGCAAAGCCATCCTCTTAGCAGTCTTAGCATAAGGATTAAGCCTCAACATAACATTCAAATTCTTCAAAGGATTCTTCTTCAAAGTAGCCTTCTTCACATCCTTCTTCACAGGCCTAACAACACTCTGAACCTCATCAGAGTTAATAATCCTAGTCAAATCAGAATTCACCATCTTAGCCCTAGGAAGCACATAACCCTTCTTCTTCTCCGAAGGCTTGTCAAAGGAACCATAAATCGAATCCAATTTCTCAAAAGCAGTTTTAGTCCAAATCACAAATCTCCCTAAATGACCACCAGGTGCAAGCTTCAAAAGATTCAACCTTTCAACATTGGTGATCTCAACACCAGGAATATTGCGAAAAGCCTTCACTGCTTTCGCTCCTTCGGTACCATAAACAATCAACGGTCCCTTACGAGAGATATACCGACGGTTACGCATTTTACCTTTTCCAGGACGGATGCCAAGGCTATCCTTCGCCTTCTCGGCATCAGGGTAAGCTCCAATTGATTTCAAAAGCTTGATCGCTTCCTTAGTCTTCTCAACACCTTCAGCAGAATCACCAACAACAAGAGGAAGCTCAGGAACCGTTTCGATCCGGTGACCACGAGCGAGAACAAGTGAAGGAATAGCAGAAGCAGCTATAGCAGAAACAACAGCGTAACGTTTCTGATTCACATTGATTTTACGGTGCCATTTGCGCCAGATCCGGGTAGGAGCAAACATGCGACCACCACGACACATGTTACCGAAAGCAGCTTGTCCAGCACGGTGGGTACCACCTCCGGCAACACGAGGGATACGGGAAACAGCACGTCCGGTACCCCAGGACTCAGCGGAGGTTTGGTGACCGGCTTTACGGCTGACGGCGTAGGGTTGACGGGCGTTTTTGGAGATGTTGGAGTGGACGAAGTTGACGATGTCGGGACGGATGGCTGCACGCATGACATCAGGGATGGGGAGGGTGGTAGGGGTGTCAGTGGCCATGTCACCTTCGACGGTGTGGACAGTGACGAGAGGACGTGCTGCGGCGGCTGCCATTGTTGTGTGTGTGTGTGTGTGCTCAGTGAGAGAAAATGAAATGGTGGAATTAGGGTTTTGGGTAATGAAGTGAGTGTTTTCAGAGTATATATATCGAATTGTTGGGCCTTCGGACATTTCTTTTCGTAGGCTTTGTGTTATGGGCTTTAATATACAATCATTTACTGTTTAAATTGCGAATTACTTAGAAGTACTTTCTTAGGGGGTCTACTTAGAAATACTATTGTATGATGTAATAATCATATAAAGCTCGCTTAGTCATTTTGTTGGTTCTTTTAGCAAAGGTCATTTATCTTCTTCTATGGAAGAATTCTTTATCATTTCAGACTTTTAATATTGATTGTCATCCATTATGCCTCATCCCCTTAACAACGATTGAATTAAGTGTAACACACAAGGTGCAACTTTGCTTTTATTGTTGAATGTTATGATATATCCTTTGAAATTGCTTACTCTAGAGGTTGGCGGGAGTTTTTGACTGACAAGTTATTCTTAGTTGGTTTTTTCACCTTTCAAGTTTCCTCACATTGTTCCTTGACAATTAAGAAATTGTTGGCTCCATTGTTTAAATATTTGTTAAGGATTTCTCTTTTATTGTGTCTCATATCTATTTGTAAGAAAATCATTATACGAATAAGCTTGTTGATTATGCTTTTCGTGTACAAGACAAATACTTGGTGGAATGACACTTCTTTTTATAAATGATGACTTTTTTCGAAATAGATTTAGTCTTCTAATTTTGTTTGGTTTGAGATTATGCCCTCGTTGTTATTTGACTTATATTATTTTGAGTTTAATAGTTGCTTTTGTTGTCTTGAAGCACAATGCTCTTTTTCTTTCACCATAGTTTTATCTTCTTGGTTGGTTTTCTTAATAAGATTTTTAATGAGACAATTGTTGTAAACTCTATTAATTTCCTTTAGTTTTGATCTAATACGCCAAGATGTAATTTTGTTCTTTTCCTTGGTTATTTTAATAAATTTATTAGAGTGCTGCAAATAATAAATAGAGGCTTTGAAATGTCAACATAGTTGAAATATCTTTGATGTCATGTGATGTTTTTGCACTATCCTTCGCCTTCTCGGCATCAGGGTAAGCAGAGTGCACAATCTTCTTTTCCAATTTTTTGATACAGACCATTAACATTAGGCCATAACATAAATCTGTGTCTCTACTAAGCATATGTCTAATTCATCTACCAAATCAGGGCAATATAACAATTGTTATGGTCCAAAGTGGTAACTCTGTTGGTGAACTATGAGTTGCTGAATAAATTTGAAGCAGTAGATCCAAAGTGTGAACCTTGAAAATCAACATAACCACTAACTTATTAACATTTATCTATAAGTTGAAAAATATGTTGTACTCTTCAGCTTTCTAACATATACTATGACTATTCTTGCTGTGGTTACAAATGACAACAGTTACATTCACCGGCTTTACACTTTACAGCTGAGTGCAAGACACTGACACTCTCATGCCTAACTTCTGGTTAAGAAAAACCTCAGTCTTCCATCCATGTTTGTCCAATCTAACTGTAGAAGTGTTATTACAATCAAAACAAATATGAAAGCAAAACAAAACTACAAAATATGACAAGAAAAACACACACCAAGTCAACATATTACTAGTGCTCAAGTGGTTTGACATGAGTCATCATTTGTCTGCTTCTTATCATCAGTAACTCCTACTGCATCGTTATTCTCATCATATGTTGACATTGCATTCTTCTGAACAACGAAGCAAAAAAGATAAACTAATCATATTTAATATTCACCCATAAATTACACATAATTTTCACTGCAGCTCATTCATAAGAACTTCTTTACAATGATTAAGCATCACTAACTCTATATTCTGCCTTAGTCTGAGATTGAAGCAGATGACTAGATGAGATAGTCATTCACTAGTCATTATAAGTAGGCAGAGGATCAAGAAACTGAGGTGAAGTTTGATGTTGTGAGATTATTCAATCCTTTTCTTCATACTTTTATTAAAAAATAATTTAATGGTGAATCTCTTCATTGCTTTCCTGTTAAGAAAGTTTCTTGGACCCCAGTGGAAGGGATTCTTTTCTGTTAGCAGCTAACACTCAGTGGATTTAGTCCCATTCTTGAGAATTAGGACTAATCTGACCTCGTGAGTTGTCTTGAGAATTAGGACTAATCTGACCTCGTGAGTTGTCTTGAGAATTAGGTCTAATCTGAGCTGGTTGTGTGATAGGAGAGTCATGGGCATCAGACACAGTAGATAACCTAGAAGGCCGAATTTGAAAGACGCGACGACGAGGACGAAGATCTCCTTTTCGTGAGCGCTTCTGCCTAATTGTAATCAAGGTCTTGGAAATCTCAGCATCCTTCCCTCCCTTCTTCTCCATTGATTTCTTTGTTGCCTTTCTCAAGAGTGTCATGTTGCTGCTAAAGGGTTTTCTCTTTTCATTTTTACTTTTGCGGCCATAGATTTCAATGGTTTTTGGAGTTGGAGGCAAATTGGCGTTGGATGAATGCATGTTGATGCTGTAAACCGGCTACAGCATACTTCGGGAGCCTATTGATTACAGCGGTGGCACAAAAAAAAAACGAGGTGATCTTCGTCCTCGTCGTCGTGCCTTTCAAATTCGGCCTTCTAGGTTATCTGCTATGTCTGATGCCCATGACTCTCCCATCACAAAACCAGGTCAGATTAGCCCTAATTCTCAAGACAACTCACGAGGTCAGATTTGCCCTAATTCTCAAGAATGGGACTAAATCCACTGAGTGTCGATCCAAAAGTGTTGGTCTATTACCAAAGTTAAGATATTAAATACATAACAATTTTATGAAATTTGAGCATATGCTCTTAATTTGTATTTTTTTTATAAATTAAAGTTTTCGCAAGTTGAGTCCCAAGGTTACTAGGATCGGAGAATGCCTCAAAGCTCAGAGAGAACTTATAGAGGTACCTACGTATTACCTACCAATGAGGTCCTCCCCTCGGCAACTAGATTCAAACTCAGGTTCTTGTGCATAACGTTTATAGGTTGTTTAGTCTCAATAAAAATTATTTGCATATATGTTAGCACACTAAACAACCTATAAACGTTATGCGCGTTTATTAACCTAAAAACTATTTTAGTTTTTCAAGTAATTAGGGGCTTGAGGTAAAAAAAAAAAAGCAATAAGGAGCAAGTCACAAATTAATGCAGGAACATGTATTCTGGATTTGGAAATCCTATTACATGTAATTAGACATGAAACCTTGTGTAGGGGGGAGGAGAAGGAGGGGGCAGCATAGCCTCCTTGAATCAGTCCCATTTTGGGCTTGTTTACGGTGATAAGCTAGTCAACATTTTAACTTATTAAAACATATATTGTAGATATTATGACAAAAATTGTGCTTGAACTAGAGAGATTTGGATTCAGAGCCACAGTCAAGGGATTAAATACTCCTCTTATTTAATTTATTCAGAAATATAGTGACTATGGGAAGACTTACAATGGGATCAAAATTAGTGCAGATCAAACAGAACAATGCATGCCTAGAAACCAGAATGATACTTGGAAGGAATACAATTACATTTTCTTGAAAACAAAATAAACTTTCTGGGCCAATATGTTACAAAACTATATAATTTTTACTGAGATTGATATTGAAACTTACAATGGGATCAAAATTAGGGCTAGACAAGTTGACAGTGAGGTTTCTCATTAACAACAAAACCTGCACAAAAACACCAAATATACACAGTCAGTAAACTAAGAATTACAAAAACAGTCTGTATTTGTACAAAAGAAGTTTATTTACTCATTAGTCATTTTTTGCCTCATTTTGATTTCCTAGTTAATGCAGAAAAGAGGGGAGGTAAGTGAATATGAGATGCAGAAGAATAGGGCCATTATATGGGTGAATAAATTGGAAGTACTCCCTTAGTGAAGACAGTTTGGCAAGTGGTATGTTGTTTTAAGCCTCTTAACATGGGAATTAGTGTCTCATACTTTTTTCATTCGTGTACAGATAGCATTTCAAGCATATATCAGAAGTTATGAAACATAAATCAATGATGACAAGATTGAGTGCTATAGATTGAAAATCATTATGTTGTTAATGATCTTAAAAAACTTCCCATGAGGCGTCGGCTTAGTGGTAAGAGTTTGACCTTATAATATCAAAGGATGAAGTTCAAATCCCCTAAGAGACTGTTGTAAAATGGTTTTTGCGCCACATTAGTGAATAATAATTTCCCCTTCCTCAAGCTTTTTATATGAAATTCAAAGGCTCATAAAGAGTCAATTTGGCCTAATGGCTATTAGTTTCTCCAGAGTTAGTTATTCGCATAAAAGAAACTTAAGACAATTTCCCAGAAAAGTAAAATTTGCAGTGTTTCTCATGGTGTAGTCCAGTGGTTTGAGTTGGGATGCTGAAGGAGTATTGCTGCCAACAAATTTGCTGCCGCCACCCCCACCCCAATCAAGCTAACCTCTAATTTTGGCCTTAGAAAAGAAAAGGTGCTTCCCATGACATTTTGATTAGCTTATTTAATCTCATCTTATCTTGCTTCGACACTGGTATAAAATAATCATATTCAAACCCTTATTGAGAGGCAAGTTATCAAAATCTACAAGGAATGGACCAACCATCCATTCAACCTTATAATTCAATGTTAAGCTATAGCATGCCTGATAATGTTAAAGAACATTCAAGACCAACAGATTTCGGAAAACGGCTCTCTATGTTAATCTAAACTCAAATAAGTAGAAAGAAAACACATGGCATTCAAAATGGTTTTAGTTGATTTTTATCCTGTCCACTTTGATATGATAAAGTCCTCTTTTTTTCCCTCTTAATTTCAAATCATGTTTTGACTTACTCAATCGTTCAAAAAGGTTATCATAAGTTTTCTTCTTTCCTTGGAAATTGTTGTATTTTAAGACTTCTTCCCTTAAAAAATGGTTTATTTGGAACGAAAAGGATCCACACATATAGCAGAATAAAGTTCAAATAGAAAGATTATATCATTTCAAGTTACTAGGAGCACACAAATATTATCCTCCTCAAAATGACCTCATAAACTTTCCTAGTTCTGTGTTCAGAGGAAGAACAATTATTAATTATGAGTTTATCATGCATTTTGCAGGTTCTTGTTTTGTCTCATAATGTTGATTTTTTTATCAAATGATTCAACACCTATTTGATCATATAGCTAAGTTTCATCTTTGCAGTTACTTCTGTAAGAGTATAATATCAGAGTATATGATAATAAGTTTCACTCAAGTAATCAACTCACAGTTTCAAAATTTATAGGGTCCATTTCCTTCAGCTTCTGCACATGACCGTTTGTATCTGGATCAAAAACGCTTCCAATGAAACCGTAAACTTCAGCAAAGTCCGGCAAACCTGTTAAATATTGTCAAAATGACAGACAAAACATTGGTCACTAAATTCAATCTGAAAAATGAATCGAAAACAAAAATCAACATATCACAAGATCATTTGCCACCTCAAGGATTTCAATAAACTCAATAGTTTATATTATATGATACTACGGAAACAACTTTCTAGATGCGAGGCCGAGTATTGTTTCACAACTTAAAATTAGTGGACCTGTCGCAGACGATTACCATGAATCACGGGATTTTGTGTCCCTTGCGTTGGTATTTGAGAAGTAGGTAGCCTTGTATTAGTATCTTCAACACCACTAAGACCGCTGTTGCTGATCCCCTTTGATCCAATGTCAGCTGAATCAGTAACATCATATAACATAATAAGTAGTGGCAAGTTCCTTTAAGTTCAGCTAGCCAATCTAGACTATTGACTGTTGGCATCAAAATTCAAACAAAAAACGATAAAGAGAAGAATGCATAACATTATGCATACCTTCATTTCCGTGAAGATTGTTGAGTTCATCCGGACAAGTATTCATCAGCATGGACGTTTCGTCCCATGTGACATACCCTGCAGGTAGAAGGGTGTTTGTGGAAGAGCCAAAAGCAATGGATGCTGGCAGTGGCACCAAAACTGGTAAGTGACACAAAAAGTAGCAATCGTTAAAGATGCATGAAATCTTGTGCTTTAAGATATCAAATGATATTTTGACACAAAATGCACTTGACAACAATATTCGACAACAATTTGGATGATTAACTCAGTTTAAATAGATGATTAATTACGTTCAGTGAATGGTCAATGAATTTAAAAAAAGGTCACAACTCATTAACCATGTAGTTAACCACAATTTTCAAGTGTTCAAATATATATAATATCCAATAATCAATCAAATTGTATTCAAATATAGTTGACAATTGACATTCAGTAACCACAATCTGTTTTCAAATCTACACTGAAAAATTGTGGTTAATTGTAATTAATGGATTATGCAACAACTTGTTTTATCTTTGTTCATCCACTAAATGTTATTAACCATGTATTTGAACCGCGTTAATTATCTAAATTGTTGTTTCATTTTATGTCGAAATAACACAGATCTATTTCAAGTAAAAAGAAACCATTTTTTGTCAAAAAAGAGAAAAGAAAACAAACCATTTTTTGTTGCTTTTTGTGGGTAAGGATGAATAGCTTTGCGCTTAGGACGAGGAGGAGGGACATGAGCTAGTGTTCCATTCTTTTGAACCTTTAAGAAGTATTTTTGGGCATGACTTCGAATCTGAAATAAGTTATTATAGTTAGTGAATAGAATAATAATATACTATATCACTTAAAAAAAAAAAAGGAGTAAAGAACTAAAGTCATGGCTTACTAATTAACCTGAATAACTGTTTTAGAACCTACAAAATCTTCAATCTTCTTCCAATCTCTATCAAACCTGAAGAAAGTAGAATATGTGATGAGAGACAAACAATTAGTTAATAATTAATATTAATATAAGATTCAAGGTAGATGGAGAGACAAACAATTGAAGAGCTTCAAGAAACTTGTCATGTTCTTCATCAGACCAGCTTTCTCTTGACTTGGTAATTGTGTATGGCTTTCTAACCTTCTTACCAGAAGCATCTCCACCACTAGCTGTTGTTGTTGTTGTTGGTGCTGCCATTGAGTTGGAATTTGAGTTCATGGTTTGGTTTTCTTCTGCCACAGAGAACATAATAGAAACTTACTAGAAAGGGAAATAGTTAATTGGGTACTGTGGCACATGTGCAGTCACAACTAGTGATGGAGCTTCCAACTGTCCCAAACATAACACAAGTTGTCAACTTTTTACACTGATCCGAACATTTCATATAATTCAATTAGATTCATTCATTCATTCATTTCATCCTATGCTTTTGCACGGTCCCATTCATCAGAATCACCATAGTGTTGTGCCCACAGACAGAATAGAATAATACTGTCCTCACATTTCATACACCACATGCATACTTCCCGCTTCTTACCACCACTCATATTATATTATATTACAACAAATTAAATAAATCAATAATAATAATATTAGAAATTTAATATAGTTTATTTATTGTTGCCTTTTCAAATTTAGATAATTCATATCACCAATTTTATTTTTTTTATATAGAAAATTCAAGTTCAGTTATGTTAGATGTAGTGTTAGGTAAGCCAGCCTTGTTTGTTTACCAACTAGTAAAATGTTTGTGAAAGAAAAAGAAAATATATATTCCACAGCGGTCTCTAAGTCTCAAAAAATTAAGTCTCATTGTGGACATTTTGAAAGTACAATTTTTTTTATTTGATTCACAACATTAATTGAAATCAACCAATTTTTTTTTAAAATATATATTAATAATTAGATGTTAGATTATAGTTCTCTTATGATTTCAAATTTGAACCACAAATCTTCAACTTTTTTATTTTTTATTGTCATTATTTAGCTAAAGTTTAAATTAAAAGATAATTCATAACATCTATACTCAATAATTTTTTTCATATATTATCCGGTTTTTATTGATACACAAAATTGTTAAATAATAGCACTTATAATATGGTACAAGAATAACCTTTTCGAAGCTCAAGGATAATTTGATGTTGGTATATATGTTTTCGAGGCAGTTTTGGATATCTTATCCAAGCTTACTCAATGATTTTTTCCTCTATTTCAACCGCAGTCGAGGATGAAGTTATCGCTCTACAACAAGTCCTCCAAATTGTTCTCGATCTTGGTCTCAATCGGGTAGTTTTTTAAATTGATTGTTAGCTAGTTGTGAATGATGTTCTTAGTTAGATGTTAATGAACTAGGAAGTTTACTCATAATTGTAGGGCGTTACTTTCTTATAATGCTAGTTATGCTCTAACTTATGTTAGGAGACGAACTATTATAGTCGCTCATAATCTTGCTCGAGCATCCTCCCTATTGTTATGGATGAAATGAAATGAGTTATCTTCCCATACAAAAATTGAAATTGAATAAAATAAATAAAATCGTTTGACTAAATAATAGTTTGACTTAATTTTTATGGAGCTGCCGCGTGTTAATGTGAGTGTTGTTTTTTAAGTGGGTTCCATTCCATTCCACGTGGGTTTGGCGATTGTTCCAAGGCACAAGTTAAGTTGGCAAATTTTATGGTACACCCAAAGATTTGAGTGTGTTGGTACACCAAATCAATAAATTAATAGTTAAAAATTGTTTTCTATCACCTATAATTATAATAATTAAATCTTATTTGCCAAAAACGTCGACGAAACAAAATTTAATTTTTCTGAATTTTTAGTACTCATAAATAGAGAATTTTGATTATTTTTTACAATAAAATATATAAAAAAAAAATTAGTATGATTTTTATAAACAAAGAAATGATGTTTTTTTCTTATGAAATGACATTTTCTAAAATATAAATATCAACAAATAGCTATTTATTCCATAAAAATAATAGTTAATTTAAAGATTTTTGAAATAGGAGTACCGATACACCTTAATTTATGGATGTACCGTAGAAATTATGGACAAGAAGGATCTTGCGGCTCTCATTAATTTAACGCTGCTTTCTCTCTTTGTTTGTGGTTTTTGTGGTCCTCGACTCCTTGTTGGATAACATGCTGTTGTCATTTCTTGTTTCTTTTTCTAAAACTTTTTTCTTTGAGTCATCTACCCCATTATACACGTGTAACTCCATGATTATCCACTTATATTTTTTGTGGAAGTGATAAATTAATAGATGTCAAATAATTTTTTGATGTGTAAGTTTTTTAAAATAGAGTGCACATCAAAGACTATTTTAAAATTTTGATATAAACTATTTTAATACATTGAGGAAAATCTTTAACATTAGTGACTACTTTAACTAATAAAGTGTATAATTAAGATGATTTGAAATTTTGATATATTGATGGATTAATGTGACTACTCACCACATATTAAGAGATAAAAAATGACCATTATTCTATGATAAATTGATTATCCACGTGTGAATTGTAAACTGATGATAGCAGACTATTGGCTCATGCTCTAGAGACTTATTTGTTTGCTCACATGCCCCTTCGAAATCTGAAAAATGTTTCTATTGAAACTTAGGAACTACACCTCTCAAGGGATAAAGTTCGAGAGAAATGCTAGGGAACACCCACTAGCACACTCTTTTAACACACCCAATAGGAATTAGCCATATGTTCTATTTTTTTAATCTCGTTTACTGGTAACCGGTTCATCCAGTTTCTAAAACACTGCATTCACCTTCGCGTGTCACATTCTTCTTACCCTTCACATTCATCTTCTTTGTATTCTACTGTTCCTATCAGGTTTATTCATCTTCTTCCCCTTCACAATTCCTTATTTATCTTCTTCCCCTTCACAATTCCACAATTATTGTTATGTCGAGATCTCATAGTTTCTGGAAACCGAACCAAAAAGGAGAGAACTCATAGTTTCTGGAACCCAAGCCCCAAACACAATTTCCTCACTGATTCAAAGTTTCAATAAAGGATGATGGCGTTTTACCCCCTCCCAATCTATGTTGGTATCACCTCTTTCTTCGTCGTCATCTTCAATGGTGCCACCGCCAGCATAGCTCACGTTGCCCAACATGGTTGATGTGAATTAAACATTAAAATTGATTTCATAATTATTTGACTTAAAAAAAGACAATACAATATCTAATATCCATGTTATATGATTCAGTATAAGAAAGTAATGACCTGTGGATTGATATCAAAGTCACAAACTTGATATTTCACAGCTATGGCTTGGGGTCTGCTGTGATGTCATATGGTTTGAACTTTATATTTGTTTTCCGTAGGCTCTTCAAGCTGGAATTGTATAGATCAATTGTGCTCAAACAGGCTGCATTCGAGCTCCATGTGTACATATCTTATGAGCAGTGGGGCTGGTATCAATCCCTTTTAATGATGTCTCATAGTTAACTATGTAAAGTGATGATAAGTTTGACTTCTAAACTCTGGCATGGAATAAGGTGTAGTGTGGGTGACACCATGTTATTTTGATCTTACGTTTGGAGTTATGTTATATGAAATTTTGGTAACTTAGATAGGACCAAGATTGTAATAAGCTACTTATAAATTTTGGTAACTTGTTTCCCTGTCAATGTCACCCTAATGAGATTTCTCAGCTGATTTTTATTTGAATTTTACACACTAGAATTGTTAAACCTTAGCCTTTTCAATTATTTCATTTTTGTTATTTTGTTGCTTATACCACAGGACCTTTAATTTATACAATAGGACCTTTGATCTTTTGAAGTAACCACCATGTACCAATACAAAATAATACAAAATGATCCTTGCAAGAAAAAAGGAAAAAAGTAGTGTTTACATCTCAAAACATAACATAAAAAACTTTAACTAGGTTCATGTTCATCTGCTAGCAAAAGTTCAATCATCTTGTCTTCATTGAAGTAACCACCATGGAGATTCAATATAACCACCAATACAAAATTACCCATGCAGGAAAAAAGTAGTGTTCACTGAATAAAATTTTCAGTATGTTTACATCCCAAAACATAACATAAAAACTTTAATTAGGTTCATCTGCTAGCAAAAGTTCCAGCTCAATCATCTTGTCTTCACAAAGCACATTTCAATGTTGGCTCATACCAATCATGTTGACAGAACCATGTTTTCACCAAGGGAGCCCCTTTTTTGCTTCTGTTTGAACAAAATCATGTCAGAACAAAAATTGTTAGAGTGAAAATCACAAAATAAATTTTAGAATTTCTAACCTTTTTCTCTTTACTACTAGATGTTTTCTTACGACCTTTCTCGATCCCACTCCTTATTCTTTTTGGAGCTCCTTTTGTTTTTGCATTTTCAGGATCAAGTAATGGCTTCACTTGTAAACTATTTTTTCCAACATTCTCTGTATCCACTTTCAATGATTTATTAGTAGTTGCACATTGTATTAGGGCCCCGTCAAGTGCATGCATTGCAAAATTGTAACTCTCATGACTTAATGATCCTTCCTCAAGAAACTCAATAGCCTTTTCATACAAAAGATCAAATCTCCCTTTTTTGGAACCAACATCTTCCTTCATTTTTCGTTTATGATGGCTACTTCTAATATCCTTAGTCCATCTTCTCAAGATATAGTGTGGTGGAACAACGAAGACACCAACAGCAAGGAGTGCCGTCAATGAATGTCTACAAAGATATCCATTAAACTCAAATGAGCGACATAAACAAGATATTTCCTCTTTTGATCCATCCCACTCTACAACAAACACTTCATTTTTTTCAAAGTCTAAGATTTCAAAAGTGGTAATTTGATTGTCTTTTGTCTCTTTCAAAATATGAGTTCCAGGTAATCCCAAAACTTCAACTTGAAATCTCTTGAAGACTTCATGAGTATAAATCACCGACATTTGCTTTTCAAATGGTGAAGAAGTTTTAAGAACGAGTTGTTTGTGCCATGTATTAAAATCGGCTTGTTTTTCTGCCTCTTCTCTATCCTGCAAGGCAACTTTATATTTTTCAACAAACTCCTTTAGTGCAGTTTTCTTACCTACATATTTTTCGAAAAAAGAATTAATGCTCTCGGATCTCTGAGTTGTTGACATACCACCAAAAAATGTATCCTTCATGTAAACAGGAACCCAATGTTCACGTTCTTCATACAAAGACTTGTTCCAATCATGCCCTTCTAGCTGAAAATTTTCCACCATCAATTGCCATTTATCTATAAATTGTTGCTTTGACCAAGACTTGTAAATGCTTGAGTTGAGATATCTCATGAAATCGCCATCATTTGTTAATACATGACTAAGCTTCTCAGGAACCTTTCTAAGTATATGCCAAAGACAAAATCGGTGTCGAGTGTTTGGAAATACCTTTCCAATAGCCACTTTCATTGATCTGTCTTGATCAGTTATTATTGCAGTTGGAGGTTTCCCACCCATTGCTCTGAGCCATGTTTTCATCAGCCAAATGAAAGTATCTGAGGTCTCATCTACTGGTAATGCGCAACCAAGTAACCTTGACTGAAAGTGATTATTCACACCAATAAAAGGAGCGAATGGCATTTTGTACTTATTTGTGATATATGTTGTATCAAACGAAATCACATCTCCAAACTCTTGATAATCATCTCTACCTTTTGCATCTACCCAAAATACATTTCTTACACGATCGTCATCATCCAAATCAATCGCATAAAAAAATCTAGAATTTTCTTCTTGCATAAGCATAAAACACTCCAACATTGCAGTTGCATCTCCTGACTCTAAAGCCAAACGACGACTTTTATCTAAATGATTTCTAACGTCTTTCTCCATGCAACCAATGTTTTCATATCCTCCATGTTGTTTGGCCATTGTGGCGTAAATTTTGGTTGTTTTCACCCCAACA
>Ga0315915_1001143_pt1 | contig 31264 bp, 17 predicted proteins | sample MpolbnodulesMG_FD_207738 | JGI IMG/M metagenome (GOLD analysis project Ga0315915, IMG submission 207738) | Medicago polymorpha root nodule microbial communities from Los Angeles, California, United States - branched nodules | ecosystem: Host-associated > Plants > Roots > Nodule | place: USA... | reverse complement strand
AGATTTAGTATTACCCCAATCACCCTTCCCTAGACAAGAAACATACCTTATTGTAAATGTATCAATTATATCAATTTTATGTGTATTACTTTTGTTCCTTTATTTTTGTTTATATTTGCATTTATTTTATGATTTTGGTATCTAAATAATATAATGTCTTCGAATACTAATTAAACCCAGCGGGAATTCGAATAAAAGTTGCGTATTGAATAAATCAATTCAAATAAAGTGGCACAAGTACCCAAAATCAATTAAAAAAATACACAATTTTATTTAGTTTTAATTTCATCTACATTACATTACATTACATTCTACCTAAATATATGTGATATCATTATGATGTTGGTTTTAAATTTAATTATTGAAAGTTTTCCAAAACTGTTGGCATTGAAGTGTCTTATACTTCGGGTAGAGATTTGCAATCTTCTTTGAAAAGTCAAAAGAATGAAGAGAACACAACACAAGTATTCTATCAAATCAACTATACAAATTCTCACATCGAATTCCCTCATACAAAATGAGTAATCACATAAAGGAATGCATTTCAAGAGGTTGCTTTGAACTTAATCTTACTGCCCTGCCAACTAACAAGTTTCAATTGACAGAGGAGCATGATCAAGCTCAAAAGAACCTCTTAGAGATGTATTCTTGTTATCACATAAAAGAATTCATTCTAAGAGGTTTCTTTGAATTGAATCTTACTTTCCTGCCAACTGACAAGTTTCAATTGACAAAGGAGCACGATCCAATTCAAGTAAACCTCTTAAATTCCAAAAAAATAACGTCAGTACATAATAATGGTGCTACCTAAACAGAATTTGTTAGCAGAATCAAACTGTTGAGAATATGTTCAGACGATCTCAACAATTAGCTTCCAACTCAATTACGGGGAACATGCGTTCCCGATAATATTTGGAGAACATGCTCCTCACGCAGTCATTGTCTGTCAGGATTATCTTTTCGGTCTGCAAATAACCGGGACGTGCATACTGAAGGTCCTCCACCCTCATTGGTCTCCGACGTTGAATCCTTGATTGATTTCTTTCAGTTGATCCTTCATATCCTTTAGCATGATATCTTCCCAGACCCTGAACAAATTACTGTTTCCACTGTTGAAATGCACTTGAGCTTTGAACAAATGAGGATCCACTGTTTCAGATCTACACCGTAAGAAATTAAACAGTGAATGAAAAAAAACTCATTCAAACATTTCATCAAATACTTGGAGTGCAAATTATACATAAACCCCAAAACTCATAACTATAACATAAATATGCAAACATCTAAACAATTAAGCAATCTAAGTCATTTACATGTAACATTGTATCATTTCTTGCAAAAAGAAAATCAAAATTTAAATAAAATCCTAAAACTAAAAAAATCTAGTTTAAGAGGAAAAATCTAACATATAAACATAAAAAGGTTAATGATGTTTGATTATGAAAACTTACTTGTTATTGGAGTGTTGTTTGATTTGAACTTGAAGGAATTTTGAATTTGGGTGATTTGAGAGAGATTTTGGAGATTTTAGATGGGAAATGAGGAAATGAGGTTCTGTCTAACCATTAAAACAACACACAACGTAACTTAACTTACGCAGCGTGGGTTAAGTCACGCAGAATTAACACATGCATGAGTTAAATCACATAGAAGAATTTTGGTTGGGAATGAGCAAAACGTGTTAGGAGAAGAGCAGAATTCCTAAGCTTATGTTTCCCTTCGCTTTAAGCAAATATATGTATCAAGTGACTCTTTGTACAAGTCTACAAAAGGACCGTGATAAGGACCCTACACAAGACTGTACCTGAATAGTAACCCTTGGGGGATATTTGGATCCTCCGGTTTGGATCCAATGTCTCATCTTCTCTTAATATGTTCACAGTTGTCCCTTAAGGAGATGTCTCTTAATATGCTCACCATTTATATAACTATTTTTGTGCAACTATTTTTGTTGATACGAGATAAACACACTTCCATAAACACCAAGGTTCAATGCATGATCGAGTAATATTACATTGCTCAATATCATTTTAGTCGATGCATATTTTTAAATTTGACCGTTGTATTATAAGTTTATATCATATAGATTATACATATGGGTGGCAAAAATACCCATGCCCACGGATACCTGTGGGTAATATCCGTCACGGGCATGGGGCGGGTAGCTAAACAGGTATCCACGTGTATACTAAACGGGTATTTGACTACCCATTGTTATATGGATACAGACACGGATTTGATTGTATTCATACCCACGGGTATCCATATCCGCTTATCTTATTACTTAAAAGTTGTTACCGTATTGAAGGAAATTTTATCGTCCACCTAATATTCCTCATTAATAACCTATTTTATTTTTAATTTTTTTAATTCATCTTATTAAGTTCATCGTTTCCACTTCATTCACATCATAAAACATATCATATGTATTATGTAAGAATCATGAGTTTTCTATGGATTATGTATGATTAATGAAATTTTGAATGGATTATGTATGAATGTTTAAAAGTTGAAGTTTTTTGGTAATTAAAAAAAGTTATTTTGTTGTACCAAAAGTAAATAAACTCAAAAATCCATGGGTACCTATGAATACCCATGGATACCCCAATACTCGCGGGTACCCACGAGGGTATGGGGTGGACACGAGTATCATATTTATCCAACGGGACGGGGACGGGTATCATATTATCCGTACCCATGGGTACCCATTGACATCCCTAACCATACATGCAAGTTTTATATAAATAAAAAGTCATTTGATATGTTATTGAGGCATAACAAGATTAACGGTTTATATGTTTTTATTGAGCACCGTTTATCTTGATGTGTTGCAAAAACACATCAAATTATTTTAGATTTGTGTATAATTTTTCGTGGATGATCTATATGATATAAACTTACAATCTAACAGTCAAATTTGAAAAAAATATGTATATAGTAAAATTATATTGAGCGGTGTAACATTGTGTAATTTGACCTATGCTCTATATACATGTCTCTGTGTGTATACGCACACTTTTACGTACCTATAATCTTATATATGAAAGTTATTAAGTCTTTTAGACAATTTTTTGGATGCAAAAAAGGTGTTGCAAATTTCTTTTCTAATCTTTTGCGTTTTTTTTTTAAAGAAGCCAAAATAGAATTTATAAAATCATAATGAATCTTAACGAGCACAAATAATGCTAGACTAGGAGTCAAAAAGTAGCAACATACAAAGGAAAACAAAAGTTGTACCAAAACCTTCACCAAACATAAAAGGAAAAAACTCAACCAACATCACAAGCTGCCACAAAAACATCTTCCACCACCTATATTCCGCTGCTCGCACACAACCTCCAAGCAGCAACATCAAGAACCAACACAACAACCAACAACCTTTGATAAACAACCGGTAACTATAACGATTGAAACAAAAACCACCTTCGCCACAACAACAATTGATGTCATCTTAACAAATTCACCTTTGCAACAACCAACGCAACAACAAAATCCACCTTCACAGCAACAACACCATCGATCCACATCAGCAAACCACCAGATAACAGAGTTGTCGAACTGGATGAGAAGGTTCTGATCGATCCCATCCACTAAAGACTTACCGACACATCCTCACCATAGTTTGAAAACTCGGCTTGGTCATCAAATCGGTAGGGGTACTAGGTCATTGAGTTAATGGTCAAACCATTGAGTCACTGGTTGAACCGCATGACTGAATCCGATTAAACCGAAGAACTCGGTAAGATGACTCGGTCTTACGATTAATTTTTTATAGATATTTAACAAGATTAAATCGGATTCAACCGATGACTTGGCCATTTAAAAACAAAAAAACTGACATGTAATATGTATATTAATATTATTTTTTAAAGAGAATATATTAATATGTTTTGTAATATCGTATACAGTATCCTAATATTTGTATAGCTATATCTTGTTGACAAAAAATCGATTTTGTTTTGCATATATAATAATATTAATATAACATGTAGATTTTCTAAACATATATATAATGTGTATATTATTTTTTTAGAGGAGAGATGATATTCATATTATTATTATTGTGTTAATATTGTATTTAATAATGATGTGGTCTTTTGAAAAGAAAATTCATTCCTCCTAGAATATGAAATAGTAATATATTCACGTATATAATATATTTCATTCTATAACACAAACAAGTCGTTGGTTCAGTGGTTAAGTTTACCTGCTATACATATTAAGGTGCGGGGTTCGACTCTTACTGTCCCCAAATTTTTTCATATTCTTGATTTTTCTACAATAGTCAAAGCAAAAAATTAAACTGGGTGCCGAGTCACCGGTTTTAACTAGTTTTTAGCGAGTTTACACCGGTTCAATTACATGACCGATCTGATATTCGAATCGAACCAGCATACCCACCGATTCTTGGTTGGACCGGTTCGACCGGCCGATTCGAGTCGGTTTTTAAAACTATGCTCCTCACACCACTGTCACCTCCTCCACATAGATCTGGATCGGAAGGAAACATCAACCACACAAAAACACCAGACAACCTTTGTTTTTTTAACAACCCGAAACTCAACACCTGCAAGGAAGAAAACATCATCGCCGCAACTACAGTACCAAATCCACCACCATTACCTCGTCTTACCACCAAAACCGAGACTTACCTCACCACTGTCACATAGCCATCTGGTGAGTCACCAATACATCCACATAGCCACCACACAACCACCATGAAAACACTCCAAAAATCACCTTTCACCACCAGCCAACCACCGACCGCCGCAACAACGACCACATTTCACCACTATTTCCGCTACACCACCACCACCACAACACAAAAAAAAACCCACCTAAACGAACCACATCACCACCAAGACACAAAACCTCCACCCTAACCACCACCACATCACCCACATAACTCGTGGAAGGGGTCAACAAAATATGAATGAACACCAAAATGAAAAACGAACGAACAACACTTAAGAACAACACAACAGACCGCCCGAGAACAGCAGCAAAACTGCCGCCGGAGAACAACATCAACACCGCCGCCAGCAGATCTGTCAAAAGGTGTGGTGCGGAGGACAACCCTCCTTCGTTGCACCAACATCCTAAATAGCTACATCTTGTCAAAGGAGGATTTGGATTGGGGAGGAAGAAGATGCAAGCGACGGAGAGTACTGTTTTCTAGAGAGAGGCGAGAGCTTTTTTCTAGAGAGAGAAAATTAGGTTTGGTTTATTTTTTTATTTTATTTTTTTGCGGTTTTTTGAATGATCTCTTAACTTATATATAAAGGTTATCAAATCTTTTAGACAACTTTTTGAAATCAGAAAAGTTGCTGCAATTTTCCTTCCTAATTTTTTGTTTTTTAAATGATCTCATATATATTATATATAAAAGTTTTTAAGTATCCGAACCAATATTTTGGAGCCATAAATAAGGTTAATATTGTAATTATATATCCATTTTAACTAATTGAACCTATATATTGTGTTTATCTTATTGAACATAAATTTCCTATTTTTGTCCACTATCTTATATATCTTGTATATTGTAATGAAGTCTGCAAGAGATTTTAAATAATTCTTATCAACAATCTCTCTGATATGATAATATAGAGTCTAAATTACTTTAGGGGTTTTATTATTTGTCTTGTATATTGTTGAGCAATATGACGTATTTTGATCCATGTAATCGACCCTACTTAGTGGGATATTGTTTAATTGATGTTGTTGTCGTCGTCGTTGTTATCTTTTTAAAGCATTAACGCATGCTCCACAACAACTATTATTGCAATTCATAATCAACCACCACATTTATCAATCAATGGGATAATCAACTTCACATACATCGCGTGGATTCAAGTATTAGTTGATATATTATGCCATATTTTCTAGTGTAGAAAATGCGCCTACTTTATCTTATCCGCAAGGTTAAAAAAATTGTGTGGCTCTCTAAAATACTAACCTATATGGAGGTCTACAAAATCAGGTTATATATAAGAGTACGTATATTATATTATTCAAAGTTGAAGTTAACAACTAAAGCATTTTTCTCCATTACTTCGTTGTTTTTGACAATGTTGCCATTCCTCCTTGTTTTGTGCCTAATTTTTCCATTACTTCTCTTCTTCCTGAAACGTAGTAGAAACATTAATGCACGTTATCCACCTGGCCCTAGAGGCCTACCCATAATTGGGAATCTTCATCAGCTTGACAATTCTATTCTTTATCTTCAATTATCAAAACTTTCAAAAATTTATGGACCAATATTTTCCCTGAAACTTGGTTTAAGGCCAGCAATTGTTGTTTCTTCAGATAAAATTGCCAAAGAAATATTTAAAAATAATGATCATGTGTTTTCTAATAGACCTATGTTATATGGCCAGCAAAGATTATCTTATAATGGGTCAGAAATTGTATTTTCTCAATATAGTGATTTTTGGAGAGATATAAGAAAAATTTGTGTTATTCATATATTTAGCGCTAAGCGTGTGTCATATTATTCTTCTATAAGAAAGTTTGAGGTGAAGCAAATGATAAAGAATATTTCTAATCATGCTGCTTCTTCAAATGTTACAAATTTGAGTGAGATACTGACTTCTCTCTCCAGTACAATAATTTGTAGGATTGCTTTCGGTAGGAGGTACGAGGATGAAGGAACTAAGAGAAGTAAATTCCAGAGAATGTTGCATGAGTTTGAGGCCATGATAACAGCTTTCTTTATTTCTGATTATATTCCATTCACGGGTTGGATTGATAAACTATCTGGCCTTCGTGCGCGTCTCGAACAAAATTTTAAGGAGATGGATGAATTTTACCAAGAGGTTATTGATGAACATTTGGATCCAAATAGAAGACATGCAGATGACGAAGAGGTCATTGTTGATGTCTTACTACAATTGAAGAAAGAACGTTTGTTTCCAATTGATCTTACTTTTGATCACATTAAAGGAGTCCTCATGGTATGTTGTCTTGATTTATTTTTCCAATTTGGTTTTTTTTTAGTTTTGGTTTAAATCCTTTACATCAACTTCATGCAAGAGTAACCAAAAAACAAAAACTTCATGCAAGAATGTTCTAATGTAAAATTATGGTATTCATTGCGTCGTGAACTTTTATATATTTGCGATAAAATACAAATAAATATATCTCGTGGTAGCAGCAGCGAGTCGTTGTTGCTACATCCAAAAATAATTATATTATGGGTGCAACTAGGGGTGGCAAAAATACCATGCTCGGGTACACGTTGGTAAAATCCGTCATGGGCACTTGGCGGATAGCTAAAAGGTATCCACAAATATAATAAACGGGTATTTGACTCCCTATTATTATATGGATACAGACACGGATTTGATTGTATCCATATACATGGATATCCATATCCCATTATCTTATCTTATCTTATTACTTAAAAGTTGTTACCATATTGAAGGGATTTTACCGCCCACCTAATATTCCTCATTAATAACCTATGTTTATTTTTAGTTTCTTTAGTTCATCTTATTAAGTTCATCGTTTCCACTTCATTCACATCATAAAACATATCCTATGGATTATGTAAAAATCATGAATTTTCTATGAATTATGTATGGTTGTTTAAAAGTTGAAGTTTTTTGGTAATTAAAAAAAGTTATTATTTGTAAAAATAAAAAAAATCGAAAATCCATGGGTACCCATGAATACCCATGGATACCTTAATACATGCGGGTACCTGCGTAGTGGGTACCCACCAGGGTACGTGTCGGACACAAGTATCATATTTATCCAACGGGGTGGGGACATGTATCATACTATCCATACCCATAGATACCCATTGACATCTAACGTGCAACTGCGGTTCCATATCTCCATTTAGAATATTATATGTTGAAGATTCAAATATAGAATATATTTTATAATAATGTGTCAATATTGATGATGTATAATGTAAGAATTTTACAAAACCAATATAATTTTGAATAGTACACGTGAGTACTAACTAGTAAAATATTTGTGAATTGACACTGCTGAATTTTATTTTATAATTAAGATTGATATTATATTAAAATAGAAAATATATAATAAAGTATTAAAAGCTTGTAATAAAATAGTATTAAAAAATAAATGAAGCTATTTTTCACTTTCATATAAAACTTACTAAATCAATAAATGTTTTTGTTAAAAATATTTTCTCGTGCATCTTTTTATAATAAATTACTATTATTCTCATTTTATATAAAAGATAGCAAAGAAGTTAGAAGAATTCAAATAAGAATATGATTTGGTGGAATAAAAAATAGAGAGTTTAACTATATTTTAGTTATTAGTTCAACAAAATTATTCCTAATTTTGCTTATGTCTTAGTTAATTAATTTGAATAAGTTTGATCATTCATGTTGTATGTTATTTTCTTAAATATATAGTTGATAGATGATTATAATTACAAATGACAAATATTGATATTTTTTATTTCGTGTATGATTTTTATAATAAATTATAATGATCCCGTAATTGATGACGTATAATTTTATGCTTTAGTGATAAACATTCATCCCGTATTTTTCATATAAGATTCAAAGAAAATAGATTAAAAGTTAGTTAAAAATAAATGAAGAAAACAGTAAAAATGATATTAGAGAAAAAGAGAACATGAGAGAGATGAAAAAAAAAAAGTTTTTTAAAATAAAGAAAACTATAAATAGTAATAAAAAAATGTGAAAGGGAAAAATAAAAGATGAGAGAGGAGAAACGTGGGGGGAGAGATAAGATTTTGTGAGAGAGAGAGAGAGTATGGAGAAGATAAAAAAAAGATAAGAGATGTTTGTTGCAAAAAGTTACGAGAATTCGAATGATAATAAGATTTTGAGAATTAAAAATGTGAAGTTTAGTGATAATTTAATTATTTTTGAAAAACTATCCCTAATTTAGTTTAAGTACTCTTTTAATTAAATAATTGTGTTCCGTTGATAATTTAGGTTGTATGTTATTTTCTTAAGCATATAGATATAGTTAATTGATATTCTTTATATGCAGAATATGCTTGTAGCTGCAACAGATACCACGTCAGCCACAACAGTTTGGGCTATGACTGCTTTAATAAAAAATCCAAGAGTAATGACGAAAGTACAACAGGAGATTAGGAATTCAAGAGTTAGAAAAGAATTTATAGATGAAGATGATATACAAAATTTCTCCTACTTGAAGGCGGTGATAAAAGAGACACTGAGATTGTACCTGCCAGCCCCATTGCTTGTGCCAAGAGAAACAAGGGAAAAGTGCACTATAGGTGGCTACCAAATTCCGGCAAAGGCGATAGTGTTTGTGAATGCTTGGGCTATTCATACAGACCCGGATGTTTGGAAAAACCCAGAAGAATTTTATCCTGAGAGATTTTTAGAAAGTTCTATAAATTTTCACGGACAAGATTTTGAACTAATTCCCTTTGGAGCCGGTCGTAGAATTTGCCCAGGTATGTCTATGGCAGTTGCATCACTCGAACTTATCCTTGCAAATCTTCTATATTCCTTTAATTGGGAATTACCACATGGTCTGGTAAAGGAAGATATTGATACTGAAAGGTGGCCAGGACTCACTCAACACAAGAAGAATGAGCTTTGCCTTGCAGCCAAGATTCCTATGTAGCTGCTATTTATTGAAATTCTATCTTGTGATACACTTTGAATAATCTATTATGATGTATCTATTATATCTTTCATTATGTTATAATATATAAATGTTGCAGCATTAATACTTTTAGTTTACCCTAGCTTCTATATTTCTTCCATGACGAAAATTAGTGAGAAAAATGGCAAGGACCCTTATTCCTAACGAGGAACCATTTCGAAGACTCAAACTTTATTTTCTCTATAGCATCTGGAGATTTATTTGAGAAAATACATCCATATACTAAGATCACATATAGAACAAACAAAACTGGGTGCCAAATTAACGTCACATCTTGTCTACATTTATTACTCCTCCTTAAAGATTTAAAGCTAGGGGAGCATCATACCCAACCACCTAAAAACTTAGTGCCATATTAACAAGTGTTTTTAAGTCATTTATTAAAAAATCAAAAAAGAAAATAAAGAGACAAATTTATGTTAAAAAGAATACTTTTTAAACTTTCAAAAAGTTAAATACACAATTTTAAAGGTACTATATTCGAATCCTAACAAGTGTCTTAGACCACTTGTTAGAATACCAAGTGATAAAGAAAATCAACGGGATCTTCCCTTACCAGTATCAATATCTTGCTTTACTACTTAAAAGAACTCTCAGTGACACTTAGACAAGATTTGGGGGTCTTAAGCAAATAACTCTTAGTATATCAAGTACATTCACGATAATTATATGCTTAAATATATCACTGGCTGTTGAAATAAGTCAACTATTGTTATTCTAGGATGAGATATTTTTGGTATCAATTGATTTGTATAGGGCAAATTCTATGGTACACCTAAAATTTTGACTGCATCGGTACACCAAATCATTAAATTAATAATTAAATAAGTTGATTTTTTGTAGAAAAAGAATTATTTTTTATAATTGACAATCATAATAATTAAATCTTATTTACGAAAAGTGTCAACGAAATATAATAATTAAATCAATTATACCATGAGATAATTTCTACTCATCAAAATGGTGGTTCTGTGATTATATATTTTGGAAAGGCTTAAATAGGAAAAAGGTCCCTGTAAGTTCGCGAGATTTTGGTTTTCGTCCCTGTAAGTTATTTTGTTGCGAGGCAACCCCTACATTTACCAAACGTTTTGACATTCGTCCCTACCATCCAATTTCGTGAAAAAATGTTAGCTCGCTAACAGAGGCTTATATGGCACTTCGTTACTTGGCATTTGTTGATGACTGAGGTTAGTATAGGGACTAAAACCAAAAACACATTTGTACACATGAACTAAATTAAAAAAACGTAATCTTTCAATTTTTGAATTTTAAAGCTTGAAAATCCTCTCTCTCTCCCTCCCTCCCTCCTTTCCTTCTTCTTCCTATATTTGCGCCCTAAAACTCAAAACTCATTTCCTTCAACAATGTTGAAGTTGTGTATTTTGGTTTGTAATGGTTTGGTTTATTTCCTTTGGAGTTTGATTGTAATTGAAACATGGGTTGTAGTGGTTTAATTGAATTAATGGAATGATGTTTGTTTGTTGCTCTTTATAGTATTTCGTGTGCTGAATTTGATAAAAAAAAAAAAACATGATTAAGTACTAACAAGCATATAGATAAAAGTAACTAGGCATTAACTTGCCAAATTGATTGTCAATTACATGTCATATGGCTATTAACAAAAGCCAGGTTACATCAAAACATTAAAAGGTTCATAGCAAAATTACTTAGATATTAAGTAGACATGTCCAAGCAAAATAACTTAGACATAATTTAGACATGTTCATAGCAAAATAAAAGCCTAGTTGCATCTATTATGTAGGTTATGTGTCTCCCCCATTAGCTTCACCTCCTTTCTGAGAAGATTGAGACTGATTTTGAGTGGCTTGAGCAGACTGATTTTGAGTGGATTGAGCAGGTTGAGCTTGAGTGGATTGAGAAGGCTGAGACTATTTTTTTCCAATCACATTTGCATCAGTGTAGCTATGTTGAACCTGAGCATATTAAAATCAAAATTAGATACACCATAGTTGAGAATATGAATGTTTACATGCTTGATGTTTACCTGTATAACAATACAAGAACTTCTAGGCCTTTTTGATGGATTTTGACTGGCTTGAGCATCCTCATCCTCAATCACCAATGGTGCCTAAGCATTACTTCCAGCTCCATGCTTTTTTTTCACACACTTAAGTTTCCTGCATCTATTACTCCTCCTCCTCACACTTCTAGGCCTTTTCACACACTTGATTTTTGTTGAAGGAAATGAGTTTTGAGTTTTAGGGCGCAAATAGAGGAAGAAGAAGGAAATAACAGAGAGAGAAAGAGAGAGGAAGAAGGAAGAAATAAGAGAGAGAAAGAGAGAGGAAGGAGGAAGAAAGAACACACACACACACAGAGAGTTGAAGAAGAAAGGATTTTCAGGTTTTAAAATTCAAAAATTGAAGATTACGTTTTTTTAATTTAGTCCCTACATAAAAATGCGTTTTTTGTTTTAGTCCCTATACTAACCCCAGTCATCAACTAATGCCAAGTCACGAAATGCCACATAAGCCTCTGTAAGCCAGCTCAGTGTTTTTTCATGGAATTGGACGGCATGGACAAATGTCAAAACGTTTGGTAAATACAGGGACGAAAACCAAAATCCCGCGAACTTACAGGGACCTTTTTCCTATTTAAGCCTTTTAGAAAATTAAAATGCTTGTGGCAAGAGTATGATTCCATTGCAAATTGTACCATGGAGTGCACTAAAGATGTTGAGAAGTATAACAACACTGTTAATTCTCAGCGTGTTTATATTTTTTTGGCTGGTTTGGATTCACACTTGGATGGAGTCCGCGGTCGTGTTCTTGCTACAACTCCACTCCCAAGCGTTCAAGTTGTTTATGCAATTGTTTATGCTGAGGCAAATCGCCAAGAAGCTATGCTTGGTAGTGAGTCTTCTGAGGGGTCTGCCTTTGCTGTCAAGAATTATCCTAAGAAAGGAGTTCACAGGTGTACCCATTGTAATGGTGATAATCATGTCATGGAAACATGTTTTAAACTCCATGGTTATCCAGATTGGCACCCAAGAGGCAAATCTACTTCCTATAACAAGGCAGGAAATATTAAGGACCATGTTTCTACTGCTGCTGGTTTTGTAACAAAGTCAGGTATATCTACTATTAATCTTTTTGTTGTTACTAGGGGTAGTGATTGGATAATTGATACAGGTGCTTTTGATCATATGACTTGTGATCCACACATATTTACTAATTTTTTTCCTTATTGTTCCGAAAATGTCATTATTAATGCCAATGGAGTCAAATCCGTTGGAACAAAATGTGTTTAACATTACGACCTTTAAGTTTTGATGATAACAAGGTATTAAAATGTCAATTGGAACTGTTAATATTTGTTCCAGTGTGCAGGACCATAGACAAAAATTAATAAGTCTTATATTCAAGTATTGGTTCTGAAAGAACAAAAGAGAGCAATGAAATTTACAAAGGAAGCTTGTGTTGCAAGACAAAGTCTGATGACCATCAGAAGGTGACTACCAGAAGCTGAAGTTCATTAGAGTCTGAAGACTGGAAGCTGCAGGTAGTTAAAGTTTGGTATTCTGAAGACACATCATTGCTGAGGGAATATAAGCCTGGAGAAACGACTATTTCATAGGAATTAGAAGGCATTGGATGCTTATCCACTGAAGAGCACATAAAAGGACATAGTACAATTGTACAACCACTACTCCACTATTCCACTCTTCATGTCTGCTATAGTACAAGCAACAGCTGTGTCTACGCTGATTAATTCTCTATACATGAAATGAATTTGAAATTGTTCCTTCCTAGGACAATAACCAAATCAAGCAACAGATCATCGGTGATGATCAAACTTCAACAACGACTCTTTTTTATGTGCTGGCAATCATCAATGTCTCTTTCACACCTCTATATAAAGGAGTGAAGACTTGAAGATTGTAAGAGAGCATCAAGAACAATTTACTAGTGCCAAAACTCTGCCAAAATTGTTCCACATCAAAGTTCACTTAGAATTTCTTAACAACTTTCATATCTTAGAAATTTTAGAGTCTTAAGAGTCTGTATCTGATTTGTATTGTGAACACCATTGATTGTATATAAAATTTTCAACCTCAAACATTTTTCAGTGTAATTGTGTTTGTCTAGAAGTCTCATGCTTTTGTGCTTGAGTATTTGGAAGTCTCTTGCTTTTGTGCTTAAGCATTTGTAATCAGATATTGATTTAGTGAACTCTCCTTGAAAGTGCATGGGGGACAGGACTACTTCCGAATTGTGGAAGGAAACTATATAATTGTTTTGTGTCTTTCTCTTCTCTCTCTCTCTCTCTCTCTCTACATTATCCGCTGCATTAGACTCTGAACTTTCTTCTTGATTCTGATTTGTTGATGATGTTATGATCTTTTAATATTTGAAGAGTCTGTCTCATGCATGCATGTAGAGTTGTGTCTAGGAATCATGATGACGAAATGACGATAAAAATCCAATAACATATCTCCGGCAAATTATGACGATGAAAGTCCAGTAACATATCTTTGGAAAATTATGATGATAGGTGTGGTACCACATTCATATAGGTCTTAGGACTGAGTCCATATGCATAAAAATTGATGATGGTTTGTATTTGGCGAATAAGTGTAATTGTGTGAGATGATGAATGTGATTATCTGTTGATGTTCTTATGACCATGGTTATTGGTGACTATATATGTTTTGACTATTTTGGAATTGAATTGTGACATGGTGTTTGAGGAAATTTTGGTTCTTGTGATGTATTGATATTCTTTTTACTAATGTGGATTGAGTTGATATAGTATATTCTTCGAGGTTTTAAATATTATGTTTGTGATGTGATACGACTTTGACTTAATTGCTTACGTGTTCTTCTCATTTATTTTATGCTATTACATGTTCTCGAAACTCCTCCTCCCCCAGCAAAAAAAATAAAAACTATTTTTAAAAGATAAGATTACCCCTAAAACAAAATATAGAATTGGACCCTAAAAATAAATAAAAAATCCTCCTCATTTAACTAAACAAATATATTGGATGAGAGTTTTGGAAGATCATATGATTTTTTCAAATTTAATCTTTGTTGTTATAATATTCTTAAAATTAAAAATATTAATCATAAACTTTTATTCATCATTCATTCTAAAAAAAACACACACACACTTTTAGAAAAGAGTGGTGATAGGTTGACATTCTTAGGCGACATACCAATAAGGTTTATTCATTTCCTCCTATATTTTGCACCTATCAAATTAAATTCCTCACTTCTCTTCCTCTCCAAACTCTCAACCAAAGACTTAATGTCAAAAATTAACATATTTTTCAATCTTGATAACCATGGTTAACCCAAGAACCTTGTACCGCCACAACAACAAAAAAAAATTCCAATAAAACAGACCAAATCCTCACGTCAGCTTATTTTAAATATTCTAAAAAATTTATACATACAAATGATGTTTCAACAATATGAGAATTTTTCCATCTTACTACCACCTGCCATAGTCATTTACCACGGACTGGTCCATTCAAGATGATGAAATTTCATTGGCAATTATCTAGTAAAGTTAAACCCTCAAAATCATGACAAACTATGAAATATGAGGAAATAATATTAAGATCTATAACTTATAGAAAACATTGGACACACCATCTTCTAAAGAGTTGTTATGATATCAACACTAGGCATTGGAGTAGTGTTCTGAAGCAGGTGTTCCACTACTTTGGTTATATCCTCATCAGTTAAGCCTGAATTTAAAGACTTGTCCACTATCAATGTCGAAAAAACTAAGATTTGGAGTAAAAAGCGAAAACTGGTGAGTTGATACGGAAGATATAGTCAGATTGGACAGTGTTTGATTAGATATGCAGAGGACTTGTGCATCCTCGACCAAAAAACAATGATCGAGCACCAAAGTACTCAACACATGACAGTTTGAAAAGGGGTCGGCACAGTTGTTGTGAGTTGCAACAAAGTAGACGTATTCAAGATGCAATGTTCTTAATGCAGGCATGTGAAAAGATTTTGGAAGTATAGGAGATTTTGGATCCCAGTATTTCCTATCCCTAGCATAAGCAAGAAGAAGAGATGTCAAAGAGTGAGAGGTTAAGATTATAGGGAGTAACTCAGGTTTGGGTCCAGAGTTTGGATTTATCTTGATTTTCAAGTGTTGAAGATTGTTTGAAAGAGTATATTGTATGAGTGTATATAGGTCTTCTTCATCTTGCTCAATGTGAGTATACACAGTAAGACTAATTTGGGAACATAATTGATCTCTACTAGACATAACCCAAGACTTAAAGCCCTTACAAGTTTTAGCGTATTTAAAGCTCTTTAAAGTTTGAGTGGGAGACCGAAAATATGTGAGAGTAGTGGCATGTTTGCAAAGATCCTTCCATCGTTTAGACAAGATGCAAGTCTGAACAGCGTCTTGTGCTTCAAGAAAACTCATTATGTGGAGCAATATGCAGTCAGACAACTCATTAATCCTATTTCTTCTATTTTCCCGCCTTTGTTTCTTTAGTTCCCTACGAAGTTCCTCGATCATCAAAAAAACTTAATCGAACATTTATAGCATAATCATTTATGTATAAGCTATTTTTATAACAAAAGAATTACCTTCCAATATGTGCATGATAGTTCCGTAATTGGAGGAACTCAATTGTTATTGATCCATCGACGATGAACCCTGACAAGATCCCTTGGGAACATCATCTCCTTCAAGTCAGTAAAACGCACACTAAACAACCTTCGATTCCCTATAACTTCCATCACGTGGCCCTCCCACCACCGCTCATCCCGGAACGCCTCCACTTTGTCTCCGGTCTTCAACTCGGTCCAATCGGTCTCCATCCGGGGCACTAGTCGGAGCTGGTGAACTTGGACTACTGTTTGTTCCACATCCAAGTCATCGTACTCAACCAAGAATTTGTCGGAGGAGATGTGTTTGACGATAGTGGCGGCAAACCATGAGCCGTATAAGCCGTTGCCACGGTCAATGCTCAGTTCAACCTCAGAGCCCCGTCGGAACTTCAATTCTTGAACCATCGTTTTCACCTTTTAGGGTTTCACGATTGACATCCGACAAATATACGTTTGTTCTTTTTTTTTTTTTTTGAAGGAACGTTTGTTTTCTTTTACTCTTTTATAAAAACCGTTTCGAATAAATTGGAATTTTTAAGAAAAATCAGCTATACCAGCCAAACTAGATTAATCTTTTGGCTTAGCTTATTTTTATTTTTATCTTTTTATAAAAATAAAAACAGTTACATTGCATCCCTTGTGTATATCCAAAGGCAAAAAACCATTACCCAATCTTGCTGATCTGCCACACACTCAAATCTTCTATTCTCTACCCTCGAATTATGAAAAATAATGATTAGAAAAAACAATTTTGTTTCATCTTAATCTTTTGACACTTAAGCATATATTTATCTTTTTGTGTCTTTTGTAACCGAAAATCCTATTTAGAAGAGAGAGAAACAAATTTTAAAAAATTGACATGATTTTGTAACAAAAAAGTTCCTTTATATTGTTTGAAATTGTGTAGAATTTTTAGGATTAGAGTAGGTTTTGATCCGATGTTTGCATTGTGTAGATATGTCTCATAAAAAAGGTGATCCTCAATTAAAAAAAGAGGATGAGAAGAAGAAAGCAAAAACCACTGTGACATGGCATCGTATCGAATGTGAAGGAACCAGACAAAAAAGCAAGGCAAATGTGCTAGTGTACAATTTCAACAAGATGAGACGGAGCGGAAGAAACTGTTATTTTGGTCCGCAACCAAAAGTAGGTGCCCCAAGAACTATCGAGGACAACCCAATTGACTTAAGTGACGAGTAAGGTGATTAAATGTAATGGCTTGTAATGTCTTCTTTTTTGGATGTTTTTTTTATGTTTTTTGATATGCAGCTAATTTTGGTACATTTTGGTATTGACTAAATTTGAATAAAGTTGTGTTTTGAATTAATTTGAAAAAAGTTACGTATTAAATAAATTCGAATAAAGTTGCACAAATACATGAAATCAATTCAAAAAATACATAATTTTATTTAGTTTTAATTTCATCTACGTTACATTACATTCTCCCTAAATATGTGGTATCATCAGGATGTTGAGTTTAAATTATATTCTTGAAAGTTTACTCAAGATATTGGTATTAAAGTGTCTTATACTTAGCGTAGAGATTTGCAGCATCCTTTGAAAACTCAAAAGAATGAAGAGAAGACAACACATGTATTCATCCAAATCAAATATATAAGTTATCACATCAAATTCCCTCATATAAGATGACAAAAAGGAATGTATTCCAATATATTCTTTTGAACTTAATCTTATTGCACTGCCAACTGACAAGTTTGAATAGACATAGGAGCATGATCAAGCACAAAACAACATCTTAGAGGTACATTTTCTTTCATCACACTCATCTTATACAAGGGATTTCAATGTGAAAACATATAAAGTTGATTTGGTAAAATACTAGTTGTGTTCTCTTCATTCTTTTGAGTTTTCAAAGGATGCTGCAAATCTTTATGCTAAGTATAAGACACTTTAATACCAACATCTTCAGCAAACTTTCATGAATTAAACTTAAATTCCAACAAAATAAAGACACTACATAATAACGATGCTACCTAAACATAATATTGTGGCAGAATCAAACTCTTGAGAAGAAATACAAGTGATCTCAGCAGCATAACTTCCATCTCAATCCTCGGGAACATTCGGTGTTGACGATATATGGAGAACATGCTCCTCACGCAGTCATCGTCTGTCAGCATTATCTTTTACGACTTCAAATAACCGGGACATGCATATTGAAGGTCTTTCACACTCCTTGTGTCTCTAGGGTTAAGACCTTGATTGATTTCATTCAGTTGTTCATTCAGATCTTTTAGCGTGACATTGACCCGGACCTTGAACAAATGAGGGTTTCTACCTTCGAAGCGTACTTGACCACTAAACAAATTGTCCATTGTTTTAGATCTACATCATAGGAAATTAAACAGTCAATGAAAAACTCATTCAAACATTTTATTAAACACTTGGAGTGCAAATTATACATAAACCCTAAAACTCATAACTACAACATAAACATGCAAACATCTAAACAATTAAGTAATATAAGTCATTTACATGTAAACATTGTATCATTTCTTGCCAAAAACAAAAAATCAAAATTTAAACAAACGCTAAAACTAAAAAAAATTGAATTTAAGAGGTAAAATCTAACATATAAACCTAAAAGGTTAATGGTGTTTGATTATGAAAACTTACTTGTTATTGAAGTGTTGTTTGATTTGAATTTGAAAGAATTTTGAATTTGGTTGATTCGAGATAGATTTTGGAGATTTTAGATGTGAAAGAGGAAATGAGTTGATGTCTGATCTTTAAAAGGACACGCAGCGTGACTTAACTCACGTTGAGTTCAGCGTGACTTAAGTCACGCGGGTTGTATTTCTGTGTGACTTAAGTGATGTTGTGTTTAACACCTGCGTGACTTAAGTTACGATGTGGGCATTTTCAGAGGTACAGTTGGGAGTGGGCAAAACATGATGGGAGAAAAGCAATTTTCTCAACTATATAGGTCAAGATCTAACATGGATTGGAGTTTACTGTGTGAAGCCCAATTATACCCGAGTCTCATCTTGTAGAGCCTTACTCGATGAAAATTGTTCACACATTTGATAGGGCTGAAAAACACATGTAAAAGACGAAAAGCTCCGGCGACAGTTAACTGTCAAATTTGTTTGGAACCAGCGGCAGTTAACTGTCGATGCGCTCTTGCTAGAAATATGGCAGAAGCTCTGTCATCCATTATTACTCTCATTTTACTAAAAAAAAAAATCAAATCTCTCTCAAAATCTCTCTAAGATCCTCGGTAGTTAACTGCCTCATGTTCGAAACAAATTCGGCAGGTAACTGCCGCCGGAACTTTTCGTCTTTTACATGTGTTTTTCAGCTCGATCAAATGTGTGAACCAACAATTTTCTTACTCAATTGTCCCATATGACCTACTTATCTTGGCCGTAAGACAATATGAATTGAAGTTGACGATGTGGAGTCTTGTGTCTCGAACGATTGGGTCCAACTAACTTGTCCTATCCACTACATATGGACAAAAACCTAATATGAATTGGAGTTGACCATATTAAACATAAGAGAATTTCTTTTTCCATTTTACTCACTTATCACAAGCCTTCTAAATCTATTATTTACCCCGTTTGATTTTATAATCCAACGCGTATTTGATAGTTTTTGGATAATAAATATGAACCGTGTTAATCTAGTTTTTTTTTGTTCAATAAACTGACATAAATTAAAATAACATAAATAAAAATGAAAAAATTTCAAGAGACTATATAAATTGGCAAGAAATCAAAATATTTTATTATTTTATCAAGAATTCATAAAACATTTACATTAACAAAACACTTATTACAACAAAACATTAGACACCTAATGCTAAATTACTAATGCAAAAAGATGGAGTGAGAAGGAGAAAATTACTTGTCATCCCTCTCGGACATCCTTAGGAGGGAGATAATGGGAATATAAGATGACGCAATGGGAGGTGACTTTGATTATTGATCACAGGTCCAGACGAATCTTTGGTGCAAATTTGTAGAGTGGACCAATACCCATTGACCATTCATATTATCATCACAAAATGACATAAACCTTTGTATGAAAAACTAACGGTGAAACATTTTCATTATAAACGACTCAAAAAAATGCAAGAAAAACAAGGAGAAAATATGAGTTGGAATGAGAAAGGATGAACAATGAGTGGGTATGTATAGGTAAAATGTAATCATAGATTGTAACAACGGTCAAAGGAAGTCTGAAACATGTGGTCAACATTGTTGACCAGTCAAAAACAACTAGAATATGCATGGAACCAATGAGATTATTTTTTATTATATAATTTTAATAGTTACTAGATTGTGTAAAAACTTGTGCTTTGGAGCAGTGGTAGAGCCACATTGAATTCAGGGTGGTCAAGTGCACACTCTCAGATTTTCCAATTAGGCTTAGTTTTATAGTTTTTTCTATTATGCACCTCCACAAAATCTATCTTTGCACCTACCTTGCACCTTATTAACTTTACCGCTACACCCTACAACTCGAGCTGAGTTTGTGACCTAAGCTTTAAATTAAAATTCCTAATCGCTATGCTATGGAGTATGCTATGATTGATCTAAATTTTATTATATGTTAGATAATAATTCAAGTTTTGGCTCATATAAATTTTTGTTTAAGAAAAAAAAGCTCATAAATTTTATCGACAATTTAGCTCATTTAACATAGATAAATATATTAAAACACACACATATACATATATTATAAAATTCAATTATATAAATAATGATTAATAATAGAAGTTAAATAGTTTACACCGTCCAGTCAAGACAACTCAATTGGTAGCTATAAGGACATTTGATTTGTTGGGACGTGAGTTTGAGTCATAAGATTTTACACTTATCCATGTCTAAGATAAGTTATTTTTGCCACTAGAATATTAGATTTTTTTTATAATAAAATTGCATCCCCTTAGCCTGGGTCCTGGCTACACCACTGCTTTGGAGGGTGTGGAACATGCATGTAGAATATTTTTATGTGGTCGACCATGCACCAACAATTTATGTGGCTTATGACACATAAAAACTTCTATAAATTTAAATGTTTGGTTTATTTGCAAACCACACCACATAACCACGAACATGTCTCCAGTAGAAGTAAACACCAAGCCAGCTACAATAGAGGGAAACTTAATTTGTTTATGGTCAACCATGTTTGATGTCATGCTGTCTGACTTGAAGGACCAGTATAACCAAATTAAAAGTCATCTCAACCACAGAGATACAAGAATAGTGGAGAGTATCAACGTCTGTCAATGGACACATATGGGCACGTCGGATTCACCCATATGAAGCTCTGGGACGACGACGGGATGAGAACCATGTTCTCTATATTTGATCAGCATACTTTGAAGGGAAAAATTGAATTAGACATTTCCTTGGTTAGGATTTTATCAAATATTTCGGGGGTGTTTAATTTGGCTCTAGACCTACGTAGAAACCAAGACTTGCAATAATATCCCAGATGAAGATTTAAGTTTCGCTGAATCATGATCTTGTGTGTGTTTTATTATGTTGTTTTACATTTGAACTATGTTGTTGAATTTATGTTGTTAAAATTGTTATGTTTAATGTATGTTGTTGATTTAGAACGTAGAACAGTCTAGGTAGGTTTTGCAATATATTATCCAAAATAATTTTGGTATATTCTTGGATTATATGATCCAAATTAGTCCAAAATATGGATTGTGGTGTTAGAAGCAATGCACGGACTGTGTGTAATGCGTTTAATGCATTTTTTTGTCATTTTAAACATTTATTTTGATTGTAGTACAGTCTAGGAATGTTTTGTGGTTATAAATAGTTTAACATAACATTTTCATTCATTCTTTACTTTTTATTCCTTCTTCGGTTTTCTTTCATAATATTCATTTGGGAGTGAGTTATGATATCATGGTTATTGTTGACCATTAATACCATTTCCAAAATTGTTGTGCATTTTTGTGTGGACATAATATGATTGTCAGCAGAGACCTTCATATCTATTATAACATAAATTCTGGAATTTAACATAATTCAACAGGAATATTTTGAAAAATAAAAAGGGTGCGCGAGAAGTTGGTAGGGTTGAAAAAAAAACTTCAAACTTAATACAGTATGATCCAAGTTTCAAACCTATTGGACAAAAAAAATAGGTGATGCTAATTTTCCAATTTCATATTAAATGTTGTTTAAGGTTTCTTTAACAAACATTAAGAAAAATATAAATAACTTAATGAATTAAATAATTTGACTTAAACGTCCTCATTAACCATGAAGTATAGTTAAATAATATGATGGAAAGACTCTTTGATTTGGTAATATATTTCATTTTAGCCTCTTAAAAAAATATATAATGAAGGAAACAAATTTATTTGATGCAAAATTGAAAATAAAATAATCTAATAAATATTAATGTGATTTATGTTTTCTCACTGAATTCACAATTAATATGAAATAGAACGACCCAATGCTAGTCCTAGGGTAAGGTCATCAATTCTTAGGATTCCAAAAATATAAAATTTTACTAAATAAAATAGTCTCATTCTTAAAACTAAAATCACTACTGTTTTGTCAAAATTTAATTCAATTGACTTTATTATCTATTGAAAATTGTAAAATGAAACAAAATAGATTACACTAATTTAATAATGAGTTTCTATTCTAGAGTCTAGAATGTCTAAAAAATAAAACTTATACATCAAAATTTAGCAATTCTACTAAAATATTATTATAGGCTTTAAAAATGCCTCATTAAGAAAATTTGCTTTAGGCATGTATCCAAATGTGTTGTCGGCAATGGGACTACCCAATAATTTAAAAAGACCACTACTCCATCGGTTTGTGAAGGAGAACAATTAATTAGAACTAAAAAATTTAATTTTAAGATCTTTCTACATTCCTAAGGCACTGGGATTTTGGATAAATGATAAAGAATTAAACATTGCAGAGCTGGATTGTGAATCTGAATTAGAAGAATGCATGATTAAACCAAGCAGCCCCAAAGATCTGTGAAATGGCTACATGATAGGTCAGTAAATTTACAGTTTAGTCTTGTTACAAGCTGCTGCTACACTGAGGATTTAGAGCCGTAAATGACAGAAGTTTTAGGACTGCAAGGCAGTTGGTAGGGTCGTTCCTTAGGGAGTGCAAAACGCTAAACCGAACTGGGCCTCCCAAAATGATGGGCCTCAAGAAAAAAATGATTGCTCAATATCCACACCCCCACTCAAAAAAGAAAAATAAAAATGTTTCATGTTTCAATTTCTAAGTAAAAAATCATGTTCTATGTTTCTATTTCTAAGTTAAAAAACAAGTCTTTAGTAAAAATAATTGCTAATTTTGATTTCGGTGACTAATAATAATTATACGAGTGTTATATTCAGTTTAAATAGAAGATTAATCTTTTAAAAAAATTGTGCGTATTTTTTATTAGGGGCCTATTTTAACTATGAGAGTCGAGCCTCCAGTTTCATAGAGACGGCCCTGGCTATGGGCTGCTTCATTCCCATCAAAGCTGAATATTTTTGGGAGGGTTCCAACTTATAATCAATTGTTTTTCATTTGTCCAAATTCTTTAGCAATATGGCCCTCCATTTATAAGAGATTGGATTGAATGGTGTGTAGTATTTTGTTACATAAAAACGACATTTTATTCAATGGGAAGGTAACAAGCTTGTTGGAGATGTTAGATAACATAAAAAGGAGTCTTGTTCTTGGTTTATTTATAGTAAAGGTAGAAATTTATATTTTTTTCTTCTTATATTGGTGGAATATATAGTCATCAATTTTCTCTTCAAAATATTTTGGGAATCATCATTTCTAATGAATTTTGATTTTGAGTACCTCTTGTACTCACTTTAATTCATTTTGCTTATATAAAAAAGAAGCAATTCATTCTTGTGACCCCAGTTAAATATAAAAGAAACCATACGATCTTGATTTTCAGAAGAATTTATGATATTAAGATTCTTCAATCTCTCCTCTCCCACCACTCATTATACCATAAACTAACAACTTGTAAGGCTAAAAAGTACTAATACAAGTGCATAACATTAATATGCATAAGACAAAGTCTTAGTACAGTATATTACTTAATTAGAGACAATAGTATGACACATCAAAGCCCTACACAATAAAACAAATACACTTCTTTAGTAGGGAGAGACACCTACATTTGCTTGTGTGAAAAACCCATCTTTCATAAGCACGTCCTCTGAATCCTACACAATGAAAGAATTTTAGGTATTAGAAACCCTAGAAATAAGAGTTATGCTTTTTCATTTAATGTGCTGCCAAAAGAAAAAAAAATGAAAAAAAAGTTAATAGTGTAGCTAGCTAGGGTTTTCAAAGTACCTGACGAACATTAGCTTTCTTCACGGGTTGATGATCAGGCATAAGTCCGAAATGAATGTGTGGAAAGTGGGCCCACTGAAAGAAAATAAAGGACCCCACAAATGAGAAAAGTCTAAACTTTAATACACCGATGCAATAAAAATGTGTACTTCTTGATTAAACCCAATAAAAATTTAAAATTATATAAGTTAGTAAAAATTGAAAATAATCTAAAATGGGAAAATGTTCCTAAGAGAGTAAGATTCAGAATTTCATTGGATCTCACATTCTTTGCAGCTGCACTAAAAGCCTCTCTGTGGCTTATATCAGGATTCCCAGCTTTGATACGTTGGATCTCATCCCTGAAAATCAAATCATATTTTGTCAAGGTCATTTATAATCATATACAACAACAAAAAATATTATCTAGCAAAAGCCACCACTAAAGTTAAATGAATTATCAACACAAATCTGAAACTAAGAAAAATAAATTCGTAAGTGGTTCCGTAATTAAAAAATGTTTAGTCTAATAATATGAACTTTAAAAAATGTTCAAAGGTTATCCATACCATTTTTAGTAAAAAATAATAATTTATAATAAAGAAAATAAGAACCAATATAATATTTTATCATGACACAACTGATATACCAAAACTTATATAACTAGATAAGATTAAATGTTTATGTAATAATATTTCACCAATAAAAAAAGGAAATTTTTATGTAAAAATATGACCTGTAATGTTTATTGAGAAATATGCTGTACTATTGAAAAATATGACCTAATAATATGAACTTTTAAAAAATGTTTAAAGGTGATCCATACAATTTTTAGTAAAAAAAATAAATTTTATAATAATAAAAAATAAGAACTAATATCATATTTTATGCAAACACAATCGATATACTAAAACTTATATAACTAGATATGATTAAATGTTTATGTAAAAATATTTCTCAGAAAAAATAAAAATGTTTATGTAAAAATATGACAAGTAATATTTATATATAAATATGTTGTACACCTTTGTCCAAAAAAAATGACGTACTCTTGATAAATTCTTTAAATACTAAGATATCTTTTTTTTTTTGGTGGCCGAAGTTTGAACCCCAGACCTTACATATATTATGCATTGCCCCTACTAACTGAACTACACTCACGAGGACACATATTAGGTATACAAGTTATTTTCTGAGTTACTAGAAAACAATGAATTAATACCATAAATAACTTAAAATGAATGTTATTAAACTTACTTGATGAAGCGGTTGTAGGCAGATGGAACTCTCTGTCTCTTCTCCGGAGCTGGACAAGCAAACACACGGACATTGCTCAGGCAAACAGACAGGAACATTAAATAAACATTGCCTAATCAGAACTCTCTTCTTTCTCTCTCTATCAACCATTTTTCTCTCTCTATATTTCTATCATTACCTCATCATTATAAGTTTTCTCTAACAATCACTCTCCAATGGATTCAGCTCTATTTTTCCGGGGGAAGACTTCTGTCTCACTCAATGTTTGCATGCAAGGAGACATGCATAGACACATAGAGTAAAAAAAATGAAGACCTAAAAAAATTTAAATAGATTTTTTCATTTTTTTTTCCTTATGTGAATATTTTGAAGTAAAAAAAAATATGATCTTCATTTTTTAGCCCTAGATTTGGTATAGGGTTTCTCCAATTTTTTTCATAAACAAAATATTGGAAATCAGGGTTTCTCCAATTTGAAAATAATATTGGACTATAATTATTATATTTTAATTAATTTGGAACTTTAATAAGAACTTTACATTAATTCATGTAAGATGAAAAAAGCAATGCATGAGATAAATGTGCTAAAGATTGCTCTTTCTTTGCCACTTTGAAGTACATTCAAGAAACATAAAACACTGTTTCATATTTTGAAGTGAGTTTTGATAGGGATGGAACCTTTTTTTCCTTCTCTTTTTTGCTTTTCTTCATTAATTGGTCGAATAGCACAACTATGAACTCAAAAGAAGTGTAAAATGTACATAAGGGTTTCAGGTTGTTTTCTTTTGCTTTTCCTACCTTTCCCATGATGGCATCAAAAGAATCTTAAAAAAAATTAAATTAAAACTAAAATTAAAAACATATAGCATACATGAGAAATGGTGAAGAAGGTCTTTGTGTTATTGTAATTAGAAAAACTAGAACAAAATCATCATTTAAAAATCATGAGAATTTTTCAACACAAAGTGAAATGTTAAGAGAGTTAGATATATAATTTCTCACGTCTATTAGCAGGTGGAGGTTTAGGGATTTCTTCATGATGCCCTCCTCTCATTGTGTTCATCATCAAATCATTTGGATTTGGAAGCTGATTCATCATCATGTTTGTTGAAGGTACATTTCGAATCTCCTCCTGAATAATAATTAATTAAACCAAATTTCTCATAATCAACAAACCCTTCCCAATTCCAACTCAAAAGATAGTTGTATACCTAATTTCCAAAATACAAAACAACCATAGGCACAACAAAAATTAACATTGTACTCTATGAAAAAACCTAGATAACTTTATAAATTGATACAAAATTTGTGAAGCCAAATAATCCATTATTAAAATACAAGTATTCAAGCATAACATCATAAATATATAGTTTTCTTGGTGAGCTGAAACATTTTTAAGAAGAGGTCCAAAATTCAAACTCGGAAAACTAAGATAAACATTTGCTTATATAAAAATCACACAAACACGCTCGCGAGCGCGCACACACATACCATAAGAGTTTGAGGGTTGAAGTAAGTGTGTCCAAGATGAAGCTGATTAGGAGCAGGAAGGAGCAAAGCACGCATGTTAACTGAGAGAAGGTTGGTGCAATGACCGCATCTTACTGTCACAGTCTTGAACAAGCTTGTGCAAGGAACACTCACCTAAGAAAAACAAAACAAAAAAGAAGCTATAATGAGTATCTTAATTCTTAATTAAAAGGGTCATAAAAAGACATGTTTATAAAGAGAATGTGTGATGAGATAAGATAATACCGCGAGAACAGTGTCACAGAAATTGCAATGGACATAACAAAGCTGGTCCGAAGGAGAGAGTTGTTGCTGTTGTTGCTGGTCCGGTGAAAAGGAAGTGGATGATGAAGAGGACATGTTTTTTCTTTCTTTCTCTTTTTGTTGATTCTTTACTTTCTCCTTTTCTGAATTCTTGATTTTTTGATTTGATTGATGGGATTGACTGATCAGTGAAGTTTCTTGGGTGTGTGATATGATAGATAGATAGATAAATACTTCCTATGGATCTGATCCTCTTGATTGTTGAGTTACTGTTTAGGAAGGGGAGATAAATATGAAAGAAAGGGAAATGAGAGACAGATTGATGCTACTTAAGTATTAAAGGATTGAATTGACCTGGAAAGTCTTTTCCTTCTTTCTCCCTTTGTTATTTTATTTATTATTTTGATAGACAAGAAATATTATTAAGAGTGTTATGAACATTCTCTTTCTAACATTGTTTCTAACATGTATTTTTTTTTATAGAGCGAAGCTTATGTAGATCATATACTTAAAACATGGTGGTGAAACTTACATGATTATCGCTCAATAAAAGGATGAATGCTAGAGAAAATGTTCAACCTTATAGAGCTTTCAAACATCCTAAAGGATATGAACACGTGTCAAAATAATGATAGTCCAAATTTTTACCTTCTTTACTTATAAACCAACCCTAAGAGAGCATCTTAATTTGTGCTAAAATAAAGTATTTGAACACCTATCAGAATAATGATAGTTCAAATTTCTACAATATATTTTTTTTTACAGGCAAAAAAAGAGAGAACATGGCGCAAGCTGGGAATAGTACAATAAGCAAAACTCCCCTAAACTAGAGAGATGCCACCACCAACAAAGAAACAAAATCTACACAAAGAATGGGGGAAGCAACAAAAGCAACAACCAACGAATTGGCAACGCAAACAACACCAAACGAACAATGACACGGAGAGAAGCAGAGATTGAACTCGCACTAACAAAAAAGGTCAGCGATTTTGGAACACTCAAACCCCCAACACAGGTCGAATATATCTCTGACACCCAAACATGACACTATTGGCTCTAACAAATAATTGGTTCTACTACCCACTTAAAGATGGACCTAGGATGACTAGGGTATCTATCGAAAAACCATTTCCACGAGAGAAATTGAATCTTATCCACTTGAAGCTTAATCTCAACTGACTTGCCGCAAAAATATTATTGTTACGGGCCTTCCAAAGGGTCCACACACTCGAATGTCAGACCAATATATTATAGTTTTTTTTAGGGGTTTAGGTGTGAGTAGAGAGAGATAGGAGTTTGGATCTCGTTTTGATGACCATTCTCGAGGGAGTTAATGATTTGGCACAAGTTTGGTTTATGTTGTTGTGAGGAGGTTAGGTTGTATATTTGGTGTTGGTGGTTAGTTTTTTGTATTGGTTTTTGGTGGCACCCCTCAATTGGGGTGGTGTCTTTATAAGTGTTTTTGTTGTCCGAGGTGAATGGGTTTTCTTTTGGGTCTTCCACCTATATATGTAACCCTTTGTTTGTTATTTTTATGTCAAGGCGGTCTCTGCTCATCTTGTGCAAGGACTTGGTTATTACTATCTAAGAGGTTGGGATCTGGGAATAATAGGCTTGTTAGTTTGGGAGGGGGGTTTTGTGTTAATTAACTTAGTGATAAATTTGATTCCCATCTTTTACCTTTTATTTCTAAAATTACCTGTTAAGTTTGGAAGAGGATTGTCGGGCTTCAGGGACATCTCCTTTGAGGAGAATGGAAGGGGAGCTAATAAGATTCCTTAGGTCGTTGGACACATGTATGTAGGCCTAAAACGAAGGAAGGTTGGGGAATAAGAGACTTATCTTTAGTTAACCACGCTATATTAGGTAAGTGGTGGCGAAGACTCTTATCCGGTGGTGCAAGTTTGTGCAAGGATATCTTTTGTGCGCTGTATAGGGTTAACCATGTAGTGTCCATGTGTGGGTCATATGGGGTTTTGGCGAACACCTCTGCTTGGTTAAAAGAGGGTTTTGTTCTTCATCCTGGTGTCAAGGGTTCTACAGAATTTTTTTCAGCGGATGTGTTTTGAATTTTGAGAGATGGGGCCTCTACCTCCTTTTGGTAAGATACGTGGTTGGGAGATGTTCACTTGATAGAGTGGTTCCCGAGGCTTTTTTTGGTGCCATCCCAACAATCCTCCTATGTTAAGTCAATTGGCTCAATGGTTGATGGTAGATGGGTGTGGGAAGTGAGGTATAGGCAGGGGGTTTTTCGTTTCACCTGCGTACGAGTACCTTTCAGAGATTCTTTTATGAGTGTGTGGTAGAGTGGTCGTTTTGTCTAGTATCCTATCATTAGTCGAGAAGAGTTTGGTTTCATCCAAAGTTCAATCGGTCTCTTATCAATTTCTCCTCGATAGGATTCCAACTAGGGTGAACCTTTTGCGGTGTAAAGTCCTTAAAAATCTGGTATAAATTTGGTGCCCTTTGTCTGGGGAGGAGCTAGAATATGTTAACCACCTTTGTGTTACCTGTAGGACCACGTCTAGGATTTGGTACTTGATTTTACGATGTTTAGCTTGGGAGTTTATTCTTCTGAGGGCGGTTAGATGTCTTTTTTAGAGTTATTTTGTGGTGTTTGGTAGAGTGAATTTTAGGAAATGTTTTTTGTTAATCTTGCATTAATCTGTAGTGATGTCTATCTGGTCTCCTCATAATCATGTAGTGTTTTTGACAGGACATTAGATATCAAGCAATTGGTTGATAAAATTCAACATATTTCTTAGTAGTTGTTTTTTGAGAGGCATCCTGGTCATCTTTATGCTCACTATGAGTGGGTGGCTGAGCCAATTCTCTGTTAGTTATGATAGTGGTTGTCTATGGGATTTGCTAATTGGGTGCTTGATGAGTCAATAATGAGTCGATAATTAGTTATTTTAATATAATATTTGAGATTACTTTATTTAGATTAAATATGTTTTTATTTCCTTTTAGAGCTATTTTACTTCAATTGCAAGTTATTTTATTTCAGGAACAAATATTCAAAAGATTGAGTCTTGAAGCAAAAGAAAGGAGAATTGGAGCTGATTTGTGCCAAAAATAAGAAGATCTTATACAAAAATATCTTGTGCAAAGAAATTGAAGATGTTGTACCAAAATATAGCATAGGCGCGCCCCATATTACCCTTTTGCTGCTTTTGCTTCTTCGACAAGCTACCTATTTTAGTATATCTGACCTAGAGCCCATGGTTTCTTGTGCAACACTTTAGTGATTTAATTCTTGGGGCTCAAGTCAATGTTATACTATAAATAGAGCAGCCATCTAGTTTGTAAAACCATCTTTTGTTCTTGGAATTCAATAGTGGCAATTGTTTTCTTTAATAAAAGTTCTTCTTTTATTTTCTTGTTATTTTATTTATGTTCTTTTTCTTCTCTTCTATGTCTACAATGAACATGAGTCAGTAGACTCTTCTTGTCTTGGGATTGTTGGATGAGTCTAATGACCTAATCCTAATCAAACCAAGCCTCGAACCCTAATTTTATATAAATCTACTTTCTAATCTAATTTCACTGTTTTTATAATGAATTAACAAATACCATACTCATAAAGCAACAGCGGAGGGTTAGTATTTGTTAACTCATCATCACAAATATCAAAACGAAGCATCGAAAG
>Ga0315915_1001139_pt1 | contig 31285 bp, 26 predicted proteins | sample MpolbnodulesMG_FD_207738 | JGI IMG/M metagenome (GOLD analysis project Ga0315915, IMG submission 207738) | Medicago polymorpha root nodule microbial communities from Los Angeles, California, United States - branched nodules | ecosystem: Host-associated > Plants > Roots > Nodule | place: USA... | reverse complement strand
GTTCCAAATAGATAGATATAACATATAGATATAGTTAGAGAGAGAGAGAGAGAGAGAGAGAGAGAATTTGAAAAAGTTGGCATTTTTAGAGAGAGATAGATATGTACGTTGTACCACCACCTCAGAGATCCGATCCAGCTTCAGGATCTGATGATTTGCTTGTTTATCAAGCTTGGAAGGGTTCTAATGTATGTCATGTCACACTCTTTCTTCTTCTTTTTTTCCTCATTTTTTTTTGCATTTTTCTTTATCAAGAATCATTTTTTTTGCTTTTATTTTATATATTAATTTATGTTGGAAAATGGGTTTATCTTAATTTGATGAAATACTCAATGGGTTTTGTGTTAGAATTTTAAGATAGGGTTTGAAGTAGCATGCATTAGTGAAAAGATCTATGATGATGTCGGATTTTTATTTTTTGTTTAATTTAAGAAATAATTAAGTAATGATTATGTAATGCTGTTTATTTTAGATTTTAGATTATTTTTTCTTTGTTGAATTAGGTACTATTTTTAGTTTATGATGAATATGCTATTTTTAGGGTCTGTTTGGATTGACTGATTTGAGGTTATCTAATGACATAAGTTTTGTGAGACTGTTTGGGAGAACTTATGAAAACAGTTTATTTGAGACTGTTTTCATTTTCATAAGTTGGCCAGGATAGCTTATGAAAATAAACTACAGCTTATACGAATCACAATTTAACTTCATTTTATCGTTTTCTATAGACATAGCTTATACATCAGCTTATTTTGTCATGATAAGCATTTGTGCTATAAGCTGCAAATAAGTTGTTTATCCAAATAAGGCCTTAGTTTGTTTGGATTTTGGAGTTTGAATTTGCAAAGAGTAACAATAAGAAATATCTTCGAATGTGTTTTTTCCCTGTCAATTTGGTTCTCGAATGTGTATTCTGTTAGTTGGTTTGGTCGTGGAATGTGTCTGCCAAAAAAATATTTAAAGCTCTACTTTCTGTGAAATGTGAAACAATATCTTGTCCTTTTATCCCCTAGAGACGGCATAGTCTTCCCTGTAATATCTGAAAATTGAAATCGAACCTTTGTGTTAAACAATACTAGTAGAATTTATTCAGTTCCCTGTAATATGTTTCTGTTCTAGTCAATATATAATTTTGCTGATACGCGTTGATTGTTTTAATCCCTTTCTTGCAGAAATTTTTTCTTCAGGGAAGGTTCATATTTGGACCGGATGCAAGATCATTGGGCTTGACAATTTTTCTTATTGTTGCTCCAGTTATAGTGTTCTGTGTCTATGTTGGCAGAAATTTTTTCGATGATTATCCTCATCACTGGGGGGTATCCATAATGGCAGTTGCTATTATCTTCACAATTTATGTGAGTCTCTCTCTCTCTCTCTCTCTCTCTCTCTCTCTCTCTCTCTCTCTCATAAACACTAACATATAGTTTATTCCTTTCACCCTACATTGCTCAACTGTATTGTTACGGTACTTTGTATATAAGCATGAGAAGCATTGTTCGATGTTGCAACTCACATAAACTTGTTTGGATGGAGTAGCTAGAAGTTGAATTTGATGAATGTATTGACGAATGACAACATCGATGATGCCATTTATTTTGCAGAATAACTAAAACTAGCCTAACCATAACCATAGTGAGATTGGCATGTTGGACTAGTGTGAGCTAGAAATATGGAATCTATTCTTAAGCCAAATATCATGCTTTGGTATCATTTTGCTTAGATTAAAGAAACTATTTTAATAAAGGGACAAAGGTTACAAAGGGTAGGTGGATGATAGAACTGGATCAGAAATAGGATGAGCAAATAGATTTTTTTTGCAGAAACAGCCGTGAACAATATTCGGTTCCACATAGCCCCATATGATCTCTACAATATTCGGCTAAAGCTTCTGTTTCAGACCCAACCACAGTTCAAATGGATTTTGTATCATTGAGTGTTGAAATCTTCGAATCACCACATAGCCCCACATTCCTTGAATCTGTATGCTTTCCTTACTGCTTCTCCTTTGTGCTTCTGTTGAAGTATAACAACAGTGATTTCCTCTGCATTCAAGTATATTGTTCTAACTTCTAACTTCCACTAGAGGCTGAGTGCTAGCATGCATAGCACAGCGCCATAAAACTTTATTGTCTGTGCTGATGTCAAAACCTTTTTAATTAGTTGAGATTAACTGCTCAAAGCAACATGGTTCACGACCATTGACTTTCTATATGCTGTTTAATTATCATTTAGGCAGTTTTCTCTCATAAAGTGGAGGCACTAATCCACCAATGTATGAGTACGAAATTTTTTATTTCCAACTGTATGCTGATGCTATGATATTTTGTCAGGTCATAGGTCTTCTCTTTTCAACATCTGCACGCGACCCTGGTATAATCCCGCGCAATGCACATCCACCAGAGCCAGAAGGTGTTGAAGGCGGTCTAGATGTTGGATCTGGTCAAACTCCTCAATTGCGGTTGCCTCGGATCAAGGAGGTTGAGGTCAACGGAATTTCTGTTAAAGTTAAGTATTGTGATACTTGCATGCTCTACAGGCCTCCTCGATGCTCTCACTGCTCAATTTGTAACAACTGTGTAGAGAGGTTTGATCACCATTGCCCCTGGGTTGGGCAGTGCATTGGGCTGGTAAGTTCGACCTTTTGTTTACCAATGGCGATGTTTTTATTTATAAAGTTTGGCACGGTATCTGGGGTGAGTTTTACTGTTATCTGTGTTAGTAAAAGTGGTAGCCAATTCTCCGACGGCATGAAACTTGTCGAAATAGTTATATTTTGTACAAGGGCTCCACTGAAAATTTTGAATGTTAAATAATAATGAACATGACATTTCTAAAGTTTAGTTCAGGCTCATAGAGTCTAGTGCAAAATTCATTGAGTAACTTGTATTAACATCATTTTACTTTCTTGTTTATTATAGTTGTCAATGCATAATAATCTACTATAACAATGTAATAATAGGTAGCATTGTCTGTGTGATGAATGTTTTGAGCTAATCAAATTTCTAGTTTTTTTTTTCAACTGTTACTGTTATGTCCTTGCTACCATCATTTCTTTCTGCTTATAACTCATTTTCTACTCAGAATCTTCACAAATTGAATTGATTATATCATCGTGGACTTTCGTTTTTGTTCATCAAATTTCACCTAATGTTTCATTAGGAGTTATGCTCCTTTGTGAAAGTGATTCAATTGAAGTTTTCTTACCTGTTTGCAGTTCAGCATTTCTCATTATCATTTAGTCCTTTCAATTGTATTTATATTTATGGTCCAATGACTTTTAATTTGTCATTTACTACATGCCATTCTTGATATTCTGTATATCTGAATCTGCGCAAATTGTTATGCAGCGTAATTATCGCTTCTTCTTCATGTTTGTCTTCTCAGCTACGCTACTTTGTATATACGTTTTCGCATTTTGCTGGGTCTATATTAGAAGAATTATGAAGGCCGACGATACAACAATTTGGAAGGCAATGATCAAAAGTCCAGCCTCCATAGTCTTAATAATTTACACCTTCATCTGCATGTGGTTTGTTGGTGGCCTTACCGCCTTTCATTTATATCTCATAAGTACAAATCAGGTAATTAATCACTTTTTGAATCTTCATATCAATTTTTAAAAATTGAACTGAACATCTAACTGTCGAGGCCTTTGGGTCATGGTTCAACTGCCTTGAACTGCTCAAACCAGGCGAAACTGCTATTGAACAGTCAAAATAACCGAACCGTAGTAAAGGCCGGTGAAAGGTTCGGCTAGTTGAACTGTTCGGTTTGGTTTTTAAAACACTCTTTTATATACTTTGAAAATAACCTAGCAGTCCTAAAGCACTTACAACTTCATATATGTGTTCATTGTTCTTGCAGACTACATACGAGAACTTCAGATACCGGTATGATCGACGGGCCAACCCGTACAACAGAGGAGTGTTTGATAATTTCAAAGAGATTTTCTTCACCAGCATTCCCCCATCAAAGAATAATTTCAGGGCAAAGGTGCCAGTGGAACCAGTATTACCCGCTCGATCAGTGGGTGGTGGCTTTATGAGTCCAAGTATGGGAAAAGCTGTTGACGACATAGAAATGGGAAGAAAAACAGTCTGGGCGGGTGACATGGGAAGCAGCATTGATCATTGTGAAGGTCAGTTAAACAATCGCGGGGCTATAAAGGATGGGGAGTTTGACGAATTGTCTCCAGAAATTAGGACAACAGTAGATGAGACAAGTGACCGTGTTGGAATACATCCTAGGAGATCTAGCTGGGGAAGAAAAAGCGGAAGCTGGGATATGTCTCCTGAAGTTCTTGCTTTGGCAGCTAGGGTTGGAGAACCGAATCGTGTCGGTGGAAGTAGTAGCAGTTTGAGCACTGAGAACAGACATTCATAGCCACTGAAACGAGTGGCCGTGACGCTAATCTAAAAATGTTGCATCTACAGCTAAATTAATTGTATTTTAAGTGTGAGGGGATTAAAAGGCTCTGCAGGGTGTTTGTTAGTGTAATTCTTAGTCATTCTGCTTCTAGGAAGGTCTTGATTTGGTGTTATGAGAGTGTGAGGTTTCCTTTGCCTGATGTTGTATTGCCCTTACTATTAACTGGCCTTTTCACCCATTGAAATAGCTACTGCTTCATCTTTCTGAGGTAGGATATATTAATTCTTAAACAAAACATTCTTGTTTAATTTATGTCTTGGATTCACTTTTTTCTTTACAAGGTTTCAGGATGCAATTCAAATTATGTCTGATTGTGATATGGTTTCATTTATGTCATGTATAGTTTTGGTTTAAATTTTCAAGGTAAAAAATAGCTCAAATAATTGAAGTTTTTAATTGTAGGCATTGCATTCTGTTGATTGTTATCCTCACATACATTAGTCACAGTCTAGTAGGATTTCTGGTAAATTTTTTCTATCCTCCATTATGATAAACACTAGTTATGTGTTGTCTGCAAGTACATTTTCAAACAATTTATGTCACCTAAAATTACACTAATGCAAACATTTGCTCTACATTACAAGTCGGGATGGCGAAAAAATATGTACCGGCAGATAAAACCTGCAAAGGATATGGATCAGGTAGTTGAACGGGTATCCCCAAATGAATTAATAAATATATCAGCTTCCTGTTAGAAGATTGGGAGCAAGATTACGCCGATTTCCTGAGATTAGGCAGGGTGGTGAGAGTGTGTGCGCCTTGGTGAAAAAGGCTAACAACGACAAACTAGTTGAAGTTGCCAAGCCAATGATGGCATCTTGAGCTTCTGGGATTGTAATATGTGACTCAATCGGTACGTGGATGCCAGGTCAATTAAATTGTCCATGCCAGTAGAAATTTGACAAGGACTAATGTTTTTTTTTTTGAAGAAGCTAAATTAGCCCGCTCAAACTGGCACCGAGGAGAATCGAACATGAGACCTTGAAGAGGAGCACACTCCCAGGTCCCAAGTCAATACCACCAGGCCAACCCAAGTGGGTTTAGGAAGGACTAATGTTGCCATTATAAGTTGCTTTGAGATTGTGTTGTGTATAGGTTGGAGTTATTTTCTTGTCAATCTACTTGTGTAAGTTTGCTTCTATAAAGGACTGTGCATTGAAATTCATACAACAATAATCTAACCACCAACAATATATCTGGTCCATTTTAAGGTTTAACTCCTTTGATGCCAAGAGGTATCTTAATATTTGAAAATTTAATTACAAAGACAGGAAAACAACACCATAGAGAGATCTGATTCTTGACAAAATAAATGTATTTGGTGGAGTTTTACAAGTAGCTGCTAATATAACAAACATTGATTTGAGGAAGATATCTATTGTGGGGGAATAAGGACATTGCCAATGTTGTTGTGCCATGGATCAGCCAAGTGAGTTGCCAAATTCTCCAAAGGTCCAGTTCCTGGATATGCTGTTTGTTGAACACAGATTCCAACAAAAGCCAGCAAAGCAAGACGTCCTAATACAAACAAACATTCAACAAAGTAGTAAGTCACACATTTGATCAATTTTCTATACTATACTATACAACATTCAAATGTAATAACCAAGTAATATCTATTCAGAAATGTTATTTGAACATCAATTTGTGACACTTAAATTCGACAACATTTTAAATGGTTAACGCAGTTTACACATATGGTCAATGAAATGTTAGATTTGGTTAATAAATATATCATGTGTTGCAACTCATTAACTTCATCAACCACGAATTTGAATGTGATTAACCATGATTTTCAGGTATTCAAATCTACATGTAGTTGAAACACTCATCGCATTGTGTTAACCGTGTGTGTGAAACGTGTTACTCATTTAAAATGTTGTCGAATTTTAGTGTCACGAAACGATGTTCAAGTAACATTTCAATATCTATCTTAGGTGTTGTATAGTGTAACAAAAAGCTCTTGCTTACCATTCTTAACTTCTTTGATTTTGTATTCATGAAACTTTTTAGGGTCTTTAGAGTATCCCAAAGGATCAAAAGCACCACCAGGGTATTTCTTTTTCTCAGGGTCTTTCTCCATACTCCTTTGGTGCTCAACAAAAGCAATAGAAAGGAATTCAATGACCAAAATGGTGGGTAGGGTTCCCCATGGAACAGGGTTTCCTAGGTAGGTTGCTTGTCCTCCTGGAAGTGCTGCCCATTCCTGTGCTTTCACCCAGTTGCCTAATCCCAATGCCTCTGGTACCAAAATCCCTGGCTGCATGCATAATACAACAAAATTTAGTAAATTTAAATGAAATGCACTGTCAGTGTAAAATAGTTTTACACCGATGTTCGACAAAAACTTGTCACATTGCCACATAAACCTAGGTAAGTTTAAACGGTCAATGGTTGTTGGATCGAGATCAAACGGTCTAGATTTCAAACGGTCCATCAGATGGGCTGATTTAGACCGTTTCAAACGGTCTAAATATTGAAATCTAGACCGTTTGATCTCGATCCAACAGCCATTGATAGGCCGATTCCATTAAACCTACCTAATATCGATATTGAAAACAACCATGAAGTACTGGATTCTCATTGAACATCCTTGTAAGACTAGTATACACTGACAGTACATATCTCATTTTTGCGTACAATCAGCAAATCCGAACCGTTAAATTAAATCAAAACCGGATGGTTTCACGGCTACTAGTTATAGTGCCAAGAGAAAACTAAACTTATTTTCTTGAAAAAAGATACTTACAACAGCAAGCATGGCCCATCTGCAGTGAATGAGTTCAGACTCTTTGAATCTCTCAAGATTCTCAGGTACTTCACCAAGACGTAGAGGATCAAATCCAAAGTCACTGTAACACAAAACCATAACAATATTCATACACTAAATCATAATCACAAAACAAAAAAGGAGAATTTACCTTTAACTCTTAAAATTAATTTTGTAAATAACCTAAGCTCCCCAAATATGAGGAGAGGTGACTGCAATTTTCTTAGTCAATTTTCCGCATTCATGGAATCGGCCCATCAATGGCCATTGGATCAAGATCAGACGGTCCATATTTCAATATCGATATTATAGTTAAAAAAACTCAAAATCTTTATCAAGATCAGGATTGTCCGATTTTGATTGAACAATCACAGATTAACCGACCGCATGATTGCGAGAATTACCGACGACTTTAGTTTTCTTAACTAAATAAAGGTTTATAAGGATGTCCGTGTTCAACACATGTCAAACATCGAGACACACTTAAATTTAGGAGTGTCCATACTTCACATAATATACAAGTGTTTATTAGTAAAAAAACAAAATATAATAGCATGTGTGACATGTTAGAATATTTAAGAGGCACTAACTAAAATTTTCTCAAACAAAATTGAACTAACTAAAATTAAAATGCCACTACAACAACAATTCAACTCTCTTGATACAAGTTTAAATTTATTTAATATTTACCAAAAATAATAATAATAATGGTAAAATGAATGCATATACATATATATACATACCCTGGAGCTGAACCATCAAGGTAAGGTGGTCTAGGCTGGCCAGGCATCCAATCAGAAGTCATGGTGAATCTAGAAGAAACATTTGTGCAAGGAAGTGGAAGTGAAGTATTAAATCTTGATTTTGAGGAAGAAAGAAGTGATGGAAATGCTGAGATAGCAGAACTCATCAATGTGTTACAAGCCATTCTTGTCACACAAACAAGTGTCTGTCTACTATTTTTGGAATAATGTTATGTTATTATGGGAATGAAATGAAACATAACATAAAGAGTGAATGAATATAGGAGAGTGTTAGGGATATTGGAAAATCCAAAATTGGATTTCCATTGGGTGATAATGCTAGCTTGTGAGTTATTATTGGTCCACGTTGATATTTGTTCATCTGGTTTCAATGTTGAGGTGGAGTGAATTGTGGTGGATATTTGTCAAGTTTGTTTGTGGTTGAGGTTCCATGTCATAATTTTACTCAAAAAAAATCAATGAGATAGTTCTTGGTAGAATCATTTTTTTGTGGAAGGTAGTTTATATATTGAAAAACTTGTGGTATAAAAAATTAAAAAAGATTTAATTGGTAATATTTTCATTGAGAAAATTTGATGGATAATACTAACGAGTGTTCTATCGACACTACTTAAAAACGTAAAAAACGAAAATTTTATATTGAAAATAAAAAGTTTTAAACTATAAAAAGTTGATTTAAGTTAAATACACCACTTTTCAAGACAAATTATTTAATTTTATTTTCTTAACAATGTCTCAAGGACAAGCTTTTAACATTTTCCAAATTTTATATATGTATCAAACTATATCTCACATATAGACTTGTGATTTAGTCATATACAATATACATCTCATTGGTATGTTAGCGGGTATACAATTTTTCGTAAGAGATTAAAATCTCCCTAGATCTACCCAAGAATAAAAAATCTCCCTAGTTTTAGATTTTTATTTTATTTTTTTGTCATTTTCAATGGGTATGGCTTACACCTTCACCACTTGTATCTTTTCTTTTTTCCTTTTTAGTATTATTGGAGCTTATTGCATATGATTGCTAGGTTGTGGTCTCAACCTCTAATTTGGGTAAGAATAAGACTTTACGATGCATTGCAACTTCTAGTTTAGGAAGAAATTCATATTAGATGCCATATCTCACCGTTGTGAATTAACATACTAAAGTGACACTTTTAAAAAAATTAAGGGACAACAATAAGTGAAGATTTATGGAGAAAATGGGAAGATTTACAGATTACCAGCACCAGACAACATTGCAAGCTCGTAGATGAAATGAAACTGAATAAACATGAAAAATACAAGAGGCTTAAATTGAGTTTTAAAATTTATCTTTTCTGAACACATATACTTAAGTGTCTTGTAGTACTAAATCATCTTTTTATCTTGTATATTAGCTTCACATAATCAAATACAATAATATTGTGAATGATATCATTGAAGAAAGGAAAAACATTAAAGAGAAATGCATACAAGTTCGCTTGCCATCGGAAAACTATTCTCGTCGCTTCGACTGAACGAATTCAGTTCACTTACCAAACAAGGTTAGAACTACTACAAGAATTTCTGAGTCAACAGGTACAAAATCCACCATATGTAAGTATGACATATAAATATGACTGACGACGTTATGAAATGGCGCAAGCATGGAAAATATATGTATAGTAAAATAGCCATTAAAAAAAGGCAAGATGAGCATGTAATCTAGCTAGTAAGTATCCATAGTAACTAAGCAACGCGTTTTGTGCATAACAAAAGTCTCCTCTCTCTTTTCTACAAGACGGCGTGTTTTCTCTGATGCTCTCTTTACATGTTAGTAATGTTAATAAGTGTATCAGCAAGTAATTTACAGGTTCCTGTCAAAAAGTAATTTAATGTTGGATCAATGTTCAGTTTCTCTTCTTGGCAGTTGGCTTCTTAGTACTTGTTTTCTTTTCGGATTTCTTGGATGCTGCTCCACTCTCCTGTAAGCATCAAAGGAATTCTGTGCCATATGATATCTCATCTACAAATACCATAAAGCAACATCAAAATAATTTGCAAGTGAATGTACCTTCCGATAAAGTCTGTAAGCATTTCGGCCAGTCGACTCCTTCCCACTTTTGTCAACATAAACCTACAATGTGAAGATAAAGATTCAGGTTCTGATCAATGGGTACAATATGCCGAAATAACAAAAGGTTCAAGAGAAATCATATGGAGAATTGTAAGAATTTGCAATATTGGTATTCTATGTTCATTGCTAGAAGAAGATAAAGGGATTCACAGAATGAGTTACCATCCCTTGGATCATTTAAAAACTATCAACTTCACATTTTGGTTGAGAGAAATTTCACTGCAAAAATAAACACATCCAGGCACACCAAAAACAGCTTTATATCCTTGATTTCTACCATGAGATTAAACACTGATATTTTCTGCATTAAAGTTGTTGCAACTTCAAGAATAATATGGAATACAATGACGGTATAATAGTTTGAGGGTATGTATGACAGATGTTTGTATCATGATGACAGATATCAGATATAGTACCTTAACTACGCATCTTGATGGCACGTGATGTTCATTTTGGCATAAAAATAAGTATCAAGAGCCACATTAGAAAGATGGAAACTTGAGGATCGATAGAATTATACAACAAAATTTCTTCAAAAGGAAAAAAGCGGCAATACATAATGGCATTATAATTTAAATTTCACCTGCATCTATAAAACACCTAAATAATACTATAAAACTTGGGTGGTATTTGTATTTTTTTTCGTAACAGAAAATAACACATCATGTTTGCAACATTTTATGACCAGCATAGCAACAAGAGTAAATAAATTGAACAAGGTAATATCATTAAACATTCTTGAGAAATTTGAATATACCTTTCTTCCATCTGATCCTGTATACCAATGACCAGCCGATTGATCGCTTGCATGTACACGTCTTTGACCTGCATCTTTTGGTTCGACCCAATTTGCAGAAACATCTGAAGAGGTTAATTTGCTTGTTTCATTATTTTTCTTAGTGTTGTTTCTCTTTGTTGCTTTCTTTCTGCTACTACTAGAAATGATATTGGGATCTACTGAACCTTCAGAACCATTCAACTTTTTTGATTTGCTTCTTCTGCTTGTTGATCCTCCGCTGTCAAATTGTCCCCTGAAATCAAAACATAAGTTCATGAAATACTTCTTTACTATTATCAAAAGATAAAAATGACGACGGAAAGAGTGTTTGTAAGTTACATGTAATCAATATTTTGTTGCTGATCCACTGCGTTGACACATAATGGACTAAAGTTACACAGGCGACTGCTAACCAACTGCTGAATTCTTGAATCCTCATGGAAATAATAATGATGTGCAGGAGGAAGAGGACCTGCCGCTTCCCATATTTGTTCATCCTTTTGGCATTCAGAATCAACCCTGTGATATGTCTCATTATGATTTGATTTTGGCACTTGAGTGTTGTTGGCAGAACGAAAGTATTCATCAAACATATCATTGAAGGCAGGTGTAGGAATGGAAAAAGTCTTCACTGGGGAAAGATGTTTCTGATTTTGGTCCTCATCAACAAACCGCACCTTTTTATCTTGTTTCGAAGAATTCAAAGGTGTGTTTCGTTTACCTGTTGACAAGGCAGGGCGAAGTTTATCTGTGCCTCTAACATCTTCAACAATAAGATCATCATCAGAATCAGAATCAAGCAATTGAATCTTGCGAAGAGGACTAGCCGCTAACTTGGGATTGGGAAATGCCGATCTACTCTGACCCGTTTCCAACCCAACAGAAGCTTGAGAATTCCTAGAAATGGAAAAATTCTTCACCGGGGAAAGATCTTTCCATAAATCCTCCTGATTTTGGTTCACGTCAGCAAACTGTGTCTTGCTATCTTGTTCTAAAGAAGTCAAAGGTGTGTTTCGGTTACACATTGGCCCTGTTGAGGAGGAGGGCCCGGGTTTACTTTCACCACCAACAACCATTTCATCATCATCAGAATCAATCAATTGAAACTTGCGAAGAGGACTAGCTGCAAACTTGCGAAACACGGACCCACTTCGGCCGGTTTCCAACCCAACAGAATCTGGAATTTCCAAATCCTGCTTTCTTTTTTTCTCACTAGAGCTGAGAGATGAACGAGGAATTAAAACTCCAGCACCTTTCAATGACACTTTTGAGCTACTGCACACAGAACGATTCCGACCAGTGGAATTTGCAGATACTAATATCGTCACAAAGTGAACACACTTCAGAATCAATCAAAAATAAACAAACTACTTAAAGCTCATGAGTCATGAGTAGAAAAGGATAAACAAAATTGTTAAAAGATAAAGACAATAATATAAACTTTTGAGCTGCTACATACAAAGCAATTCTAGACCATGGGATAAACAACTTACTTTGCAGCTTAAGGCATAAACGATAATCATATAAGCACTTACGAATAAGCTATTTCTATAAGACGAGATAAAATAAAGTCAAACTACTTTCGCATAATCTATAAGTTATCATGGAAAGCTTATGAAAATAAGCTGAAAACATCTTATGAGCATGTTATAAGTTGTTTTCGTAAACTCTCCTAAACAATGTCAGAAATGCTTATGTCAGCAAATAAACTAATATAAGTCAACCCAAACAAACTCATAAGTCTATCCAAACAAACTCATTCTAATATCAGAATCAAGATAAACTTTTTACAAGTTGAAAATCAGCTGAAAGCAACTTATGAACATGTAATAAGTTGTTTTCATAAATTCTCTCAAACAATGTCACAAGTGTTTACGGTAGTAGATAAGCTCAGCTAAATGAATTTAAATATATCCATGCTAATTTTAGAAAATGAAGAAACTTCATAATCAAAATAAACCTTTTTTATAATTCCTAACAAAAAAGGATTTTTTATAATAAAAGTTAAAAACTGACAATAAACAAATCCTCTTTCAGCATCAAACAACAACAACAACAATGGCCATTTTGGTTTCGGAATGCGTGAGACTTTGGCATTATAGTCATCGAATATATCAAAATCGCTAACGACCCTCCACGTGTCTCCTTAGTTAGACATTTTAGTCCTCGATTGTGTCTTTGGTTAGTCATTTTGGTTTCAAATGTATTTCTCATCTATCAATTTATTGCATAGAATTACTACGCAAAAAAGACACTAGAGAATGTATCTGCAACTTTGCTATATTTCGGGATTATAACGTGCCTCACACTTTCAGAGACCAAAATAGTAGTTTATGTTGTGTGCAAGTGTGAGTCCCACATCGGATAAAAGAGTAAAGTTTGAAGAGTGTGGCGTCTCTGTGATTGTTCTAGCCTCGATGTGGACGGTCCTCCAGACTACCCTTATGACCCAACAGTTTACCCTACTACTAATAAAAGAGAGCTTTATCATCTATAAATCCTAAGTTGGACACAACTACCGGGGTTCGAACCCCGAACTTTGTCAGTAACAAAAAAAAGAAAAAGAATGAAGAATTTGACGAACCTTGAACAGGTTCATCTTGCGAGGAGAAGTCTTCGATATCATCATCGTCCACCTCCTCGATATCGACGACGAACGAAGGGGGACCGCGACGGAGACGTTTGAGGATACGACGAGGAGGAGGATAGGGTCGGGTATCAGAATCGGAGTCGGGTACAATAAGGGTTGTCGGGTCTTGATTTGGTGAATCGAGATCGAAGCCTAGAGAGAATGATGGAGCTTCTGCTTCTGCTTCATCATCCATCATACAAACAAAATAATTGAATCAATTCGGTGAATGTGATCAAGGTTTATTAATTTTGATTATTATTATTATTATTTTATAGTTTTGGGTTTCGTTTAATTTGAATTTCGTGTAAATGGAGGGAATTCTAATTTTACATACAAATTGAACCATCTAATCAAAGTCTAGCTTATAGTAGTAAGTTATTTTTTAGGGTGAAATAATAAGGTTTTTGTATTAGAAATACACTATTTTATTTAAAGTAGTCAAATAATACATTTTTATAAAAATATATGTATTGAATTTATTGAAAATTGAATTATTTTACTTTTTGAATAAATAACTTCTAAATGTCCTAAGAATATTCGTTAGTAATACCCAATTTAAAATTCTCACGAGATCTTGTAATTGAATTCTTGAATTTAGTTGTGATTATGAGGGCCTAACACATCCCCAGATTGCCCCCTCGCGACAATAGTGTGCTTGGTTCGTGGACATAAATGATGGATGACCGAAAACGAAAACCTAATAGCATGTGGTCTAATGGATCTTAAAGAGGCTCTGATACCATCTTAAAAATCGTGGTTGAGTCTAACACAACTCTACAAAACCGGCTTGTGAGATGAGGATTACCCTCATTTATAAACACATTGTCAGGTCATATCCTATCCGATGTGAGACTCTTAACATAAAGTAAGTTATCTTAATATTGTTTAAATTATATTCTTTGTACATTTGAACATTTACAACAAAACAACTAAGTTTCATCTCACAAGATGAGGTTATCGAGCACCGGAAGAAAGGTTGGCCGCGGAGAGGATTGCTGCTGCATGGACTGCATTTTCAGATTTTGTAAAATGTATGATTCCTTAGATTTTGTAAATTTGGATCAGTATAGTTCAGTAAATATAAAACTATAAAGATTGCATTTTCGATCAGAAAAACAATTCTAGATAAAGGAAGATTTGAATTTTTATTTTGACTTGGACTATAATGTTCCTTAGGAAGAAATAGTTTTCTCTTTCTTTTGTTAGACAAGTATAACTGACTTGTCGATGTAATTAACCAAATACATAGAATCCCCAGAATTGTTGCAATTGTTGTCACCATATGAAGACTTTATGTCATGTAATTTTCTAGATGAAAAATGGAAATTATGTTGTAATGTAATGTCCCTATATTTTTGTAAAATATTTTGTATTTTTTGTCCACATCTATCTCTTTATTTTTAAATCATTTTAGGAAGGTTCAGTTAACACGAATAGACAGTAACTTGTATTTACTTTTGTGTCAGTAATTCTTTTTGAACTTTAAACAATTATTTCTGCTGAAATTATCAGACATATTATACAAGACTCCTTTTTTTTTTTGGACCAAATTATACAAGATTCCTAATCCTAAATAAATAGGGAAATCAAGAATTCAGTCATAGGAGATAATCCTACGAATAGTCTAACTAAAAATAGAAGTTAATCATAGGAGATAAAATATGATGAACGTTTCTCTTGATGCCCCCATAATATTTCTAAGGCTCTTTAAATACACATCTGATGGCTATCTACAACATGTACATTTTTCAAATAAATGTATTCAGTTTATTGAAAATCGAAATATTTGATTTTTTTTTAAATAATTGTTTATTTTATAATGCTTAAAAAGTGTTTTGAGGATATTCGTTAGCAAAACTTTTTTTTTTTTACCATATAGGAATTGCTTTTGTTTTTATCACAATTGTTTTTTTTCTAAAGGAGTTAGTATCATTAGATATTAAATCCATGTAATGGAGGTTATATAACTCATGAATTTTACTGACTTAGAATTTGGAAGCTGACAAATTTTAAAGAAAATGTATGGAGGTTTTAGAGGTAGACAATTCAAGCTTAAGATTAACTCAAGATTAGTTTACAATATAGCATAGATAGATAGATGGTTTATTTTTATTTTTATAATTAATAATAATTAAAGAGGGGGATATATTGACTCCAAATCTTAACCCTCCAATCTTTTAAATCTAACGGCTTTTAATCGACACTCATGTGATCCGCTTTTGAAATTCCGCTTTTGAAACTCCTTACCCAACATATTCTCAAATATCTACTCTCCCGACTGTTCCTGTCCGTGAACTCTTATCCATGAGTTTCTCCCCTAATTTAATTTTTCTATATCATTCTAAAAAAATCTGGAAAATAAAAAGATGAAATAATCCTTTTTTTTTTAAAAGGCTAAAATAGAATTTTATTACCTAATTAAAGTGTTCTTCCTCGTACAAGGTGTATCAGAAAAGAACCAAATTCGCATGCACATAGAAAAGTAGAGGAAACAATATTAATTTCAGAATTATAAAGTTGTGATTGGGAGATCTTTGAGAAATTGGAGAGTTGGGTCAGCCAATATCTAATGTTTTCAAACAATTTTGTAAATTCCAGATATTAATGAGCAATCAAGGATTAGAAAATAGAAATTACAGAGCTCAATTTACAATCAAGGAGAGATGTTGCTGAACGTTTTTTCTGAGATTTGATTTAGCCTACGATATAGCTCACATTAGTGTAATTAATGTTATTTTAGGCCATTAGATTAAAACAATATTAATGGTGGAGATTTGGAGTAACTCTTTTAAGTTACTCTTGAAGTCAAAATATCCTCCCTCATAATTAAATTATATAATTCTTTTTATCTGTTCAAATCAATATCTATATATCATTGTAAATGAAACTTGAGTTGTTCTCATGCAAGCTTTGTGATGATGTGACACTCTAAAAAAACTTTCTATCATCTCTCAAATCTCTTAATTTTATCTCTAATTAAACACACCCACTATATTTTATATTTTAGTAGTGCTTTATTGAACATCCCTTCATAGTCCAATCCAATAAATTAGGTAACAACTTATTTGGTTTTAATCAATACATAATGGAAAAAATGTCCACTCATGTTTCATTTCATTAGTGGAACAATGAATATGAATATATAGCTTTAACATTACAAAGAAAAAAAAACAGAACTTACGTATAATGATGGAAGTTCGATGGCAATTAGCAAGTCATAAGTAACATAAATGATTAATGATACAATTTTTTTGACTTTCACTTGAATGCTTTTTTTAGGGGATGAAAAATGGAAAGTTCATTATTTTTATCACCTCCAGGATAATTATTATTTTTTGCCTGCATAAAAAGCTGCTTTTGTAAATTGCCTGCCAAATAGCATGTAAACATCACTCTAATAAACCTATATATAATCTGATAAAAAAAAAACAATTTGGAAGACTTGATTTGGCTTCAATATACATAACCTTTCAAATATCATCTCTTGCCATTCTTAATTCACTACCTACAATTAAACACACAGAAAAAAACTGATCAGCATTGTAGAAAGCATTCTATATAAATGTGCAACACATCCAATGCACTTCTTCACCTTTTCACATTTGCACTCCTTTTGTTTACTCATTCTTGGGTTACCAAATTCTTTGTAGGCAATCATATCTGTTGTTCAGGGAAATACCAACAAATAAGTGAATAACATCATATATAATTTCATTGCTCACAGTAATGTGTAAAACTTTGTTACCATACTATTGTTTGTGTTTGAAATGTTTATTATTTGTTCTTACAGGGCAGTGGACACCACGCATATGTTTTTGAACAGCCTCGTCAACACTACAGAGGAGAGTAGTCTAAAAGTGCGTATTGCTAGACTATGGGACAATTTTCATATCAATAAGAAAAATGAATTGCTTGGTATAGATATGGTATTGATTGATGAAGAGGTATCAATGTGTGTATTATATTCATACAAAATATAATACTTGAATAAAATCTCTTACAATAAAAAATTATTTTCCTCTGCAGTCCAATTACATCCATGCTACTGTACCCAAGAGGTTCATTCCGAAAAAAATCATTGCAAGAGGAAAAAATATATGTCATTACAAAATTTGCGGTGTCAAACAAAAAAAAGTATGATGTGGTTGAAAGCAGTTCTTCGATGCTACAGTTTCATGCTGACACCAAATTCAACGAGGAAGACTATGATGATGGTAAGATCCCTTTTCATATTTTCAATTTTGTCGGTTTTGACTATTTGGAGGCTCGAATTGGCAAAGATCTATACACAGGTTGATTTATCAGCTTACATTTTAAACGTACAAGTTATTGGCGCTAAGATTGCGGTTTGACAGAAATATATGTTTTCGGCGCAATTGTTAATGTTGGGATGATGTTGGCTGGCCTTGATTGCAATGTGCAGCAAACACAAAAGATGAATTGGAATAACCAAGGATGGAAGCTTCTCGGTTGCTTTTTTCCCTTCTGTTCTCTTTCTTCTACTTTCATTACGTCTTTTTTTAGGAAGCTTCTTGGTAGCTATTTATTTATTCTTATATTTTTATTATTTATCTATTGTTTTATAACAATTTATTTAAAGAGGAACCTACTATGGTCAGAAGCATAAATTAATACTGTTTGAAACACGTGTAAAAAACTTTCTCTAATAATAAAAAAGAAATTGATAATAAAATGATTTGGTATTTTAAAAGAGGGTTTTCTAACATGTGCAATGTTGCACATGTTAAAGCAACTAAAATAAGCAAGTTTTTATTGAAAACCAACAATTAATTATTAAAAAGTTATATATTTAATGCAAAATATACAAGTTCCAATGTAAAGTTACTATTTTAAACTTCTTAACATGTGCAAATTTAAACATGATAGAAAAACCCTTTAAAAGAAAGTCATTTTTATGTGTTCGTGACCAAACATTGTTCATTTATATTTGTGATCATGGAAAAATGATTCATTACTGGGTCATTTTATTAGAGGGTCTTTTTATGATCTAATAACAAATAGTCTTTCTAACATATAAGAGAGAGTTCAAATCAATTCTTAGTTCTTATTTCTAAATCTAGATTTATAGTACATAAATTCTTGCTTCTTATTCTAAAAAATATAATTGACTTTTAATTCCTTTACATGTCTTTCACAAAGAACAAATATATTCTTTAAAAATAAAATAAAATTTACAAACATGCATATTTTCTTATATAACAAAAGATAAACATACAAAAATTATCAATAAAATGTATTTAAGGTTATACCATAAAAATGTCTCTAAACCTTTACTTATTTTCTCAGTGTCAATAAACCTTCAACTTTTTTTTAAACAATCGGTTCTAATTTTAATTCTATCAAAAGAAATGCTCTTTATTTTTTCAGTTCCCAATTTTTAAAAAAATTGTTGTTCTAAGTATGTATGTGTGTGTATATATATATATATATATATATATATATATAAACCTTTGTTTAAAAAAAAAATCATTTTAAACCAAAATTGAATATACTTAAATGAAAATATTATAACTGCATTGTATCGAAATTACCATTTTTAAGTCAATGCAATTATTTTTTATTATTGAAATCAAATCTAATAGTTTTTTAACTATAACATGTCATTGTAAAGATTAATTTTCTTCAAATTCATACTATAATAAATAATAATAATATTTAACTGTACTTTAACAAACCCGTGCACGGGTTGAATTCCTAGTTTTATCTCAATTCTAGAGTATCTTAATTAAGCTATTTCGAGAAATCTATGCAACCCATTTTGCCACCCCAAGTTCCATGAGTAGATAGAAAGAAAAGGAATATGTTCATTATCTTATAGATTCAAACCAATCTACACATAAATTTATTTATATATTTTTTACTCCTATTTATGTATCTATTTAGTATTCTTTAAAAAAATCTATCTATTTATTATTATATAATTCTAGTGGAAAGACGGATAAATATGTGCCCGTCTTTTCGCTCATTTAATTGCGCTAACCTTTGTAAATTATGAACGACGTTTTTAGAAAATTTTGGTTTTGATTAAAAGTAAATGTATAAAATTTGATTTTGATTAAAAGTACTCACAATAGTCCCTCAATGTATGAAAATTTGAAAAATAGTCCATGATTGTGCAATTCGTTAGTCAAAATAGTCTTTGATGTTAAAATGTTTGCTAAATTGCATTTTTGGTCCTATTTATGTAGTATCGCTTTGGTCCCTTAATTAAAATTCGATTTATTTTGGTCACATAACTTATCTATGTTACACATTTTAGTCCTTTCTGTTAGTTTTAATTCAAAAACGTTAGGTTTTCGTCATTTTCTTCTGGAATTTATCTGGGATTCTTGTTGTTGAAGGTTGATGAAGATGATATGAAGATGAAAAAGAGGAGAAGAAGATCAAGAAAACCTAACGTTTTTGAATTACAACTAACGGAAAGGACCAAAATGTGTAACAAAGAGAAGTTAAGGGACCAAAATGAATCGAATTTTAATTAAGGGACCAAAGCGATACTACCTAAATAGTTAAGGGACCAAAAATGCAATTTAGCCTAAAATGTTTCATTAATATTATCATATTAGTCCTTCAGTATACTTGCTTATTGCCATATATTAGTCCTTATAAGTACTTACTTCTTGTTATTTTAGTCCTTATATGAAAAGAATTAGAGGCTATTTTGACTAACAGAGTGTACAATCAGAGACTATTTTAAAATTTTGATACATTGAAGGACTATTGTGACTACTCATTACACACTTAGGGAGGAAAGTGACTATTATCCCTATTTTGAACATTATAACCTCTAGATTGTCGAACTGGAATTGCAAATTTTTTTCGTTTGGTGGATGTCTGATCCTTCTGAGGTCTGTCCTGTCATCCTTGTCGGTTTACTTTATTTCCTTCTTCAAGGCCGCCACATGTATAATTTCTTCTATCGAATCTTTATTTAATTTTTTTTTTGGGGTGGTGGTGAGGGTGTCAGAAAGATCGCTTGGGTTGACTGGGACACTGTTTACCGAAGGCGGAGGGGGGTTTAGGAGTTAGGAGGCTACATGAGTTTAATGTAGCGTTGCTTGGAAAGTGGTGCTGGCGTATGTTGGTTGATAAGGAGGGGTTATGGTATCGAGTCTTACATGCTAGATACGGTGAGGAGGGAGGGCGGTTGTTGGACGGGGGAGAGAACATGTCCGCTCGGTGGAGGATGATGTGTGGTATCCGTAGTGGAGTAGGGATGGGGGTGGGGAATTGGTTTGAGGATAATGTACGTTGGACGGTTGGTGGAGGAGGCACCACTTATATTTGGTTAGATAACCGGGTGGGGGGAGCGCCCTTACGCATGCAATTTCCCCACCTTTTTCATCTGGCTGAAAACAAAGGGGCGACGGTGAGGGAGATGGCGAGGAGAGGGTGGGGTGTTGGTGGTGGGACTTGGGAGTGGCAGAGGCGTTTGTTGGGGTGGGAAGAGGATTCCGTTGTGGAATGTTCGTCCTTGTTGTGTAATGTTGTTTTGCAGGATTCTATTGTTGGCAGGTGGCGTTGGATTCTTGATCCTATTAGCGGTTATACCATTAAGGGGACTTATCAGTACCTTACGATGTTTGACATACCGTTGGAGACTAGCCATTTCGATGCTGCTTAGTTGAAACAGGTTCCGTTAAAGGTGTCTGTGTTCGTTTGGAGATTACTTCGTAACAGACTCCCCACCAAAGATAATGTTCTTCGTAGGAGAGTTCTCTTGCATGACGGTACTATTTGTGCAGGGGGGTGTGGCTGCCCGGAGACCATGAGTCATCTTTTCATTCATTGCGACTTCTTCGGTAGCTTGTGGCAACTTGTTTGTCAGTGGATTGGTATTATTTTCACATCTCCTCAATCTGTCTGAGAACATCTTCATCAATTTGGACACTTGGCGGGTTTACCGCGGTATACTCATTCTTTTCTTCAAGTGATCTGTCACGCCGGCTGCTGGATTGTCTGGAAGGAAAGAAACAGCAGAATTTTTTCACACACTGCTCAGGATTTGGCGCATTTATTGGATAGCGTTAAGTTTATGTCTTTTGCTTGGTTGAAAGCTAAAATGCCTACTTTCGCCTTCAGTTATACTGACTGGTGGCGGCACCCTTTACTTTGTATGGATGTTTCGCATTAGTTTTCCTCTTTTTTGTGTGTGGAGTTTTTTGTTTACTTTTGGCATCGTACATTAACATAGTAACTTGATTGGGTAATTCTCTTTTGCACACCTTGTGCGAGATGAATCAATTTTGATGATTTAATTCCATTTTGATTTCTTTAAAAAAATAAAATAATAAGATAAATTGAAGTAAGTAATCTATACAGATTTATCTTATAACTGTAACAAATACACAAGCACATAGGAGGACAAGCAAACCGACTAGTTTATTTCGTCCAATTTCTTTCAAGCATTTTTATATTAAAAAAAAGACATTTATTCGTACCTTAATTTAATTATCCTATTGAGATAAAAACTTAGTTAGCTCATTGTACCAAAAAAAAAAACTTAGTTAACTCATATTTTGCAAAAACTCTATATGCATATACTTTGTTACCAAGATATGATGATACATATTGTCATAGAAATAGTGAATTTCACTAGGACAATTTAACACGATCATTAGAATCACCATCTCTTTGACTCCTCATCCTTATTATTCATAATAGATGTAACATTCTCAGTGACATCAGTAAATGAGGTCCATTTTCTCCCTTCTTCAAAACATACACAATAGCCCTGAACTTATATTATGGGTAATAGTTGAAGGCTTAGCCAAAATCATTCGTCTCTAAATATCCAACTTTTGAACACCTTTCAATAACAACCCCAACCCCACATTATCATCCATCATAATGTCATCCAGAATCTTCTAAAACATTTCCACTCCCGTCATTGTCGTGTTCTTCATTTCTCTCAAATAAACAATGCCGACCACATCACCAACTTTAACAACCCCTTTAATTATCCCGGTGGAAATTGTTCAAGGACTAGTGATAGAAAGCAAATTTTCAATAGCAAGCAAAAAGCCGAGATTCATTTTTCGTTGAGGGATCAATATGTACTTGTCAACTTCATCCATAAAACTGGTAAATCTTATCCACCACATTTGAGTGTAGGGTTCTTCATCAACGCTTGCATGCCAAGAGCTCCGAAACAGGAACAAACGAAATGTCATCGCCATAAAACACATAAGATGATTAAATCTTCTAAACATTAAGCTCTACAAGTTCAAGAATCTCCTAATCACCCACTTGGTCCTTCTTGTTCAAAAACACAACCACACTCACCACCTAAGATATCAACCAATAAAAAATCATACATTATAATCATTAAAATCAACCGATCAAAAACCATACATAACAATAATTATCAAAATTCTTATACAAATCATATATCTGCGATCTATTCTAAAAAAAATAATCTTATTCACATGGCTAAATTCCACATATCTATTATCTATTGTCATTTCTCTTCTGCATTAATAATGTAACATTGCAACAAACCTTTAATAGTTCTAATTAAAATTTAAATACATCAAGAAATTAATATTAACATTATTATTCTTAAAAGATTATTCTAATAATTCAGATAAGACAATTACCTATTTGGCGAGAAGGGTATGTTCTTTTGTTTAAGGCATAGACCCATCTGTGTTGGAGACGACGAGAATAGTGTCCTCCTTCTTAGTGCACTAGTGATCGTATTCTTTGCATAATCAATGTGACCAAGGCATCAACATGAGCATAGTGACGAGTTTCAATTTCATATTCAGTTTCATCGTATTTCTTAGGGGCATTATTACCAAGGGAAGCGAGTGCCATAATGAGAGCGGTGGTTAAGGTGGATTTTCTATGGTCGATGCGGCCAATATTGAGATGTGGCTTTTTGCGCTCGAATTTGTTAGTGGTGGCATATGCGATTAAGAGAAAGGAGGGGAGAGAGGTGGGTTTGGAGGAGGATGGTGCAAGGGTTGAGGAAGGAGGAGAGGCGAGTTAGGGTTAGTTTGGAAATAATGGAAATGAAAGCAGAGGCGATGAAGGTGTGGGAGTGTGGTAGGTGGGACAATGAGAGTTTGAGGTCATGAGTATAACATTGTAATTTAACAATAAGAAGGAAAAACGTTCACAAAAGTTTATTTTTTTAGGTTTATATATTTGTGCATTTATGCAAAAAGAAGAATAAAAATAACAGGGAGGTAAAATAATATAATAGTAAGGTGGTAAAATGGTGTAATTTATAATTTAGTCATAAAATAATATAATAGTATAAAATTGCATGCGATTATACTCTTAAACAAATTTTTAAATAATAATATTATATTGTTGGTGTTATTGAAAAAGATAATATTTTTTTTGTTATATTATTGTTGTCATTGAAAAATATAAATATGGTTTGTTAAGCTTATTACATTTGAAAGTCACAAATATTAATATCTATAATTTTTTTATCTATATCATCTTTCATTTTTTTTATCTATATCAAAAAATTTATATAAAATGTCGTTAGTAATTTACATGCAATTTTTTTTTATAAAATATCGTTGATATTCTACAAGCATTGACGCAATAAAAAGAGCGAAAATTTATAATCACATTGTATTACTAACATATATAATACTTATTTTTGCATAACACGTATGACTCAAAGAGCCGTATTTAATACATGAAGGAATGAGGGAGATATATATTCTTTGCAAAATTTGTGGTTCGTGCATGGTTGATGTTGTTGTGAAATGCGAGACTCCATAAGTCATATTTAATTCATGAAGAATGACATAAATTTGTATTCTTTGTAAGATATATTGACAATTCATGCATGTAGTTGATGGTGTTGTTTGTGGTTGAAATGAATTGCTCAAAGAATCATGTTTAATTCATGAGAATGAAAGAAAACCAATTAACTATGATATATCTAGTGTTTAAAACAATTTTTTTTATAATTTAAATAACGATATATTAATTGTATTTTTATCTTTTCTTTAATGAATAAAGCATGCATTTACAAATCAAGCAATTAGATTTAAATGGTTAATGAACTCTACTAATGACGATTTATTTAAGTGAGCCTAAGTTTTTTTTTTACAGACTTTACTTATCGATCCCTTGATTTTTTGTGAATAAATATACAACAATATTAAATGTTATAAAGACTAGTTTCTTGGTAGAATTTATGTTATTTTCTCTTTAAGTCATTCCACATCATTTATAATTATAATCTTATAAGGTCTCCCTTAATTTCCCTCCAAAATTTCCCTCCATATCATTCTATTAGTGATTTCCCTCCATAAATTTCCTCCAAACATTCCCTCTAATTCACCTATTAATTATTAATTAATTAATTAATACTTTACAAGTTCCCTCCAAAAAATTTCCCTCCAAACTTTTCCTCCAAATGATTATATTAATTAAATAAAAAATAAAAAGAAAAAACCACTACCTATCTTTCCCCACCACTATTTTTTTTTTGTGGTGATCGGGGTTTGCATATTACCATGTGTTGTCCCTACCAACTGAACTAAACTCACGATGACTTCCACCATTATATTTCTACCAATTCACATATTAATTACTTATTAATTAAATTGGAAAATTGAAATTAATTATCACTCAATTAATTAAATTGAAAAATTAAAGGAAAAAAACCCACCACCCACGTAGCTCACTCCCTCTCACGTAACCCACTACCTACAGGTGTCAATATCATGGGGCATTGAAGTTTAGGCCCCAGCCCACATAGTAAGGGGGCTTGAAAATTCACAAGATTAAAAAGCCTACAAATAAAAAAATCAAAAGGCACCAAAGCTCCAAAATTTCTTTAAACATTTTTTAAAAAAACAAATAACTTTTTTTTACCGAAGAAGCTTTTTTTTTATTGAAAAAAAACTTTTTTTTACCCAAAAAAAACTTTTTTTTTACCGGGAAAAAAACTTTTTTTTTTACCTTTATAGTGAGGTTTTTTTAGGCTCACAAATAAATAGATTTTAGAGTGGGCTTGACCCCAAATATTTTGTTCAATTAGGGAGCTTTAATTTAGTGGGCTTGGTAAGAGATTTTTTAAGTGGGCTTTGAAATTTGGGGCTCTATTGACACCTCTACCACTACATCCAAAACTCTATTTTCATTACTAATTAATTAAATTAAAAAAAACTCTTATTACTCATTCAGCATGTAAAAAAAAAAAAATCCACTAACCAACCACATCACTCCTTCCGTCAAAAAATAAGCCACGCCACTCCTTATCCTATTAAACCAACCACATCAATATAAGTTCTTCTTATAACTTCCAATTCCCTCTCACCCCTCTATATATTCCTTAGCAATATTCATCAATTTCCTTTACAGTTTTTCTTCCAAATTAAAAGGTCACTTCCCTTTTCACTCTTGGTGTGTCTCTCTATTGCTTTTCTTATTTTTTTTAACTCTATTGCTTTTATTATATTTTTATTTTGATTTGATAAACTTTATTTTATTATATTCTTTAAGAAAAAACTTGCATATATACATTCGATTTGACTGTGACATGTTTCATGTTCTTTAGGTTGGTTTCAAATGAAAATTTATTACTTATAAAGAAGCGGGTTGCAATAGAACATTTTTCCTCCACTAAATGGTTTGTATTATTCATTATTAACTTTGCATGTTCTTCTTGATTGGATGTAATGACACATTATGGTTTCATATATCTCCATATGATCTCATTCTCTTTCCAACGACCTTTTAAATTTTATAGATATACATATCACCATCATCATCATCATTTCATTTATAACTATAATCCTACAAGTTTCCTTGGATTAAAAACCTACTCCCTCCACTTAAATACATAGGGAAAATAATTATCTTACATGACAAATTAAATATAAAAAAACTCATTGTATTTTATCATTTATTAATTTTAAAAAATTGGAAACTAAACTTTTCCTATTTTTTATTTTTATCATCATCATTTATTTGGTAGTGGTACAAGTCTAATTATGGATATATTTGACATGCATTTTTAGTTGCGTTTTTGTTTTTTTTTCTTCCCATATTATACTCCTAAAAGATTTATGACGTTGGAACATAAAAGTTTATAAATTTGATTATAGATAGATATAAACAAAATGAAAGGTAGATGAAGATGTAAGTTGTGTGGTTTCAACAACAACAAACTGATTCCTTCAACAACAACAAACTGATAGTGTTACTAATATCCGTTTGCACTCAAATCTCCTATACATACATTTGAACATGTTGAAAAGAGTCAATCCACATGGCATTCAACAATGTTTTTAGCAAAGCAATTGCCACGTGTCCTCCTCTTTGCAAACCATTCAATCAAAAAAAAAATTAATTTCTTTTTCTTTCTTAAAATAAGTCATTCAAATTGGGTTGACTTATTTTTAATAATGTGACATTTAAATCACAATAAAATAAAATCAAAACTAAGTATGAAAAATAAAAAGGACTGATTGTTTGATATTCTATATTTTTTTTTGTCTGTGACAGCAATATGTATGTATATGAATATTAAATTAAGACACAATCGAAACTATGTATAAAAATAAAAAAAAGGACCGATTATTTTCCCGTAAATTATTTTCATAACCTACAAAGGACTGATTGTTCTTCCTTTATTTTATTTTATTTTATTTTATTTTGGCAAGAGCTTCTTTTATATTTAAGCTACAAATAATTTGTTTAATACCATTTTTTTACGACAAGAGTTAAATGACTAATTAAAAGTTAATTCGGATTGTAACTCAGGTTGACCTGAAATTGGTTGTCTTTAGTACTAAATATCCTAATGACATTTTTTTATGACTTAATCAGAACATCTTTTATTTATAACAAGTTATTTGACTAATATTAAAAAAAAAAGTATTTGACTCGATTGTAAAATTATTTACTGGTTGGAACAAAAGAACAAGCTATCAGACTTTATTCACCTTCTACGCGATATTATAAATGAGTGTAGATTTTTTTTGTTATCATACTACCATTAAAAAAAAATTCAAACGTAAATAATTTATTGCAAGACAATTCAATAGTACACTACATATAGGTTAATGCTACTAGGAAGAGAAGGGAAAAAAAAGTGTTAGAGCAATGCTAAGAGCAAACGCTCTAACAAACGCGGAACAACACACGCTTTTAAATTAAGCCACATCACTCTTTTCAAAACGCTAGTTACCTGTTTACCGGTGCACTAGGTTTGAGTCATCTAAGTTTTTACCCAATTATATTATTAAAAACAATAATTAATTTTCACATCTCAAAGATTCTGCTTTCTGCACGTTCAACATGAAGCACCAAAACTCCATTAAAGCAAAATCAAATACCAAAACCTTTCATTAGCAACACAACACCCATCTCTCAAACAAACAACCCATGAAGTATGCAAAGGAGAACAAATTCAACCTCTTTGATGGGAAGTCAACTGGGACAGAGAAAGAAATAGAAAGGGGTCGTGAGAGATAGGAGGATATAACTCTGTTTTTGTCGGTGTCGCCGCTTTCGCCGCCAGTGTCATCTTTATTGTTACATAACTCAAGACCCGCAACACAACCACTCATTTCTACTGAACTATACTATCTCCACTCCACCATTCACATTTCATATCAGAGAGCCACCCCTTGCTACTAGCCTGAACAAAAGAATTTGAATGCAGAACCATGTGAATGTATTGCAAACCATAGAATTTTGAAAAGGGGTAATGGCGAAATTGTTTCCACTTTCCGATTTGTTTTGATAATAGAATTAAAAAATAAAACAATAAAAATAATAAAAAAAAAGTAACTTGATAGCCGGTAGCCAAAAAAGAAGTATTGACGTGGCTGACTGTAGAAGTGTGTGTTGATGGGCGTTTGTTAAAACGTTTGTCGATAGCAGTTCTCTATTCATAAATTAGATTGTGTGTCAAAATGTTCTTGAGCATAAGCGGTCGGATGAACTAAAAATATCTGAAGGAATATCTGGTAGTGTTCAAGTTGAATGCAATAATCAATAAAGTAATGGAGAATTGGGGAAGTTCGTTGACACATTGAACAGTCCTTCAAGGTGCAACGATCCTGAATCAACCACTTAATCCACATGCATAAATGATAAGTAGACTATGCATGTACCTGATTTCTTGGCCACTACACTATCGTATATTCCTTTATCATATGCTTGGCTATTACTTTTTTTTACCCTTTGTTTCTCGCGCATCTTTTTTTTTTTCTTCTTTTCAAAATACTATTTGCTCGGATTATATAATTTGAACTCCTTAATAGAAATTTTAGATTATATAATCCAAAAACTTGTTTTGCCTAGATTTATAAATTAGATGACATATATTATTAAGATGATGTAATTGAAAATGACAAATAAAATAAATGTAAAGAGACAAACATGATACCAATTCTCATTTTATTAATTGATCAATACTTTCGTAATACATTTACATTAATATAATGTTTGCTACAAGAAATTATTAGACACCTAAAGCTAAATCTCTAGTGGAAGAAGACGGAGGGGAAGGAGGCTAGGGTAAGGTTTGTTTCCTCTCGCATCCTAGGAAGGGAGAAGAGGAGGAGACTTTAATGAGCAACCTTACTGCCCATTTGACATTGTTCTTTGCCCATTCATCATACTATCCCCATAAAATAAAATAGACATTTATATGAAAGGCTAAGGGTGGAACAATGTAGAAGAAATGTACAAGAGAGAGAATGTGAGATGGAATGAGAATTTGTGAAGGATTGGTGCATAAAGTGTAATGGTCCATTAATTGGGGTAAAAAATGTGGTTAGGTCCTGTTAACCAGTCAAATCGTGTTAAGCAAGCCACAATCCATACTTTGAAATGAATTGGATTATATAATCTGAAATCATCCCGTAATTATTCGGATTATATAATATGAACTGGTCCAAAATTGTGTTAAAACTCGTACTTCATAGGGTGAGAGATATTTTAGATTTTATTATCTAAACCTGTGAAGTACATGATTTTTCTGTGGTCCACGACGCACATACAAGTCTATATATTTGTGCATTTGGTTCATTCGCTGTAAATACACAACAAATAACCACGAACACTTATCTAGTAGATCTAAACACCAAACTAGCCGCAATTTACTACAATGGGGGAAACCCAACCTGCTCAGGGTCCAAGTTGGTATCACACTTTCTGGATTGAAGGATTGACTCAATCCAATCAACTGTCGACTTAACCACAAAGACATAAGGACATTGGAAAGTGTTGAGTATCGTCGTCCATGGACAGACTCAGATGGAAGTGTTTAGTTCGCCCAAATGAAGCTTAGGAACTATGATGGCTTGGGAACCATATTCTTGAAATTTGGTTAGTATAGTTCTAAATAACTAATCGAGTTAGACGCTTCATTGGTCGTGTCTTTTAAAGATATTCGAAAAAGTTTGATCCGACTCAGGAACTACGATGAAATTCGGGCTCTCATGGTTAGACCAAATGAAGATTTAAGTTTGACCGATCCGTGAACTTTTGCATGTCTGACTATGTTGTTTACATCGTCTTATTATATTGTTTAATTTATTATGTTAATTGTTATTTTTAATGTATATTGTTGAGATTAAATTTCATGTGTTCTGAAACCCGCCAAACCCTTCAAACCTCAACTTTTAACACAGTCTAGGTATGGTACAAATTTATATAATTCGAACCATCCCATAATATGGATTGTGGTGTTACAAGAAATGTTTGGACGGTTTATGGTGTGTTTAGTGTATTTTTGGTCGGTTTAGACATTAAAAATGTTTCCTTTGAATGTAGTTACAATTTATGAACGTTTTATGGTATAAATAATCTTGTACCATTCAACATTTTTATTCATTCTTCACTTTTCATTAATTCTAAAATTTTCTTTCTTAGTTTTCAGCTGTGAGTGGTTCATGATATCATTATCATGGTCACTGCTGACCATTCATGCGATCTTTAAAATTGCTTTGCAGATTTTGTTGGGATCGTACGGTAGTCAGCAAAGACCTTCATATAAATAACAATAGGATTTCTAGGTTTTAGTTTGTATAATCCAAAAATCCTTGTAAAGGAGTTTGAATTATATAATTCGAACAAAGTATTTTGAAAGAAAAAAATACGGCACGCAAAAAATACATAAATTGGAAAAAGTAAAACAAGAGAGATAGTTTGATTGTATTTTCAGATGAATTATTGATAAAAGCGACAAACAAAATGAAGAGTAGATGATTTAATTGGGTTTTCATTTGAGTGAGAGACCAATTAATTAGTAAAAAAAATAGAGGAAAAAAACAATTAATAACATTTTTTTTACAAACAATTAGTACATTTTTAAAAAGCGAAATGATGGTTTGTCCATATTTAATTTAGCAGTGGTGATACATGAACCACCCTGCATGGTTTGCTACCTTGTACACCTTCTACATGAAGAAAAAAAACTTTTTAGAGTGCCTTTTATTTTATTTTTTATTTATTTTATTATTCAATTAAAAACAACACAGCCTAACCACTCACTTTTCCTCTCTCCTTTCTCTTCCTCGCCGACCACTGACCACCGGCTCTTTGATCGTCTCTCTCTCTCCCTCTTCACCGAACTCACAAACCGACGATGGTGACGGCGCCAGAATATAAAAAACCCAGATTTGTGCCACCATTGTCCTCCTCTCATCTCGTTGCGACTATCTGAAATAGATAAAATAGTCACAAGGAAGGGGGGTTTGAATTGTGACCCTTTAAAAATTAAACCTGTAACTTAAAATTGATTCTCAAGTTTTGAACTTGGAATAGTTAAGTTAGTGAACTGACTTCAGAACGT
>Ga0315915_1001138_pt1 | contig 31315 bp, 19 predicted proteins | sample MpolbnodulesMG_FD_207738 | JGI IMG/M metagenome (GOLD analysis project Ga0315915, IMG submission 207738) | Medicago polymorpha root nodule microbial communities from Los Angeles, California, United States - branched nodules | ecosystem: Host-associated > Plants > Roots > Nodule | place: USA... | reverse complement strand
GTTTAGATGATAGTTTAGAGTTTGATTAATCATTCATCGCTCTAACTAATGAAATATACTTAAAATTCTTTCCATAATAATTGTCAATTTACTAATATACCCCTTAAATTCCATGTTTTTAGGGTTAGGGTTAAGGTTGGGATTTTTTCTTTCTAGTTGGCCACATATTACATTAACACTTCTCTCATCCTTATAATATATTTATCGTGACTTTTTGTTCTTAATACTTGCAATATTTTCTCAAATATTCATATGACACCCATTATTTTCTTCATAGAGACCTCATCCCTTTTTGTTCTTTAACAATCTCCTTTCTCCTTCCTTTAACCTTACCTTTCTCTTCTGTCGAAATTGACTGCAACTTCATTCCTACCTCCGATTAAATTTCAAACACACACACAATCATGGAATGCTCAAGCGGTTCTAACCCAAGTTGTAATCGATTCGGCAACGCGAAGCAGAAATATTTCAAAACTTTGTCTGATTCTTGCTGTAAATGCAAATCGAAGTGTTTCTGCGAAGCTACCGACGGAAAACTCGACGGTCCAACAACTGGAGTTGCAAAACAAGGTTCGTCTGTGAGGTCTTTAACAATGGATGAACAGATCGAAACTTTAATCCTCGTGTATGAGGGTTTGCTTGAAGAAATTCGGAATGATTTTGAAATCGGAAACGATGCTATGAAGAAAACGATGGAGTTTGAGGTCAGTAAAGTGAAGACCGGTTGTGAGATCCAAATATCAGAAATGAAAAAATTGCTTGATGTTCATGTCGCAGAAATGTCAGAGATTCAGTGTCTTGAGATGTTAAAGTTGAAGGAAGAAGTTGTTAAGGCAAGGAGTTCAAGTTCTATGGTGAAATTTGTAGTTCTTGCAATAATAGTGTATGTGTTATGTTGTATTTCAGGGGGCTTCTAAGTTTAAGTTTAAGTTGTTCTATATTTAAGCTTAAGTTGTTTAAGTTTATGTGTAGTTTGTTATTTGTACTGTTTATCTGGATGCTTATTGTTTAGATGTTCTACTTTTTAATTTTTAATTTTCTGGGCAGATTTTATCAGTAAAGTCTGGATTGTTATTTTTAAGTTATTCAGTTTATGGGCAGATGTTTAAGTTGTTCTTGAATTTATTTAACCTGCAATTTCTGGAGAATTCTGGATGCTTATATTTTAGTTGTAAGTTGTTCAATATCAGTACTTGAATACAAATAAATATCAAAATTAATTCCAAAATAATATTTTTTAAAAATTAATTACAAAATCAATGGAGCTTGAATACAAATAAATATCAGAATTAATTCCAAAATCAAATTTTAACAAAGTTAATTCCAAACTCAATGGAGCTTGTGTAAAGAAGTCTGATTTTAACAAAATTAATTCGACATATACCAATTATCACCATTTCAGTTTCAAATTCAAATTCAACAAAAGATAAGTGTAAAACCATACCTTGTTTTGTGTAAGATTGTAGATCGGTGACAGATCTATAGGGTTTTGCTTGATTTACCAGCAAAATTTTGATTGTCGAAGTGGTTGTCGAAACTCGGAACCTTGTCGCTGAAGAAGATGGAGTGAGTGGCCCGGTTTAACAAAGAAAAAATGCCGGAGAAGATGATGTGCGGTGGTCGTCCGATTATAGGTTCTAAATAACGAAGGAAAAAAATGACATAAAACTGATTTTTGTTTTGGAATTAATGTGAGTTTTTGGATCAGTAAAAGAGGGAGGTGCAGTGGAGATTTCAATAAAGATTATAAAACTATTTTGATTTTGCTTATTTTAATTATCAACCAGTATATTAACCGCCACCTGTCCTGGGATATTGGCCTTTCCCATGGTGGGAAAGAAGTTTCCATACCCAGGCTAAATGCCACCCTATGAATGAAGGAAAAAGTATCCACTTGAATTTCCTACTTTCCGAAACAAGCCACCACCTTTCATCGATGATGCAAATCTCATGCTTTTGAATGCCTGCACTGCAATGCTTCTCTTCCACTTTCTTTCTTAGCATGCACCAATAAAAAGTAGGCCTTACCTCCTTGCCCCACTCAAAGACACTGGTAGTAGTCCCACAAACCCATCACATCTTTCTTTCCACCGTCCACCTCATACGATTCCTTTTCTTTTTACAGAAATTACTTACTGTAAATAAAATGCATTTCTGCTGTGGATAACAAAAATGTATTTCTATGTAATAATGTTTGGGAATTGAACTTAATGTATCCCATTTTTATTAGAGAACTTAATATATGCCCATTGTCGTGTAAAATGTTTGCGCATATGTAATCATTTTTTTTAAAAACTCAACATGTAATCTGAATCATATTTAAGAATATTTATTGTAATTTTATTTCCAACAAAGTTGTTTTTTTTTTTTGTGACTGAGGTTCGAATTCTGGACTTTGCATATATTATGCATTGTCCTTATCAACTGAGCTAAAAAGTTGTTTGAATAAGGCGAAAATGATAATGAAAAAAATAAATTATATTATGTTTTTTGAATAAGGTGAAAATGGATACTTAAGTCAAAATAAACTTATTTTTTAATAGACAAAATGACAATAGTCATTAAAAATTCACACACATCACTAAAGAAGTAAGCTTTGATCACCTCGTTCGACCTATCAATTTTGATATAGTTGTGCTAGGACTTGTAGATGTTAAAAGTTAACATCTATTCCCATAAAATTGTAAGATTTCCACCCTTTGATGTGAAAATAAAAATGGAAAATAAATATTTTTTTTGATACCACAAGAATAAAAAATACATACAAATATTTTTCTATAACTTCTACCAAATTTGGGAATGTGAAAATTCTCAAAAATAAATTTATATACTTTGTTCCGGACGAACTGAGTCATGGTCAATCTTAATCGGACGCTTTCACCAGTTTTTTAAGAGTTCATTTGGTTGATAGATGAACCCTTCAACATTGCTATACTAAGTTCGAGACATCCAGAAAGAGAATTGGACTCATTTTTGAAAATTGTGGTTGGGATCAAACACAACTCTGTAAAACAGATTTTTTTGGAGCATACACTAAGACTATGTTCACTAGCCTTTTTAGAAATTGTGGTTTGGGTCTAACACAACTCCACAAAACCATCTTTTGATGTGAGGATTGACCTCATTTATAAACACATGTTCAAGTCATTTTTTGTGCGGTGTGAGACTCTTTAACACACTTCTCACGACTTGCACCACTGACTTGGTTCGTGAATATAAATAGTGAGTGACCTCATAGCAGAAACCTGATAGCAAGTGATCCAATGGATACCGGAGAGACTCTGATACCATTTTAGAAATTGTGGTCCACATACCTCAAGTTAACAAACACTGTATGATCCTCAAGCCACGTCAAAGATCACACTGATAATCACGTCAAGATTTGCGTTGTGATTTCCTAAACAGTTTCAACAAGATCACACTAATTAACCTTAATCTCTACTTATAAAAGGATTCACATCCTAACTCCTAAGTGAAACTTAGACACATTCTTTTAAACATCTCACTCCACTCAATCACACGAATGTTTGCGGATACAATGCATCTTTTGTATAGTTTAATTGCCGCCCTCCAAACAAAATAAGGCTTGTGAAATAGAGTGAGACACTGTGCATTGAAAATAGTTAATGTGGTGTCAGATAAGATTGTCCTTAAATATGTCCAATAATAGCTTATGGTCAGCCAGAAATGGTAACTCACTACCCTTGTTCACTCATTTTTGGCAAATCATCACTTTCGTCATGTGTCTGAGTTAAGTTAGTACATTAGAAAACACTAGTAGAGAGTGTTGCAGTTTCAGTACTAGAGCTTGTGACAATTAAAATGGTCAACACTAGTTGATTGATATGAGCACGGTGGAAGAAAGTGTGGCGATGACTCGCTATCTTTACCCAACGGTTGGTCATTCAAGAATCAATCAATTGCAATTGATACTTTGTCTGCTTGTGCAACTACTTCTCACCAATGGGTTCATGCCACGCAAAACATTTGTTTTATGTTATGGAGCAAGATAATAAAATAAATAAGTATATCTCCTTTTCTTGGCAAATGAAAAAATATTCGTAGTCTTGAAGAATCTAAGCTAATTAAAACGCATAAAAATTTAATATAGTTGAACTAATATTATTGACCTATCAAAAAAATTATCATGGACTCTTATAATTTTTTATATCCAAGAGTGTTGTTGAAAATTAATATCTTATAGGTAAAATTATTTCAAAATATATATTTATTTTAAAAAAATATGCATCAAAAATTAGAGTAGTAGAGTGGTTACTAAAAAAAATTCTTTCATATAACTGCGACATTGAGATGTCATCACCTACCCAACCAAAATTACATAAACAAAGAAAAAAATTTGCACAACTGCGACAACAAGATTTGAAAGAATTCCTCAAAAAAAAAAAAAGATTTAAAAGAAAAAAAATAATATAATCACATAGGAGGCTGAAGTCCGAACTAAAAGGAAATTTAAAGTTCAAGAACCAAAAGGTTTATTCAGACATAACTGCAAAATTTGTTGAAAAAAACAACATATAAATTAGTTAAAAAATTACAACAAATAAACTCGTTTGAAACACTCATACTGATACAACCCGTAGTACACCCACACTCCTCAAAACAAATATACCAACTATATTATTCAAAAAAATAAATACCAACTATATATCACAACATTATATGAGAATTATACCAGAAGAGCATAAGAGAAAGAGAAGAAAATCAAATATAAAATTAAGGGTTAAATATGTTTTTAATCCTTAAAAGTATACTAACTTTTTGTTTGTTCCTCTAAAAAAATTATTTGACTTTTAGTCCTGAAAAGTTTTTCATTTTCACTTTTGGTCATTTCTTTAAAGTAAACTCATGTAGAATTCATGTTTTTGAACAAAATTTTGCAAAAATATTTATAATATTAGAAGAATTCCTTTCAAAAAAACTAGATTTTCTTAACAAAACATTAATTAAATATGAATTTTTATATTTTTTATGGTTAGTGTACCAAAAAGGTATATACATTAGTTTAGTCAAAAAAGAATTGAAGCATGCTTAAAAAAATAATAAGTGTTGGGAGTTTCTACGGTACACCCTTAAATTAAGGTGTACCGGTACACCTGTTTCATAAATCAAGAAGTTAACGATTAGTTTTATGTATAAAAAAGTTACTTGTCGACTTTTATATTTTAGAAAATATTATTTTATAAGAAAAAACATCATTTCATTGTTTATGAGAATCATACTAATTTCTTTTACATTTTATCAAAAAAATAATCAATATTCACTATTATGATGAATAAAAATTAAAAAAGTTGAATTTTGCTTTGCCGACACTTTTGAGAAATAAAATTTAGTTATTATAAATGATAGAAAATACTTTTTTCCTAAAAAAAAAACTCATTAAACTATTAATTGAAATATAGGTGTACCGATACACTCCAATTTTGTACCGTCGCCATCATGTAGATCAAATGGATGGTGGTGCGACGAGGGTCTCTGTCCTTCGCACCATCGTACCTTTCCAACGTACGGTTGCTCTCTCTCCTTCGGTGGCAGTAGATCCAGGCGTTTAACCCTCTCTCGTCGCCTTTCCTTTCCTTTGGATCATCGTCGTTTACAAAGACGTGGTGGTTTTCGCTGTCTGAGATTCGTTTTGGCAGGGAGGTATGCGATTATGTTTGTTTTGAGGCAGATATGGTGTTTGAATCAGTTTCTCTCTTTTTTTCCTGACTTTTTCCATCCACACCGGTGGTGAAGAAGCGCGTTGCTGTCGTCGTAAGGGTTGGTTTGTGTTTTTAGTTTTTTTTTTGTTTCGTTTGGTTGGGACGTTGGTGGGTTTCGTGGTGTGTCGTTGGATGCTTGTCGGTGGTTGTTTGGTTTTCATGGATCTTGGATTATTTGATTCGTTTTTTCTCTTGGTTGTGGTGGAGGTTATGCTTGCTCGCAACATAGGTGGTGATGGATCGGTCATGATGGTGGTGATTGATCATATCTGGGTTCGCTTATGAACTGTTATGGTTTTGATGGATCTTTGGTTGTGTTCGCTTGTGGTGCTTCAGGGCGGTTTTCATGGATGTGCTGATTTTGGGTCTTTTGTGGCGTGGCTCATGGTGGTTTTTTGTGGTGGTGCTCGTGGTGGTTTTTTATGGTGTTGCGCGTGGTGACTGGTGTTGCTTTTTGGTGAGGGTTAATGGTGGTTTTTGTGGTGGTTAATGATAGTTTTGGTGACAGTGGTGGTAGTGGTGTTGATTTTTGTGGTGGTGCATGTGGCGGCTAGTGGTGGTTATGTTTTTTCCTTTTTGTTTGATGGTACAAAGGTTTTGGTTGGCTTTTGCAGTTCTTTGTGAGGTGTGTTTTGGGTGAAGGTGCTTGGGAGAACTAACGCTAGTGTTTGGTGGTTTTATTCCCGACTGTTTTTCAAAGGTTGTTGGTTGTTGTGTAGGTTTTTAAGTTGGTGTTCGGAGGTTGTGTGTGAGCAGCGGAATGTGGGTGGTGGAAGTTGTTTTTGTGGCTATTGTGACGATGTTTGAGGATTTTGGTACAACTTTTGTTTATGTTGTTTCGTTGATCGTGGTGTTAGCTTTGTTTTGGTGTTTCTATTTATTGATTTCGGAGATGGCCCTTTGTTAGGAGGCGTATGAGTTTTCCATTGAGGGTTCCCCATCTATCATTTGTATGTTGCTACTTTAAGACTCCTAACCTAGCACTCATTGTGCTAGTTAAGATTCATTGTGATTTTAATAAATTTCATTTTAGCTTTTTCAAAAAAAAATTGATCGGAAGAAATATTATGTGATTTTCAAGTCCTTTTCATGCTAATTTCCATTATATTTTTTGAAAAATAGTCAAAGAACCGATGGGTCACCCGGTTTGGCCGGTTTACATTGGTTTGACAATACAGCTGATCCATTAAATAGTTCGGTCCGGTTTGATTTTTAAAACTATGTTTAGATGTAGGTAATCCACTTTTTTAAAAAGGTGTGCATTTTTTGTTACTTACATACGAGATTGGAGTGAGAAATAGCCCATGTGCGGTTTTTACAAGATGTTTTAATCAACTCAGACAACAACCTTCACCTTGATTGAAATTGTTACATCTTTTGCTTCCATGTTCTTACCTTGACAAGAAATACAAGAGGGCACTTCCTCCTATCACTATTATAAAAAATAAAACTTTTTTTTAAGCTCATTGAATAAGTTATGTATCTGATAAATAATATAGATCAAATGCAACAATTATTTAATAAACATACAAATGAATTTGTGCTTATAATAGTAGTCGAATGGAGTACAATATTTAGATAAAATGCTACAGTAATTTAACTACTAACAATGGCTTTTGCCAACAAAAAAACTACTACATCTTCATGTCATTATTATAAACAAAACCTAAATTTTTAAATTATTGAACAATTGATGTATTTGGTTTAGAATCCCAAATTATTAAATAGACCTAAAAATTGAATTTTTACTTAGGGATCGAATGATGAACAATACGGTATAAAAAATGACATAATAAATGTGCATAGAAAGTCTCAAACCCCAAGTGGAGTGTCAGAAGGCATATTATTGGAAGTCCACTTGTTGTAATTGTAACTTGCAATAAAGGGCATCTAAAACCCAATCATATTTTTCATCAAAGCAATTCTTACATGGTCACAAGTTCAAATCAAATTTATTTGGTCACACACACAAATGTAATAATTTAAAGAAAAATTATCTAGTCACATCATTCAAAGTCATTCTTTTTTAACTTTTCTCCATTTATGAGTATGTGTCCAAATAAAATTAATTTGGGGTTGTGTCCAAGTTAGAATTTCTCTTTTCAGCAAACCTTTGCGCGTTGGAATTTGGAAACCATAAAATAGATAGATGCACGCAAACAGCTAGTACAAGTACAACAAGAAACAAAGAAAAATAAGCTCATTCAATCAATTACCTAAAGCTTTCACATACAAGAAGGAACCCGTTCTAACTAAGTTGCTAGCTATATCAATATAGAGTTCAAGCTTAACCATGGAAAGATATGAAATAATCAAAGATATTGGATCAGGTAACTTTGGTGTTGCAAAGCTTATAAGGGAAAAATGGAGTGGCGAGTTATATGCTGTCAAGTTCATTGAAAGAGGCTTTAAGGTCCTTTTTTTTTTTTAACTCCATATAAATGATCTTTGCATTGTGCTCCATTTATGATGCTTAATTTAATTCCATTAGTTTTGTAGATTGATGAGCATGTGCAAAGGGAGATTATAAATCACAGGTCCTTGAAGCATCCCAATATTGTTAGATTTAAAGAGGTACTTATTTTTGCTTCAAATGAATATATAGACTCTTTTTTCTTAAATACGAAAAGCATTTTAAATGAGTTAGATTCCGAAAGCTCACCTGAGATAAACTTAAAGGTTTTAATAGTGTCATTAACTCATTATGCATTCTATTTCATCTGAGAATGTTCCTATGGTGTTATTTTCTTTGAGCTCATGCTTGCTTTTTCTTTTTTTTTTTTTGATATTAAACTAGTATTGAACTAGTGCTTTCTTTTGCTACTTCATCCCAACTTCATAAAAGTATAAATGTAATGAGTGTTGTATATATATATATATACACAGTGTCTTTTGCTACTTCATCATGATTCTGTTTTTTACTCTATTATATACGGTGCTCAATATTGAATATCATTTTATTTTTTGTTTTTGGTTTCTCCTTGAAAGGAATTCTAAAAATCTTTGGAAAACTTTTCAATTTATGCCAATTCATAGTTATACATATGAAATGTCCATTCATTGCAGGTGTTGCTGACTCCAACTCATTTAGCAATAGTGATGGAATATGCTGCTGGGGGAGAACTATTTGAAAGAATTTGTAGTGCTGGTAGATTCAGTGAGGACGAGGTAGTTTATTATAATAAGCCATTATGTTAATTAACTGTTTTAGATTCTAGAAAACAGTAATCAGGATTTCATGCAAGTAATATATTAACGAGTGGGAGTACTTTTTCTGCTTAAGCAAATCTATGCTAGCTTTACTTCAATAGTGATAGCTTTACTTCTTCATGCTTTTTTTTTTAATGTTACACATGCACAGTATTAGCATTTCACATTCTACATAACTTCTTAATTTCTGAATTTTTCTTCTTCTTTCTTATAGGCAAGATATTTCTTCCAGCAATTGATTTCTGGAGTCAGCTATTGCCATTCAATGGTATCATTGTTGTCCAATCTGATTCATATCGTTTTAGTCTCACTGCTTTAGCTAAACTTAAAAGCTGTCCTTTTTTTGCAGGAAATTTGTCATAGAGATCTTAAGCTAGAAAACACACTTCTAGATGGAAGTTCAGCACCACGACTCAAAATATGCGACTTTGGTTACTCAAAGGCAAGTACTAATTATCACTAAAATTCATTTAACATATGTTTCATATGAAGCACATACACGGATACACGACACAAGTAATAGTTTAAGAAAATACAAATAATTTAATGTAATTGCGCATTTGATATGCTAAAAGTCAAGAACAGTGAATGATAAATCCAGTTGTACATTGTTTGATTTGTCAAACTGTTTTAGGGACGAGGTAAACTAGAGACAAGAGACACGTTTTTTTTCCTCACTAAACTGCAACACAACTTTTTATTTCACGTATAAGTTGTCTAAGATTTCAAAATAACATGTTGCCGCCAAAAATCGATAAGACCAAAAGTTATTCATAACCATAAAAGTTTGTTATTGTGCTGTTCTCATGTCCGTCTCAACAATTTTTGAGGCCTAAAGCAAATTCTAAAAGTGATGTCTTTTAAAATTAGTATATTTTTCAAAACTTATTTTATGTAAATTTTATTTTTCAATCTTTTTTGGTATGTGAAATTGCTTATTAAATTATCGTAATCAATTTTATTTAACCATTCTTTTTCAATGAATAATAAAGTCAACTCATATTTAACAATTATTTTTATTTTTTGCAGTCATCTGTTCTACACTCCCAGCCAAAATCAACTGTAGGAACCCCTGCTTACATTGCACCAGAGGTATTGTCAAGAAGAGAATATGATGGAAAGGTAACTAATTAAATTTAATCAATCTACACAAGAAAAAAAAATGTAAGCGTGTGGTCTTACTCATTTGGAGATAAAATTTGATCAACAATGTATTCTTATCCTTGAGAATGATTGATTAGATTGCAGATGTTTGGTCTTGTGGGGTAACTTTGTATGTTATGCTTGTTGGTGCTTATCCTTTTGAAGACCCAGAAGACCCGAAAAACTTCAAAAAAACACTTCAGGTTAGTTGAACAATTAAATAATTAATTACTAGTTCATTTAATTAATTTGCTATGGTATACATAACCAATACGTAATTTATTAATTTCTTTTTGGATAATTTTGACAGCGAATTCTTAGTGTCCACTATTCAATTCCAGACTATGTTCGTATTACTCAAGAGTGCACACATCTTTTATCTCGAATATTTGTTGCCAACCCTGATAAGGTACAAACAATTTTTTTGAGTTTCTTGCGTAACTCAACATTTCAAACTAGTATAGTGTATTCAAAATTTTAAATTGCGGCTGGCCAACTCAGGTTGGTCTAGTTGTTAACGTTCTTTAAACCTTGAGCCGTAAAAATCAACTCACCTAAACTTTTTCTTTAAAGGATGATAATAAATTGCAGTTCGAATTGCTAAAAAAGTTAAATTGTACGGTATTAACTTCACAGGACATAGTTATTAGTTCCGGTAAACTTTGTAAAATGATCGTGTCACTTTAATTAATTAAAGATGAATTTAAAATAAATAAAAAATGAGCAAATTTTTTTTATTGATTTTTGTGATGTTAACTTTTATTATCAATGATGCAGAGAATTACCATACCAGAGATTAAAAAACACCCTTGGTTCTTAAAGAATTTGCCACTAGAATTTATGGAGGATGGTGAAAATTGGTCACAAAATGATGAAAATAATTCATCTCAAAGCATAGAAGAAATATTGACTATAATTCAAGAGGCTATGAAATCAGGGGATGGTCCAAAAGTGGGTGATCAGTTTCTTGGTGGAAGTATGGATTTTGATGATTTAGATACAGATGCTGACATCGATGATATTGAAACCAGCGGTGATTTTGTTTGTGCCTTGTGAATGATGATGCACTTTGTAGACAATTCTTTCCTTAAAAGTGGTTTTAAGATAAGATTTGTTCTTTTCTCCATCATCCTTAACCATGTAAGGAATCAAACATACAAACAAACAAAGAAGTGTAGTTGAGTGGGTTTTGATTGATTTTACTTTCATTGGAAGTTACTTGTCTTCGTCTATGTTTGAGTGGGGAATAATGGGGTGTTGCTGATTTCTTGCTTTGTTAATGCTTATGCACTTTGCTAAAAGAAATCAAGTTTGTACGATATGTTCTTATATATATAAGGTTTCTTTAATTAGAATTGTATTCTTTTTTAGTTTGGTGTGTTTTGTTTTCTTCTACGAAACTATAATGTGATGACAAATTCACAATTGAGTAATAAACGATCTATCATTGTCATCCTATCAGCATCTCGGATGGAAGCACTAGTTGATAGTGTAATAGGAATTATGCTGATGCATGCACCATGCTACACGGTCGTGAAGTTAACCTTTGAAATTAAAATATTAAAACCTTTCTTTATATATCTAAGACTAGGGAGATAGTCTAGGCACAAGCATTTAAAATTAGGACTGCTTCAAAAAAAAAAACTAGGATACACACGCTTAAAATTAGTGTTCACCTAACTCAACAAAATCAAATTGAAGGTGAGAAATAATTTATTTTAAAGTATTATTTAATATGATATTCTTAACAAATTCTTTTAAGTTGGAGGTGATTGGAATGATCCAATAGTGAGTGATCCAATTGATTTTAGATAACTTTGACATCATCTTATAATTTAAATTGATCTATCTATCTAATTAGAGATGACAATTGGACTCAAGTTCAATGGGCACCCGCAAACAATACCCACGATGGGCGAGCAAATACCTGCATTGTTAGGTATGGGCGGGTAATTGCCCGCAAATTTGAACGGGTATGGGTGCGGGTACGGGCACTCTAGTGCCCACCTCGTCCCATGCCCGCACATTATATAGGTTATACCAATAATTTTATTTATATTAAATTTAGTTAATTAATCATAAGTCTTTGATATTTATTGTAATATGCATTTGTTTGTTATATATTAGATGCTTTTTATTTAGCTAAATAATGTGAGCGTAATATTTTATACGTTAATTTAGCAGATTTCATATCATATTTTAATTATGTTGTGATATTTTTTCTTAATTATTATCTTTTTTGTGAAAGTGCGGGTAATGGGTGCGGGTACAGGCACTTAAATACCCATAGGGTATGGGGACGAGAACCAAACTTATTGCCCACAAGGGTATGAACTCGGGTATGAGGATTTTCTTAAAATGCAGGTACGGGGAGGGCACTATGGTACCCTGTCCAATGGGTACCCATTGTCATCCCTATATCTAACTAAAAAATTCTCTTTTAAGGGAATAGATATATCATAGTTATAAACCAATTTTCAAGTTCCCTCAACAAAACAAAACAATTTTCAAGTCATTTCTCATTCAACCTTGAGACTTTTACAATGTCAATACACAAAATTGTTATTGGATGTACACGAAATGGTCGACGTTACACCTACAAGGAACACTGTTTTTCAATTACTGATTCACCTATTATTTAGATATCTACTTGAAGTAGTACTTACACTTTTTTAGATCCTAAATTGTGATTGAAAGAAATTTTTAGACAACAATTCCATACATGAAATAAGATCATGTCTTATCCATATTTCATTGATAAGGTAACTATTTTAGAAGCCCAAACATGATAATGAATTTTTGAGACCTCTAGTTCTTGATTTAATTGGTTGAGTCGATCATGTTAGAGATTTATGTCTAAATAAAACAGATTTCGTAAAACTTGTTCAACAATTATGAATCAATAGTGTGGAAGCAAACGAAAAATTGAACATGAATGGATCTACGACATGTTTGATTTATCAAGGATATCAATAGTTAGTACTAAGAATACCTGGATTGAAGCTTTGATAACAACCCTCTCTACAACAACTATAAAGAGAGGAAGTGATCTGAACAAATTACAACAAGGGTCAGCGGCGGCTTATTTGATTCTTCCTCAACCGGTACATTTGTGTCTCAAGTTCTCTTCAGATGGGGAGAAGAGAGAGTTTGCTGTGTCCGGTGTATTTGGGACCATAGCCTCTTTTATATTGGATGGGCATTAGGGTTTCTCGTTATTCCGTTAATGGGTCATCCGGACATCCACTTATTGAGTCTATATCAATCAAGTAAATATTTAATTAATTATCGAATAAGAAACCTAATAGCCTTATTACTTAATTTGATCACCAATCAACTAAGACTCACAACTGATAAATAGTTAATATAATTATTATTACAATATTTGCACACATAATGATATTGGAATATAATAAAATAATAAAATATTCCAACAGATCCAGCTATGGTTTAATTTGAAGACAAAAAAATTAGTATTAAAAAAGGTGAAGAAAATATAAACAAGAATTCATTGAACCAATCATGGTCCAATTGAATTCAATTCAAATTTAATCGGATGCAATCATATCAAAGTACAATTATGATCAAACTTTCATATAAATAGACCAGTTTTCAGTACAATTGGTTCAACCATCCATTCCGCAAGATGTTTAAAATCATTGTGGAAGATAGAATCAACTCATTGAAATGACTCCCGTTCACAATATGTTTTGTTTCTTAGGTGCCTAATGACTTTTATTATTTAAAGGAGAATGTTAACCATTGCCCTTGGGGCATTAGATACGGGGATAAAAATAGAAATATAGTATTAGAAAGGCTAAAACGCACTTTTTGCCCCCTAAGTTTGTAAAAGTTGCAAATTTGGCCCCCTATTAAAAAAAATGACAAAAGTTACCCCCCATGTCTATCCCCTTTTGCAAAATGTCAATTTTGACCGAGTCAACCATACATGGCATGCCGCCTGTGTATTTATTTAATTTTTTTATTCCACGCGTATAATTAACTAATAAAAAAAACAAAAAATCACAAAAAAAATAGCTGGCACGTGAGAGCTTCAGTATCCTCTTCTCCTTCCAAACCTAATATTCATCTTCTCCTTTTATTTTCTAGAAATTGAAAATTTCTGACCCAAACCTTCATCTTCTCCTTCATTGCTTCCATTTTCGGACCTTCCATTTTTTTTTCTCAAAAGAGAACAAGGGTCCTAGGATTCAAAGGAACATCAGCTAAACATTGTCAAATTGAAAAAACAGGAGTCAGAACAAAGGTGAAATGAGACCAGTACCATCCTTTTTCATTTTTCGTTTTGGATCTTATACAACCATCCTTTTTTCTTTCTTTTACCCAACAAAAGATATGTCATATCTTTAATAAGAATCAAAATTGAAATACAATTGGCATCTGCATCACAGTTTTGAAAGCTATGAGACACGCTACCAAACTGCGCCACAACCCTTTGATAACACATTCCAATACAGTTTTAGTAAAGTAGATTGATGGAAGAAAGTGAACAAGTGAAAAGTGAAGAGAAAGAAGAATAAGAAGAAAAATTATGGAGTTGGGGTGCTGGAACAGATGGTCGATCAATTAGGAAATGATATGCTACTTAATCTCATGAATCATTTTTAGCATTCAAGGTGATGATGAAATAATTTGTTTTTGCATTATTTCTAATGTTAATGATTTATGGGTTGTTATTGTTTTGTTTTTAATTGATTTATGGGTTGCTACTGTTGCTGAAAATCTAATGTAATTTCAAGGTTAATTGATTTTTTGGTTTGTTTTGCTGGATTTGTTGATGTTGCTTTTGGGTGAATGTTGTTATGTTCATGTTGCTACTATGATTTATGGGTTTATGGATATGGTGTTGTGTTTGTGTTCATGTTGCTGTCTCTTCACTCACGTGCTCTCTCTTCTTAATTTTACTTTTTGATTTTTTTTTATTTCTTTAATTATACATGTGGAGTTTATGGATTAAAATAAAATAAAAAATAAAATAAATACACAGGTGGCATGCTACGCATGGTTGACTCGGTCAAAATTGACGTTTTGCAAAAAGGGGTAGACATGGGGGTCACTTTTGCCATTTTTTTAATAGGGGGCCAAAATTGCAACTTTTGCAAACTTAGGGGGCAAAAAGTGTGTTTTAGCCTATTAGAAAATGGTGAAAAAGTGATAAATTTAACCTTTTAAAAGTCAAAATGTTGTTGAAACCAATGAAAACATGCTACTTTTGGTTTTTTTAACCATTGCCCTGAGGGCAATGGTTAGCAAGACCCTTATTTAAAAGATAGAAAATGTAACTTCAAGTTAAAAAAAAAACATTTTTGCATAAAAAAAGTTTAAAAAAAACATTTTAATGATTTTTTCTCATATATACCATAACTCATGAACCAATCAATGGTTAAGATTATATGAGTGACTTCTTTTTTCACAACGTTGAATAGTGATGTTTGAAATTTGACTTAAAAAGATGTCTCAAAATAGATAATTAAAATTCATGAAAACTTAAAGGCCATAATATGAAGTTGGAGGAAAGGCGATGATGATATTACTAGATTACACATCTTTATTTGAATTTTAACCAAAACCTCACAATTGTGCAAGTGAGTTTCATCCGCGTTTGTCACTTGAAAGAGAAAAAAAATTGGGGAGGAGGAAAATTGCTCTTCTCCCTTTTAAAGTTGTTCATTCTCTTATCTCAACAAAAGTTAACTCAAGCTCGACATTTTTCAACGTGAGTTAACTCACGTCACACGCTGCCTCACGCTGACACTTTTAAGATTGGTTGACCCGAATGAAAAAGTAATTCAAATGATATTAAAAACGTCAGTTTTAATTAACTCACGCAAAAATACACAGCGTTAGTTAACTCCAACTAAGACAAGAGAATTAACAATTTTGAAAGGTTGAAGAGTCATTTTCATGTGTATAGTGGGCAGTAGCAGTTGGGTCGGGGCTTAAGAGAGAGAGAGGGAAAAAGCCCAATAACTTTGAAACCGCATGATTTGTCACGAAAACCCTAACCAAAAACCAAAACGCGCCACAACTGCATCATCAAACCAGAGCAACCATGGGTAGAGGAAGGTCACGAACTCAAAGAAAGGACTTTCGTCAAAACAGAGAAAACGTTTGGAAGCGTTCGAAACCAGATCCAGACCCTTCCTTATCCTCTGAAAATTCTCAAACTACTACTCATTGGACTCCTTTCTTGACTCAAAACCCTTCCTTTGATTCTTATTACAAGGAACAGTTAATTGTTGATCCACAAGAATGGGATCGATTCATCGCAGTTCTCCGAACACCATTGCCTGCATCATTTAGAATCAATTCTAGGTAAATAATTAAATTGCACTCTCAATATTCACATTCATTTCTAGTTTCTTATTTATTTAAATGAGTTTTGTGTTTGTTTGGTTATTGCAGTAGTCAATTTGCTGATGATATTCGTTCTCAATTGGAAAATGATTTTGTGCATTCGCTTCGCGCTGAGGTATTATAAAATGTTGCAACTGTTTTTTTTAGTGTTTTTGATTATAGTTTATACTTTATATTGAAATGTTGTGAATTGATTACTTGTAGGTTGCTGAAGGGGGTGAAACAGAGGCGATTCGGCCTTTGCCTTGGTATCCTGGAAATTTTGCTTGGCATTCAAATTTTTCACGGATGCAGCTCAGGAAGAATCAAACATTAGAGAGGTGAATATTTTATGTGGATGCATGAGTTGTATTTGATTGTGTGACATTTTTATAAAACCAAAGAGTGCATTAGGAACGTTGATGTTGTTGCCATTTAGATTGGAATGCATATATTTTGTATAAATGTATTGATATGTTGTTTTATGACATATAAGAATAGATGATTAGTTAAAAATTTGCCAGTTTGTCACTACTCCCTGAATATTTTTCCCTTCCTTAATATTGAAAATCCCTTCTTAATGTAAGCCCTCTTGCTAACTCAAAAGGTTTTTGTTTTTGCTTATTCTGTGGAAATGTGGTTCTGCTTCTGCTCTGACTAAGATAAGTAATACTTTCCGGGCCTTTTTTGACAATGACAATCTTGGTGTTTTGCCATCCATTGGTTTGAAATGGAAACAATGTTCACAAGTTGGTTTAAAAGATATAAATACTTGGTAGAATATCATATTAAATGGGCAGAAACACTAGGTGTCAAAATATCAGGGATCTCAGTCAGGATGCAGAAATTCTAATACAAATATGCTCTTTCTTCTCAATAGTACATGTTTTATTTTCTTCTGAAAATAGAATAATAGCCTATGAAGCACGAACACTCCTCGGATTAGGCGTGTCCCGGTGTCGGTCGTGTCCGACACCGACACGACACCGACACTTGTAATTACATTGAATTATGTGATTTTTTCAAATTATTAGCCGTGTCAGTGTCTGGTGTCCGTGTCCATATCTGTGCTTCATAGATAATAGCAGACTATTTGGTTATGCATTAAATTGTATGACGATGCAAAACTAGAAACACTATCCTCATGCACGTGCATTGTTTAATTTTGTTTGTGATCCTATGTACATATACTGCGATTGATCTGTCCTTATTTCTACATGGTATACTTAGCTCTGGCTTGTTTTCCCCATTAGAGAATGATTTAGGGATAAGCCATTAATCATTTCTGAAATTGAAGAATATTAAACTAATTTAGTTCTCAGTTGTTGTCGATCTTTAGTTTACATATAGCCCTTGGAGTTGGAGGAGTCATTGGGCACAATTGTTCATGCATTTATCTTTATTTCACACCCAGCGGAACAGCTATACAAACACAGACATCAATATGAATGAACATAATAGTGTCAAACCATTAACTGAAATTAATATTATCGAACAATGAATAACTCGTATTACTTTATTATTATGATTGATATTTCAATTGCTGCCTCTGATTCTGCTAAATTCTCAGGTTCCACGAATTCTTAAAGCTAGAAAATGAAATTGGAAATATCACAAGACAGGAAGCTGTTAGTATGGTGAGTCCACTTTATATTCCCTTTCAATCTCATTATCATACACAATGAATTTTTTTGTTTTAGAATTCTGAATGGTTTAGTACCCGTAGGATACTACTACTTTTGACGTTTTAAGAATAAGTTTTGCTATATAATATGAAGAGTTTACACAGGAATGGAAAGAAAAGTGAAGAGGCGGTTTTTAAGAAGAAAAACAATACACACACACACAATCATACTTTGACAGAAATCACGGCTGTTGCTTAGTGATAATCTAGGGATCTTAACATGTTCGTGCATTTCGTTGTTACGTGTTTCTTAAGAATAGGCTTTATCCTTTAAGAATTTATTTATGTCTCTAATGTTTGTTTTTGACATAGGTTCCTCCCCTATTCTTGGATGTGCATTCAGACCATTTTGTACTTGATAGTAAGCTACTTCTGGTGCTCAAAGTATCCTCTGTTTTTTACCAGTCCTGATTCGATTTGCTTAATTTGAAATGCAAGCTTTGTTTTTTCTGACCTTTCATTTTTCTTTGTTTTAGTGTGTGCTGCACCAGGTTCGAAAACATTCCAATTGCTCGAGATTATACACCAATCCACAAAAGCAGGATCACTACCTGATGGAATGGTTTGTGCCATTTTTTATTGCTTTGATTGTCAATTGGTTTTGGACTCAATAGTTTGCTAAAATTATTGGGTAAAACAGCATATGCTGCATTTGCAACATTTGCTAACTAGTGTCTTTTTTGTAATTAGGTTGTGGCAAATGATCTTGATGTCAAAAGATGTAATCTTCTCATCCACCAAACAAAAAGAATGTCCACAGCCAACCTAATTGTTACTAATCACGAAGCACAACATTTCCCGGGATGCCGTTTAAAAGGGAATTATGAAAGAATGGAGTTAGATCACAATATTCACCAACTGTTATTTGATCGTGTTCTGTGCGATGTTCCGTGTAGTGGAGATGGTACACTTCGTAAGGCACCTGATATGTGGCGGAAATGGTAGTTTCAATTTATTCCCCAACTCTACTTTCTTTACAACCTAAAATATTTTAAGACTTATTTTACTTTCTGCAGGAATTCAGGGATGGGACAAGGGCTTCACAGCCTACAAGTTTTAATCGCTATGCGAGGTACTTTCTGAATATTTTACATATATTTTAGGGCTTGTAACTGTTAGGCTTTTGTTTTCGTTTCCTTATCCAGTGTTGTCACTGTGCTCAAATTTGTTGGCTTTTTCCAATTAGAAAATTGGTGAAAGGCAATGAAGGTTGGCTCACCAATTTGACCTTTTGCTCAAGAAATTTCGATGGCTTTGATTTTAATCCTGGCGTCCCCTGCTCGCAGGGGATACAAAATTTTATTGTAAATCCTTCTCGAGGTTGGGGGATACTGAGTGGTCTTTCCCTTTGAATGATAGCCTCCTCTTATCCTAAAAACTTTGTGATCATTTGAAAGAAAAAGATTGATAATAAGATGACGTAAGTCTAACCTGATAATGGGTTAAATTTTGTGCTTTTGTGCATGCTCATAAGTTGAACTAAACTAGATTTGTCATAGTTATCTGGCATGGGGAATTGGACATTTAGATTTAGTCACAAAAAGTTCATGGAGACTTTAACTGAGTTATCCTTCTGTTTGAAATTTGTCACCTACCATTGAGTGAAAACATTTCTTCCAGATTAATATTGCTCCTTATATGTTTTAAAGAGCACACACTCATATAATGTTGAATTGAGTGAATACCTTTTGTTCTTCCAGATTAATACCGCTCCTTATATGTTTTAAAGAGCACACACTTGTATAATGTTGAGCCTCAAGGAGTAGAGTGGCAGCTTCTCTATGTCATGTTTGTTATGTGTCTTCTGAAGCTGAAAAACATTATTTTGCAGGAAGGATTAACTTTGTATTATGTTGCTTGAATATCTAGGTCTTTTATTGTCTTCAATGAATAGAAATGAATTTGTGAGAGTTATATTGCAGCAACCTCAACAACTATATTGATTGTCTCAGGTTTATCTTTACTCAAAATTGGGGGAAGAATGGTTTATTCAACGTGCTCAATGAATCCTATTGAAAATGAAGCTGTGGTTGCAGAGGTAATCTACTTTGAGTGCTCTATACTTTTGTGAAGCCCTGCTAGTTGCAGGCTTGTCTCAGAAAAGTGCTTTGGTATATTAAGATAAGCTAACCGCTAATTACCTTCGAAGCACGGTATACTAATTTCTTAGGCATAACTGTACCGTGTTCATAAAATTTATGGGTGAGCCTTACATAAACACTTGGAATAAATTCAACACGGAGAAATAGGTAGATCTCCGGCCCAGTACATGAAAATCTAATAAGGAGCTGTGCTCAATTCCATTTTTCTTTATCCCCTCTTTTACTGTTTTGCAGGTTTTGCGGAGGTGTGGTGAGTCTGTCAAACTTGTTGACGTGTCTAGTGAGCTTCCAGAACTTATTCGTCGGCCAGGTCTCAAGAAATGGAAGGTTTGTGTTTTGTGTTTGATTGAACATACTCTTTTTTTTTTTCATTCTCCAATCGGAGTTTTGATTTTAATACATTCAATATTAAAAAAACAAATATGCTATTTACCTATACATTCTAAAGTTTTAGTGCATTCCTGGGTTTTCTGGAGATCATGTCCTTTAATATCATGCATTGATACAATCTGAAGGATTTTGAAGGAATATAATGGGTGGTCGCTTTCTTAGTTTCCAATGTTTTTTTTAATGTAATTGGTGTTTCATATAGTGCAGTAGTTGTAGGTAAAATACCCTGGAGCCTGGTAGTTATGCCTCTTCTGATTTCAGCTTTTGACTATTTTGCTGATTTGCATTTGTTTGGAATGTGTCTTGTTGGAAATAATTCTAATCAAATTCTGACATTCAATCAGTTGGATGCCCATCAATATATGCCTACATTAACACATTGATGGTTTAATAAGAAAATAGTTTAAAAAATTTATGAGCATAAAATACATATTGATCCAATTTTAGCATGTAACCTCACACCTGTTGGTTTTGCACTTGATTCAGCTTATGGCTTCAAATATAGAAGGGTCAAGCTTTTCTCATAGCAGTATTTTTTTTTTTTTTTTTTTTTAAAGTTTGATTTTTGAGGTGCAGGTATATGACAAGAGCAGTTGGTTTGTCTCTTCCAAAGATGTTCCCAAGTTTCGTAGAAGTGTGATTCTTTCTAGTATGTTTCCTTCTGGCAAAAGCTATCAGGATCTTGGTGATAGTAATTGTAATGTGGACATGGAAGATGACATTACTAGTATGGAAAATGAAAAGACTGAAGATGGTATTGAAGCACTAGAGAATCCTGTGATGGCGGAGTCTGCTGAGGAAGTTTCAGATTTTCCTCTAGAGCATTGCATGAGGATAATGCCTCATGATCAGAACACTGGAGCCTTCTTCATTGCTGTGCTGCAAAAAGTTTCTCCTCTGCCAGGTAGTCTCATATGTAATAACATCCTCCCCCCTCCCCACACTCTCTCTCTGTTACTAAATAGTCAGGAAATTTTGGTTAACAAGGGAAATAATTCCAAGTTCTTATATATTCATTTTACCTGGACTTTTGCTCATAATATAGGTTTTGTTTCCATTCTTGCAGCTGTTCTGGAAAAACCTAGCAAACAGAGTCTTGACGATGCACAAGCACCGCACATCAATTCATCTGAAACTACACTTGAAGAAGTCTTCAAAGCAGTTCCAGAGGAAAATGTGAATGACAATGTATCCAATACGGATGATTTGGAAGATAGTCCTCTAACACGTGAAGAACGGAATTCTGAGGAAACTGAAGAGCCGCGTAATGCACAAAACACAGTAGAGAAGGTTCCAGGTAAAAGAAAGCTACAATATCAGGGGAAATGGAGAGGTGTTGACCCTGTTGTCTTTTTTAAAGATGAAGCAATTGTTAATAGTATAAAGAATTTTTATGGAATCGATGAGCGTTTTCCATTCAATGGTCACCTTGTTACACGAAACCTTGATAACAGTAATGCAAAAAGAATTTACTATGTCTCCAAGTCAGTCAAGGATATTGTTGTGTTGAACTTCTCAGTTGGTCAGCAACTGAAAATGACCTCGGTTGGCATGAAGATGTTTGTAAGTATACTTTATTCTCATTTTAGAGATATTGTTGTTCTTGCTAAGACTTTTATTACATGATGGATTTATTTGTCACCCATTTTCCTGATTTGAATAAATAATAATTTGTGTAGACGATACTAATTTCATGAGAGACATTCAGTCAGACTTTGAAGAATCATCATCATTTATAACTATAATCCTACAAGTTCCCTCTAAAAAGTTTCCCTCCAAATTTTCCCTCCACAACTCTATTTCTACTAATTTAATTAAATAGCAAAAGTGAAATGTATAAACTTTTTTACTCTTTCATATTAAAGAAGTCAATGATAATTATATCTTGTGGCCTCTATTAGAGTTAGATACCTCATACCAGTACTCCATAGATCATTTAATGAATTTCAGTACTTGTTTTGTGGGCTCAAATTTTAACTGCATGTTGAGTTTTATTGGAAATAAATTATAGTCAAGCATTCATATCTTATTTGACATATAATCTGTAAGGATTATGTGTAATATAATAACAAATTAATTTAGAACTGCTTTTCAAACCTAATTCTTCTACGTGTCACTCTAGCACAACAACACAAATAGCATGCATGTTACAAGGTATTCACACAATCTACACTACTAAATTAGTTTCGTCGAGGAGTTTGTTAGATAAATCTATTATTATTTGAATGCCATGCCAGTCCATGACTGAGTGAGGTTTAAGTTTTCGTTTGTTTTTTATTACTGCTTGTGAATAACTGAGTGAAATGTACTTTGCCATTATCTTACAGGAAAGACAAACAGCACGAGAAGGTGGCTCTTCACCATGCGCTTTCCGGATATCATCCGAAGGATTGCCCCTTATTCTTCCATACATAACCAAGCAAATTATACAGGCATCTCCCGAGGACTTCAAGCGTCTTCTGCAGGACAAAGATGTAAAATATTCAGATTTTGCTGATGCCGAGTTTGGTGAAAAGGCAGCAAACTTATTGCCTGGTTGTTGCGTGGTTATTATGGGTAAAGGTATGTATCGGTGATGAAGAAGAAAAGTACCCATTGACATTGACATATCTGTTAAGTGGAATTTTCCTTTTCTGCAGGGAATACAGTTGCAACAGAGTCCCTCAAAGTTGACGAGTCAACAATAGCCATCGGATGCTGGAGGGGTAGGGCGAGGTTGTCCGTGATGGTCTCTGCAATGGACTGCCAAGAATTGCTTGCAAGGCTTTTAATACGTCTAGGCACAAAAAATGGCTCTTCTGAGCAGGTTGACAAATCCTCTAATAATGTTGGAGGTGAAACACAGGCTGTACAGGAGTTGAACGATAAAAATAATAATGATGTGAAAGCTGCTGTGAGTTAGAGAGGGACTACTTAACTGATATTTAATACTTTGTTACAGATATTTATGTTATTTCATTTTATGGAAATGGTGATTTTTCCTTCACCCGTGAAAATTCAATGCTAAATTTATGTGAACCTTGCATTAGTTACTAAGACAGTCCCTGACTCCCTGGTTCTAAAGCTTCAATAGTACTCATTTGTATCAGTACTAATACTCTAAAGCTTCAATAGTCTGCATAAGTTGTTTTTTGAGAAATTTAACACTCTGTTGTAACATACTTATGCTATTGCATTTACATAAATGTTGATTTTTTCTTTTACCCGTGGATGTTAAATGTTAAAATTGTGAACCTCGTCATTAGTTTCGAAGGCATACTTTTGAAAGTTTACATACTTTTTTTATGAGAGCCCCTTTTTGAGTTGAGAGGTTCTGTGTAAGAGATTATTCCCATTCTACTGTGTATACCAGCTTATTAATGACATAAAACTGGTAGATTGTGGTTAAATTCATAGATCTAAATTGTTGCTTTTGGGCACAGAAGAGGATGCGTGTATATGATTTGCTGATTAGTGTATTGTTGAGCTGATCTTGTGTAGCGTTATCAATTTCAGATAAAGACGTTTTTGGATTTTATAAAGAATTGCTATATGGTCTTATCTAACAAACAGCCACATTAGGCTACGGGCACACGAGACATTTTCACACAACATTCTCAGTAACATCAATTCACTTGAGAAATTTATGAATCATGAATATTATATCGGCAATCTATATTATAACCTTCATTTGTTGTCCTTCACTCAGGAACCCAAACAAATTAAATTTTAAATGTACAAAAGGAAATTCGCCAAACCTTTCAAAATTTGGTAACAGGAACAATGAACCGTAAGATATACTAAATTGAAACAATTTTTGAAAAAAAAAATTAGGACTGGCAACACATATTGCTCTTAGCAGGGATTTCCTGTGCAGGACCTGGGATAATAATTTTCTGGCCCAATAAAGATGCTGAGTTTCCATTTCCCTGACTTTCATCAGCAGCTAGGTTCTTCTTGTTAACAATGTTGTAGATTTCTGTCAAAACTGTCATGAAGGATGCTTCGACATTAGTTGCTTGCAATGCTGAGGTCTCTAAGAAAAATAAGCCTTCTTTCTCAGCAAACTCTTTTGCATCCTCTGTGGGTACATCACGCTGGTTCTCAAGATCACTCTTGTTCCCTACAAGAATGATGACTATATTCTTGTCAGCATGGTTACGAAGTTCTTCTAGCCAGCGGGGTATATGATCAAAGGTCTGACGCTTTGTGATATCGTAAACCAACATTGCACCTACAGCACCCCTGTAGTATGCACTTGTAACTGCTCTGTATCTGTACCATAAACCATTGAAATATTAGGGAAAATTGCAATTTGGCTTTTTAAATGTGCATAGATCTACCATATTCTAACTAATTATGTTATGACCTGATACAAGTTAACCAGAACAAAAAAAGATTGTACAAAAAAATAATACAAAATGGCTTGGTATTAGACTAGATGATGCCTCAAGCAGAAAGCTACTTGATCTAAAATGTGAAGTTCTGAACTGATAGAGAGCAAAATGGCTAGTATGTTGCAGCCCCCTTCAAGTGCGAACCATTTGCCTAGAAATTGATCATGGAGTGACATTCTTTGATGCTGTCACAAATATTTCCGTTTATGTGTATTGAATATGAAAAATGAGGGAGGTTTCTATTGTAGTTCGAATTGGAAATAGAATGGAATTATATGTCCTCTCAAGTCCTACAAGTTTCAACATATATTCATTTCTCTATGATGTTGTAAACCGTGAATATCAAACATGCATGTGTTGTTCAGAAATCTGTTTTATTTTTTCTCCTTCCATAATCCATATACTAATTATTATTCATGCCATGTAGCTTGAGAATGTAGAGTAAAGTTTGGACAGAAAAACAATATGCAGGGGAACAACAGTTCCATATGAATAATTTATCAGATGGCATTAATTTCAATTCCTACCAAGTTGATCTATTCACAATATTTTATCACGATAACATAGACAATTGCTTCTGTGCAAATTTAAATCTAATTGGACTATATTTTTTTAATTCCTTTGAGTTTAACAATGCTGCATCATCTATTAAAAAACAAATAAATAAAGCATGAAAGCAAAGGATGAGTTATTGCCACTGCAGTAGCTGCAACGCTGGCAATCACGACTTTAAAAATTAAAATCATCAACTCTAGGCACAAATAACAATACATTCGCTCTGGTTCTAGCATATGAATATTATTGAACAGAATTTTGTTCAATTGATTTTCCTTATTTAAAATAAAATATTACTGAATCACATAATCAACTATGATTCAATATAACCAAAGTCCAATAATCAATCCTTATCTACCAGTACGATGCAGATCAAGTATGTTATGTAATAACAGATTCAAGTAAAAGAGTATGCAACTACACAAAAAGTGTTAGTTATGGAGAGAGAAAAGAGAATACCGTTCTTGACCAGCAGTATCCCAGATCTGAGCCTTAACAGTCTTATGATCGATGACCAAAGTCCTTGTCTGAAATTCAACTCCGATGGTGGACTTTGAGTCCAAGCTGAACTCATTCCTAGAAAATCTAGCAAGTATCTGTGATTTTCCCACCGCTGAATCACCTATTAGCACCACCTTGAACACGTAGTCTATTCTCTGGTTTGCATCTCCATAACCTCCTCCACTTGCCATGATCACTTCTCACAACGATGATAATAACTTTTTTCTTAGTTTTATAGTGTTTCACTTTCTGGTTTTGTGTTTCTTTTGCTTCAAGGTTAAAACTAGTAAAGGAGGTAGAGGTAGATATTTATTTAAGAATAATAAATAATAGTTGGATTGATCTTATGATAGGTGAGAGAAACACTTTTCTGTAATTGGCTTTCTGATTAAATTACCATTATTTTATTATTTTCCGTTGTTATGTCTTTTTGATTAAATGTTATTTCTACTTTATTGTTTCGGTGGATGAACATGCACGGAGGGTGGGTATGGAATCAACGGACAGGTGTTTTTACGCGCCAGTGAGAAATGCCAAGCTGGCATATGGCTTCTTGTTTAGTTTTTAGGCTGAAAAAATTGGAAAGTGGCGCAAGAGTGTTGGGTGTTTGAGTTTCTAACCGAAAAAATATGATTGTGGTGGGAGAGACATCATGTTCTCGTAATTAACGTGATACAAAATTAATGAAGGTTTGTTTTGTTGGTAAATGATCGACTCACCTACGAGATTGTAGGTTCAACTCTATGAATATTCATTAAGTTTTGAGGTCTATTCTAACCTTTAGAGTTCAGGAAAAATATGATTGTGATCATCAAATCGAAAAGTGTCCTCATGTTTCAAAAAAAAATGTCTATTTTAAAGTTATGATTAGAGGTGGAAATACAATTGATTGATCGATGATGCCTACTTTAGATCTAGGTTAGGCTATCATTTTTATTTTCTTTTTAAATAGATGAGGCTAAGGCTTTTCAAGAAAATATTACTTTAAAAAATGTGTTTTACTTTTTGAAAGTTGAAAAGGAGTTCTTTTCATAACAAAATTCGTCAGACCAAAATTATTTTTTACTTCACATAGACAAGTGGGACTTCGGGCCATAAAAAAGTCATTTAGACTTTACAGGTCGTCTGCTTAAGTAAACATAAATATTTTTTTACAAAGTTATTCTTATTATATTAGATTTCACGCACACTTCATGTTAAACATTTTTATCCTTTTTTTACGAAAAATACTTTCATTAATTATCAAATTATAAGATATAATGTAAATAGGAAAAATTACAATCACTTGCCCTGAAATTTAGTTAAATATCACACATTTCCCCTCTAGTTACAAATATACAATAACATCTCCTCTATATAACTTTGTTATATATTCCGTTTAGTTCCAAGCAGATCCCTCTAAAAATTTGATATATTTTCATAGCAACTTAATTATAGCAATCAATCGAGCATAAGCCAAATTCTTTAATTATGGCAATATTCAGTTTTACGGTGGCCAATGAGTGTGTATTTATCTTCAACTTGTTTATGACTCTAAACCAATTATTTAACACTTATATTTTTCTTTTCGTTCTTGACACTGGGGTACTTCTTTTTGTTCAACATCCCTATTTTTAGCATTTTATCAAATTGTAAGTTCACAGTTCAAAACATGTTTTCTGTCCCAATTAATTTTTGGATGAGTATGTTTTAATTGAAGGATCACAAATGAAAGTGACATTGTGTTGAACAGGAAGAACATATCACTCAATTGATGAATTGACGTAATTGATCAATATTGAAATTTAGAAGCACTAATTTGCCTATGGTAGATTACTAATAGGTGTTGTCAATGTTTGTGTCGTTTAAAGAGACTTCAAAGGAGGTAAGTGCAATTTCCCCGTAGAAATATCTTATCTCATAAAGTTAAAATAGAACTCTAATTAATTGACATATTAGTTCGTTGGTCTATTTAAATGTGTTGAATTACTTTTTTTTATAGAGATTTTAATATGAATTACGCCCGTAAGCAGACCATAGTAGACTTTCAAAAAGGTCATGTTCAAACCGTAAAATAAAACTATGACCGGTAACCACACATATTTAAACCTTGAACTTTTTAGTCTTGTCAAACTCAAACCTTGCAAAGTCTAGTTTGACTCTGCCTATTTTCAACCCTAGTTGTGACATGTTTATCTCAGGTGAATCTTAGTTTTTTCATTGCTGCTACTAGTATTATTGACATGATTTTTCTCAAATTTAATTAAATTAAAACTAATCATAAAAATTTAATTAAAATTGTAATATCGTGTAAGTCTATCCAAATAAGAAAGAGGAAAACGATTATATTTTCAACATCTATGCGTAGGGGTGTAACAGTTCGGTTTGGATTGGTTTTCAGTCAACAAAATGTCTGAACCGATGAAACCTTCATCGGTTTAGATTGGTTCGGTTTTCACTGTTTTTTAAAAAAGAAATCGAACCAAACTAATCGGTTTGGATTGGTTCAGTTGATCGGTTTATTTAAAAATACAATTAAAAAAATTCATATTCTCACAAAATATTTCTTAGAACTTTGTATAATTGTATTTCATATTTTGTTTTTTCATGTTCTCTATTTTTCAAACCACTTTTTATAATTAGCCTTACTCAATATTTCATACACATGATCCAAGATTCATTCATCCATCATTCTTCAAAAACAACTTCATCAAACTCAAATATTTCAATCATTCATGATCCATACATGCATCATTCATCAACAATGAAATATAATGAGTATAAATCAATGGCATAAACATGACAAAACTAACCAGATGAACGATCTCAACGGTGACCGGTGGTGATGAACAATGAGTTTGACGTGGTTGACGGCTAAGCTTTCTTTTTTAGTAGAAACGAAAGAGTCTGACTGATAAGATGTGAATATGAGAGAAGTGAATGGATTAAAAATTATTTTATGTTTAATTTTGGGCCTAACCATGAGTTTGTGTGAGGTAGGATAATATTAGTAAAATAAGGAATGTGGTTATCATCGGATTGGTTTATCGGTTTCACGGATCTCGAAATGAAAAACCATGAACCAAACCAAACTAGATTGGTTTCGATTCGTTTGGATCAGTTTCAAACCGAACCAAACAAGGTTGGATATTTTTTCGGTTTGGACTTTCGGTTACGTTGGTTTTGTCCGAACCACTTACACCCCTATCTATGCGAGTTAAAAAGAAGGAAATGTTAACATTTACTCATATGTTGCTTGAAGGATTTAAATCTCTTCTCCTCCTCATGCCTTCAATCTCATTTTCGTCAACTTTCTTTCCTTTTCAATTTACTCTGCCAAAGAACCGCACCTGAAAAAGTGGTACTTGAACTTTCAAAGGCTAGCAAATATGGTGTATGCACAAAATAAAAATGCATAAAAGTTGTATGTTTGTATTGGAGGCATTCACCGCATCTCATCATTTACTATGCTTCTCAATGATTCCAACCATGTTCACTTAAAACATGGTTCTAGTTGATATGTTGTAGTTATATGATACATTAAAGCATAACACTGTTGATAAGAAAATTGTATATTATATGTAGGAGTCGGGGTTTGAACTCCGTACATCCCGTTTCTCTGCAGTATATTCAAATACGATAACAAAATAATTTCTTTTATTTTTGGGTGAAGAGATAAATAATATTACTGTTTCTTGAAAGATAAATACATTTGCTGTTAAAATAGTAAAAAACGGATAACAAAATAATTTCTTTTATTTTTGGGTGAAGAGACAAAATAAATTTACTGTTTTTTTGGATACATCTCTTATTCATTAAAGTTAACCCGGAAGTTAATGTTTGCCCTAATTTAAACCTAACCCTAATGGTTAATTTTACTCTAATACCCCTGTTTAATTATTAACCCTATTTTTTCCTTCTCAACAAATCACACCTAATCTCCTATTTATTTTTTTGAAATGTTCTCAACATATCACACTTAATCTCCTATTTTTTTGAACAAAACAAATCTGCCCTATTTTTTTTTTCAAAATAAACATATTGCTCACAAAAAGTTTTCAGTCCCTCTTCTCTTCTCTCTCACTCTGACGTAACCCTCCTCTCTCTATATCTACGATTCTTCTTCATCTCTCCCCCGTTTTCTCTCACACAATTTCTCCCAAAACCATGACTGCTTCTTTCCACCAAAGCCTCCCTTATGAGTCACGATCTCCAATCTCTTTCCTCCATCTACCAAACTTTGATAGCTCTCCCTCCATTATGAACACAAATTGCCGCCGCCAGAAAATATATTTGTCGCACCGATCCACGCACATCTTGCCGACTCCGCAACTACCGCCGCAAGAACAAATGACCTTTGTAACTGACACCGGTAACTCACTTTCTCCCACCGATTTATGTTCATATTGATTGTGTGAATTTTTCTAATTTCGAATTTGACATTAGGGTTTGAAAATCATTGATTTTGATATGTGATTGTGTGAATTATAGCTTTTTCTCCATTGTTAGAATAGTTTTTGTTCTTTATTTCATTGTTAGTTGTTGTATTTGATTTCTTTCTTTGTGTTTCAATCTCTGTTCAATACCTTGCAATCATGCTACTTCTCTGTTTATGTTCTTCTACTTGAATTATGGATGCATTTCTGAACTTTTTTTTTTAATTCTTACCTTTTAATCTTCTGAACTTTTTTTTTAATTTGTAGGTTCTAATGAAGGTCCACAAAGTTATAGTTACTTGAATCTAAAGAGAAAAAGAGCACAGGTATTGAAAGGTTCACATTTGCTTTCAATTGATTTTTATCTCTTATTTTTTTACATGATTTTGCTGATTTTTTCATTTTTTTCTTTAGATGGATTCTGATTCTTAGTCTTCTTCTATCAGTAATTTTTCTTCTGCTTGGTTTGCTAGATATATTGTTTCAAATGTGACTGCTAAAGTGATTCCTAAAACTTGTAATGCAATGTTATGTAAATTTGTTTAACTCTGTGATTTAAATCTTAAGAGAACAACACATTTCAAAAATATCTCAAATGCATTTTATTTTAATGGTTTTGATGTTCTTTTTTAGTTTGTTTCGATTAAATACTCAGTAAGTATAACTTTTTTAGTCATTTATTTGTTATTTTTCAGAAATTAGCTGCTCAAATTTTCAGAACAGCCACACAATGTGTTATATTGAGAGATTCAAGCGACAGCTGTGGTAAAGGGGCATTCGGTTGTAATGGTATGGTAATGTCTTCTGACTGAATGTGTAAGTAGGGTCCTGTTAATAGTTTTTGATTGCAATTGACTGTGTT
>Ga0315915_1001137_pt1 | contig 31332 bp, 19 predicted proteins | sample MpolbnodulesMG_FD_207738 | JGI IMG/M metagenome (GOLD analysis project Ga0315915, IMG submission 207738) | Medicago polymorpha root nodule microbial communities from Los Angeles, California, United States - branched nodules | ecosystem: Host-associated > Plants > Roots > Nodule | place: USA... | reverse complement strand
TCTATACTTCGACTTTCATATATTGTTAGTAGATAGCAACTAAAAAAGGTAAAAGAATAGCTTTTATAGTATGAAGAAGATTGCACAACTTTTGAATTCTTTTAATTTATCTTTTTCAATGCCATTAATGAAGAATAATTTTGTAAAATCATTCATAATTTCTATTTCTCATATAAAGTTTACTATGTTTCTTAATTCATGCGACATTATCAAAACAACTTATAATTTAAAATGGAGGGAGCGTTATTATTTTTTATCTACATTAATGTTCAAACTGACATTTATGTACTCGTCTGTCTGTTTTTTTTACTGCACTAACGTATATAACTCAAACAATTTTTTTTGTTGCATATACCTTGTTAGACTAAAGAATTTTTACAATGTTAACAATTACTCCCTCCGTTCCTTTTTAAGTGTCTTTTGAAGGTAAATTTTTCGTTTCTATTTAACTGTCGTTTTGACATTTTAAGGGTATGATTTTTCAATTACATCCTTTGTCAATTATTCTTATATTTTTCAATAAAATTAATTAATGCTATATATTTGGAGAACCAAAATGTGTTTTTTCAAACAAAGTTTGTTTGTTTTGTTTTAAAACAAAATTTGTTTCTTAGTATCTTCAAATTTAAACAAAATTTTGTTACAAATGATAATAGTTCCATCAAGAGTTAAAATTCTATAAATAACATGAGTATTACTTGTTAAAAATTTCAAGAGATAACAAAATTTAGAAAATTGAAAATTGTTTCTTATGAGAGAAGGATAAAACGCGAAGAAAAAAAAGGAATTTGTTGGAGAAAGAGAGTAGTAACTAATGATTGTTTGTTACATATTAAATTTATTAGAAAGATAAAGTGTGTGCAAAAAAAAAATGAAATTATTAGTAGATTAAAATGAGGGTATAATACGAAAAAAGTGTGCAAAAATACACTTTGCTATTTTTGTGTTAAAATTTTAAAACGACACTTAAGAAGGAACGGGTAGAGTATTTACATCATTAAAGATAGAAAAATGATATTTGTACAATTATCCTTTTTATCTATCTCTATTATTTGGATTTTCGTGTCAATACCAACATTTTCTTATATATCTTTGGTTTACCCATAAGCTGCCCAAAATAAAGTTGGTCAAATAAATGAAAAAAAATTGACTATTTTTTTTAAAGAAAAAGTTTTTCTATCATTATTGACTTTTGTGTTTGAAAGTCACACACATATAATTGTATACAAGTTTTTTTTTTACAAATTATAGCCTCTATCATGTTAAAAAAAATCTCTATCTCTTTATTTGATACAAAATTTATAAGAGAAAAAAATATTCAACACACTTGCATATCAACTAGGAAAGAAAGAAAAGGTAACGACCAATCCATCCCGCTTCAACCGCAACATTTCATTCTTCCATTCATTTTCACTTCTCTCTTCTTATATTACCGTTTTCGTAGCAAACCAAAACCGTTACAAAAGCACCTTCAATCCTATTCAACACATTCAACCACGCTACAAAATGTTCAAATATTTCAACAGAAATTTCTCATTCTCCGAACAAGAACAATTACCACCATCCGATGTCAAGGAAGTTTTTTCCAAATTCGCCAAAGGCGGTTCAGCCATGTCCGCTGATCAGCTACGGCAATTTTTGCTTGAACATCAACGCGAACCAAATTGCACCGAAGATGATTCGAACCGGATCGTTCAAAATGCAATGCAGTTGCGGAAAAGTGATGATGCCGGTGATGGCATTTCCGGTACCAGAGAGGGACTCACCCTTGAAGAATTCTTCCATTTTTTGTTCTTTGATGAATTTAATGGTCCCATAAAATCACAGGTGTGTGTTTTCCCCTTTCTTCACTCTCTTATTTTGCTTTTTCTAGAAAATGCGGGAAAGAGGAATGCAAATTTTGTTTTTTTACTTGTCTTGTTTGTTTTGTTGGACCATTTGATTTTGTCATTGTTTTATGTTACTTTAGGTTTAGTGTATGTTCGTTTTCACTTGTAAAGAGGATAAAATTGATTGTAAAGATGTAACATTGATTCAGACTTGTTTTGTTGTTTCAGATTGAATTGATTTTATTCTTGAGCTTTTGATTATGAAATTGATTTTAAGATTTAAATTTTTTGTTGAACTTATTTTTATGTTGTTTGGTTTAGCGGTGGTACAAGAAATATCACGTTCTAAGGGCCAAGAAATATCGCGGCATTTGGCTAAACGCACGCCTACAACACATTTAACGCCAATACAAACATAGGCAAAATTATCAAACATAAACAACGTTATTCTCATCTCACTTTTAAATAAAAGAAATTTTACATAATGAATTCACTAAATATCAATTTTATGAAAGCAGAACCAAACATGCTTAATACATAAAATATAAGGAAGCAAATTTCTCTAGAGAGTAAAGTTTATGCACGACAACCAAATGGGGACCTCATTTGATTACGTACTTTTTTGTACTATTTTTTTTTTAGGGAACGAAGTACGTAATTTTTAAAAAAATGCAATAGAATTCCGTCAAAATTAAAATATAGTAAACAAAAAGAAATATCATTTATTTTAGGAAACATTATATTATTTTTTTGACTAAATTATTGTATTGTCATCTTTGATTTAGCTTTTCCTCAAAAAATCTTTGATTTAGCTTAATAGTGAGACCAAATATTTACTCTAAATCAAAAGCATTTTTCTTTTTTTTAAGGAAAATCAAAAGTATTTTTCATTCCTTTGGATTTTATCGAAATAACTTTTATAAATCAATAAACAAAACAAAAGAGAAATAAAATGCTAATTACTTCAAAAAAATTAATTACAATGTAAAGATTTTGCAAATTTAACTTTGCAATGATTTAAAAACATTTGGGATGACCCGTTGGTGACTTTGGAGCCTGAGAGGTTTACATATCATTACTGGAAATTTGGACCGACAACTCTTTTTGTATACACCCTTTGTAGCAAAAGCTAAGCAAAAAGTAGGTGTATTTGGTCTAAAATATGGATCAGAGACATATTTTTTGGTTATATTTCATCATAGTGATTCTTAGCATTGGGTTATCTTCCGTTGTCTTGAATAGTAATGCCTGTGAGTGTGAGTGTATGTTTGGATATTATACTTTTCAACTTATCACGTTCCTCTTGTCAAAAAAATAAATTCATTCACATTCACCTATGATATACCTGCACAATATATTTTGAAGCTTTATAATCAAGATTTATTTGTAGTACCGGAGGTAAAACAGGAAAAATTAGTGTATAGAAGAAGTAACATTTACGGATTTGTTAAAGACAATATCAAAATGTTGTGAATGTAAGAAAAAATTTATGTCCCTTCTTGAAAATAGCAATGATGTGTTATGGCAGGTACACCATGACATGAATGCTCCATTATCACATTATTTCATATATACAGGACACAATTCCTACCTAACTGGGAATCAGCTAAGCAGTGATTGCAGTGATGTGCCAATCATAAAGGCATTGCAACGTGGCGTGCGCGTTATAGAACTCGATATATGGCCAAATTCAGCTAAAGATGACATCGTTGTAGTTCATGGAAGGTGCTGATCTTGATTGAAATCAATACTATTTGCTTTTATGTCTTTTGATTTTGTAGTATTTTATGATATTCATGATGCAACTTTATAAATCCATTTGATCTAGAACATGTTTCTGATATATTGCAGGACACTTACAACTCCTGTCTCACTTGTCCAATGTTTGAAGTCCATAAAAGAATATGCATTTGTTAAATCTCGTTACCCAGTTATTATAACTTTAGAAGATCATCTTACACCAGATCTTCAAGCTAAAGTTGCAGAGGTATTCTTCCATTATTACTGTTAGAATTAGTTGAATATTGTTTTAGGTAGTTACAAATTGGTTATGGTTAGTTAGCTTATGTGTGTGCATCATTCACTTACCGGTCAGCATTAGGGGCCAAGGCCCCAGAGGTACATGTCGTTGGTGGACCTAGGTTACATCCTGATGCACACACGTAAGCTAATAATCATAACCGATAACCAATTTGTAATGACCTTAAACAATATTCAACGAAGTCTAACAATTACTCCTTCAGGCCCCTATTTTTTCTGGAAATTGAATGCCATGTTAATCATTTTATTTATAGATGACAACTCAAATATTAGGAGATATGCTCTATTTTCCGCATACAGAACCTATGACAGAATTTCCAACACCAGAATCACTAAAAGGTCGGATTCTTATATCGACGAAACCGCCAAAAGCATATCTTGATTCCAAACAATTGAAGGATACTAGTGACAGTGAAAGGGAAATGGGTGAAGAAGGATCATTGTCACCAGCCCTTAGTGTTGAAGGAGATGAAAGAGTAAGCAGAGAGACATAGTTTCTTCAAATTTGATTTATATCGTATCTAAGTTCTATATGTTTATGTTTCTTTTATCCAAACTTGACAGTGCAGTGGAAGTGATCTTGATGAGGACGGTTTGAATCCTCGTGATAAAAAGCCAGACCAGCAGAGTGCACCAGAGTACAAACGTATGATCACAATCCATGCTGGTAAACCCAAGGGTAATATAAGAGACAACCTAAAAGTTGCTGGTGATGTTAAGCGTTTGAGCTTGAGTGAGCAAGAACTTGAAAAGGCTTCTGCTTCTTATGGAGCTGATATTGTTAGGTATTTGTCAAATAATCAAACCTAGCACACGAACACTTTAGAATGTATGTTTGACATTGACATGACACATATGAACGTGGTTAAATTCAGTCCCTTCTATTTTCTCAAATTATTATTGATGTCTACGTGTCGGTGTCGGTGTATCTATTTGGGTCAGTGCTTCGCGACCTAATATTTATTTAATCGTAACTTTGCAAATATATATAACTTTCCAACTAAGATGATTGCATTTTATACTTCTAGGTTTACACAGAAGAATATTCTTAGGGTTTATCCAAAGGGAACACGTGTCACCTCTTCGAATTACAGGCCACATATTGGGTGGATGTATGGGGCTCAGATGGTCGCATTTAACATGCAGGTCAGGGACTTAAGATCAAGACTCTTTTCAAATAAAAGGTTTATCTTAGTATTGTCTATTTTCCAACTTTTTTGTGTAATGCACTTTCGATACTAACGTTTTAACATGTTTTTCTTTTATCAGGGGCATGGAAAATCACTTTGGTATATGCAAGGAATGTTTAGAGCAAATGGAGGTTGTGGTTATGTGGAAAAGCCTGATTTTCTTATGGAAAAAGGTCCACATAATGAGTGTTTTGATCCTAAAAGAACACTGCCTGTAAAGAAGACATTGAAGGTGAGATATCATTTGAGAAAGAAATCAATTAGTTTGATGACATATTTTAATATTCTATCTTGTCCACCTATAGGTGAAAGTATATATGGGAAATGGGTGGAACTCAGATTTTAGCAAAACACACTTTGATACATTCTCTCCTCCGGACTTTTACACAAAGGTGAGTACTAATCAGCACCGACGCATGTGATTACATTCATTTTCATAAATTATGACCAATGTTAGTGTTATTGTCGTGTCCAGTATCTGTTTTAGTGCTCCATAACTTATTAGTAACCTCTCTGCGGACATAGTTGCTAGAATTTGAAGAGTTAATTGTGTCATTGTTCTTGGCTGAAAATTTATATATTACAGGTTTGTATTGTTGGTGTACCAGCTGATGAAGTCAATAAGAAAACCAAAGTAAATAAAGATAATTGGTTTCCAATTTGGGATGAAGAGTTTGATTTTCCTTTGAGCGTTCCAGAGCTTGCTTTGCTTAGGATAGAAGTTAGAGAGTATGATAAGCATGAAAAGGATGATTTTGGTGGACAAACATGTTTGCCAGTTTCTGAGCTGAAATCTGGATTCAGAGCAGTTCCTTTGTATGATCAAAAGGGTGAGAAATTAAAATCTGTAAAGCTTTTAATGCGGTTTCAGTTCACACGAACTACTTGCCGCAGCTAAGCCACATGGTCCCAGATATTCCTAGGTGGTTTTGCATCTTTTTTTAATGTGGTTTTGCATCAGACTAGTGTTAGTGATTACAAGATTGTTGTAATTTTATAGATAGATTGTTATGTGATTAACTGCTTGAAACAAAATTATGACCTTCAGAGGTTATATTTACTTATCTTCAGGATCAACAAGTCATCAACTGATAGAGTAGAATTATAGGGGGAATTGATTGTACTAAAATAACCATCCCTCATAATCATTGAAATTGTTTCCTTTGTGCATTTTTATTGTAAAAATAAAATCTACACAATTTAACGTGTCTTGTGATATAATTCTCCTAAGATTTTAATAATTTCAATTTAAAAAAAATAAAAAATGTATCTCGACGGATGCTTCGGTAATAGGGATAAGTAAAAATGCACAAAAAGCTCCAAATATATCAGCTCAAGATAAAAAGTAACAAAAATTTGTAACAAGGATAATAATGTTATTCCAAAAAATCTTTTATTCCAACAACTTTTACTACTTATTTCCATGAAATCAAATGCAAGTTGAAAATAATTTTTTCTCCCTCCCATTTTCTCTATAATAACCAATAAAAATGTAGTTTTTTTTTCTAGACCAAAAAAAAAATGCAGTTTTTTGTTTTTTCTTTGGAATAAGTGTGATATATTTTTTTTCTCATAATTTAGGACAGAGTTGAGTATAAATCAACTTTCTAGTTCACAACTGTCTCTCAATTCCGTCCTAAATTACGAGAAAAAAATATAGTTAATGGGCTTTAAGATCAATAGACTTCAAGATGAACTAGAAAGTTGTGAACTATACATTAACTATAAAAACCTGACGCTCAATCAACTATACATTAACTGTAAAAAATAATTGCCCCAAACTTTAAGATCAACTTTCTAGTTCACAACTCCGTCCCAAACTTTAAGATCAATGGACTTTAAGATGATTGAGCGTCAGGTTTTTATAGTTAATGTATAGTTGCTTGTTTGGGGCTTCCTTAGCACCTAAAAAAATATACTCAAACCTTATCACCTTATTGTAAGGTTTATTAGAATAGAAATAGAAGCAAATTAAGTTGCTCATAATCTAACTTGGACTGCTCCTTTCATGGCAAATGCCCAAACTCTTGGCTCTTCCATTTACTTATAAATAAATGTCCAGAACACTTCCAAAAAGATAATCTTTACATGTCTTCAATAATATGCAGACAATTCTTCTAGCTCTATTTCCTGTTTAACTTTTTTTTTTCTTGAGGGGGCAGAGCTTCTTTTAAATTAGGAGTATCAATTAACTAATTAATCATATCACATTGGACCATGAATAATTAGATAATATACAAAATGAATTAATATTGCATTTTAATAAGAAAATTAAGAAATCACAAGAGAAAAGTAAACCGGTGAATTAGGTATTCAAATTCCAAATGCTATTCTCTGTACAAAGTCTGGACGTCTCTTGCTAGGCATTCTAACTAGACCAGTGATCTGCAGCTCTGTAATTCCCCTGCAAAATCGCGCTCTGTGACAAACCAAAGTTAAGGATTGTGACAAGTATAACCAAAATGCATTGCAATCACTATAGTTCTAGTAATGCACTTGAAGCATTATGCCCCGCGCTATCATGTTATTTGAAATGAAAAATATAAAGGATACTGAATTGAGGCTTCATTTTGGTCTGCAGATCCATTCATTTCTTTTCTCTTTTTTGATAAGGGGGTCTGCTTCGATTTTTGCTTCCGTTTATTTGTATTTTGAAGAACAATTGTTCTAAAAGACTGGAACCAATCATGAAGATTGATAAGATCTCCGTGCTCTTGAGCTAGCGAGTACCTGTATAAAAAAATGTCAACTCAAATCTTGTGTTATGGCTTAACATGTCAGAGAAGATAATACTAGAAAGTTTAAAGTGAGATGATATGAATCAAGGTTATCTAACAAAATCAACCTCGGGTATTTATGGTTCAAGGTTATCATAAACATCACTATCATGAATTCCCTCTTGCCCACCTTTGACCTCTACAAATATCTCTTGATATGAATTTTGAGGCAATTATGGTATGATAATGAGAAGCTGAGTAATTTAAAGAATAAACGGCACTAACTTGATTTTAGTTTGGCTGTATATGTATTTATACTAATAAATTTAGGATGGCTTAATATAGACATGGAAATAACTATCTGAGCAAAGAGGACAACATTATCAAAAAGTTAAAAAATGGATATGCTATATGCAAGCACTATACAAGATATATACTTACATAATTGAGGAATCATGCCTGGATGGCAATAGGCCCTTGCCACTCTTGTTACAGCAACTGCAACCTAATATATTGTGAAACTCCAACAGATCAACTTGAATCCTTCTCCTTGGATCTCCAATCAGAACCTATATAAGCAAGAAGTAATATAGTGTGTTAAACTTTATATAACCCAGTTGCACTGTAAATCCCATGCATAAAAAAATATAGGAATGTAATCTTACTATTCGCGGATTATAATAAATAATGATCTGTGTACCCAAAATGTCGATTTTCAAACTTAGGAATCACAATGAATGTAATAAGAGTAACTAATGTCACGAGTGATAAGAAAGAATAAACAAGGAAACTTCTTCTATTGAACACAGTGAACTGCTTGCTCAATGTGAGCTTGAAGACAAAATAAAGCTTTAGCGAAATCAAGAACCCTAAATCTTTCCCAGCCTTACAATATGCGCGCATCTAATCCTTTCTTTGCCCTCTTATATGCACTCTGTTCTCTGCTACCCCACTTATTATCTTCTATTGAGTCTGTTATTCTAATACAACTCCCAACTACAAAATCACTTATTTCCTCCTCTTTCAAAAGCATGCCTTAATTATAAGGTGCCTATTGGAATGGCTGCTAATGAACCTGAAAATAATTTTTTTCATGAAAACGTCATATACTCCCTCCGGTCTCAAATGTAAGAAATTTTTCACTTTTTAAGTTCATTCAATAAATGATGTATGTGGTCTATAATAAGGACCACACACATCATTTATTGAATGAATCTAAAAAGTGAAAAGTTTCTTACATTTGAGACCAGAGGGAGTATAGTTTACATAAATTTGCGGATTAAATTCTTTGGCAAGCATTAAATTTCCCATAATAGAGCAGTGTGATCAAAAACTTTTATGAAGCAAATACATTAATTTAGGTTATCTTGCAAAAACACATTCATTCAGGTTGAAAGATTTATTTTTCTTATTTTGTCAAGGTTACCACCAAGTGTAACTAAGTTGCAATCCTGTGTGATGAACTGCGGACATTTGTAAGTTAGTCAGATTTATGATCTGTCATCTAAAAGTAAGTTCCTAGATAAATACCAACTGTACTTCAGTGGGTGAAGTGAATGGAATGTCCATAAAATGGGGAAAACATATCTTGATCTCTTACCGTTTGAAGCTTCTCAACATTTTTGAAGCAGAAAATTTCATTGAAAGGCATTCCTTCAATGGGCCTCAAATAGTTTCTGTTCCATGAAAAAGAATGATCAGTAACGGTACTTAGAAACCAGCATCGACTGAAAATGGAAGATTAACTTAAATACATAAACAATAAAGAGTAATTTTATATTTTACTTCATTGCAAAACAATACAGAAAAGTAGGCAACAAGCCAAGCTCTGTTGGAAAGGAGAAGGGGTTTTAGAAAACTTATGGGAGTTAGGGAAGAGAAGTTATTTGAGAGAAGGCTATTATTTCTTATCGGAGGAATGCTTTGCTTTTATTGGCTTGATTTACAAATGAGAGCCTTTCCCCCATAAATGATTAGTCCAATGAATCAAATCAAGTTTACATTCCAACAAGATCTTCATATTTTCAACATAAATGATGTCAACAAAAGTAAACAAGTCACTTTGGTTGCATGAGCTAGCAAGTTCATTCTTGGGCATAACATAAAGAAAATAAAACGTGGTGATAATATTAAACATTACCTAACTAAATCATCCAGAAATGCGATAGCTTGCAAGTTTGACATTCTTGAGTCCTTGTCACATCTCCTAAAAATATAAATAGTCAGATTTAATTAAAGGATAAAAAAACAATCATTTAAGGAAAAACTAAAGAAGACTTCATTAGAAGAAAGAGAATTGTAAGTATCGGACAAGAAATCCTTCTTGACAAGTGACAACCAAAGTAAAGAAGGCAATACAATGTCTCATAAGAACTTGGTTATGAATCCCAAATAGCGGAGAGTAGAAGCCAGCCATAAAACACTACAGTGAGATAGCGGATAACGAGATCACCAGCATCTAGGAATTTTTATACAGTTTATATAAATTTTACTACATACATAAAAATTCAATAACTAGCTGTGAGAGAGTGAAATAAGATAGCATGAACGAATCTATCTAAGAGATAGAGTGAGAGAGAAGCCCCAACGTTGTTATGATGTTTTAGTTGCAAAATTCCTAAAATAGCCAATCAAAAAGTTCTACCATTTAAATTTTAAGGAGTGTTTTGAATTTCGATCTCATCATGAAGTGCTCTGCTATCGCATGGCTTTTAGAAGCCAGGGACAGCTCTGATACACTACTATAGCATGCTATTGACAGCACCGGTCTCACTCATGTATAACAAAAGTAACTTCCAAGAGCCACTTGATGAACGTAGCCCAAAAAAAGCCAAAAATGCAAGTATATGTCATAAATGAGGCATAGTTACGCCTTCAAGTTATGACAATAAGTCAATAACAGCAGAATTTTTTCAATACATGATTTTTTAGCTCTTGCTCAGAAAAGCTTCAACTTAATATTGTACACTATTCAATAAAGTATGAATGATAACTTCTATTTTGCTCCAAAAATTCAAAAGATACCAAATAGACTCTACTGGTAGTAGAAGGGGAAATAAAAGAAAAACACAGAACCAGAGAAGAACGGAAATTTTTATTTGAATGCCTCTAGTCAATGTAACATGAGGGAACAAATGCTGTACATGCTAATGGGTTAATTCAAGAGCACCCCAACTCTCCAGCAGAATTTACTTACTCAACAACTCCCACCAAACAAGTACTAAAAGTGAATAAAATTTGAGGGACTAAACTTGAAACGTCATGATTTTATAGGGACTAAAAACATATTTAACCCTAAAAATATTACTGTTAATAGGATGATTGATTTGTTCATTTCAGAACTTAACTATGCATCCATTTCTCATTATGTTGTATTATAATTCAACTACTACTGTTACCGAGAAAATATAATTTGTTTCAAATTATGCCATTTTGAAAAACAAAAGAGGTGATGATTATTTCTTTTCTGACTTTATTCTTATCTTTTGAGCAATCTATTTCCTAGGCCAAGGAATCTCTCCATTTGAATGGCTTACTTTTGTCACCTTTAACAAAGAAGAAAGTACCTGAACCCCGTGACCAATTAACATACACAACTAAACTATGATCTATCATGAAATAACAATGAAGTAGAGAATTAGAATGTTACTTGTTAATGTCCTTGGAACTCCTGCGTGAACTCTTTCCATCTTGACATCTTACTGAAGATTGCAAGATTTTCAGTTTCTCATGAATCTGCAAGAAATCGTCATTCGGTAATTATTAGCACTGATCAGGAATCAAGGTTTACAATAGTGAAAATATGCATGATCTTTGTATTTATTGTATAGTATTATCGTACAGGCATATCATATGAAAAGGAAAAATTTCTCCAATATTTATTTTGTATTTAATTTATTGTCTTGAACCTATACAAAATTGACTCTGTTCTGTAATTGAAACACTTAGTGTGACAATATTATGTCTCTACTTTCTCTCATCCAATGAGTAGTCACGCTCATCGGGCTAGCATCAGCTATTCTGTTTAGAACAAAAGTCTCTAGCAAATCCTATGCCGATGACATATTACCAACTTCTCATAGAAAACTCTACACACTTAATAATCATGGAGTTCCTTCTTTTCATGCATGTAGAACTCTCCCAAGAAATCAGAAGATAATTTCTATTCCCCAAACCACCCCTGAGACCAAAAGATGCAGATTACCCAAAAAGTAACCTCTAATTAAGTTTAATTCCAATAGAAAAAGATGGTGACTAGATGCAGTACCAGTAACTGACACTGGTCTATACAATCATTCATGAACTAAAAGTACCATATGTTTTTACCAGAAATCAATAAATTGTAGTCCTTCCCCCAAAAATAATATCCCTCCATGCAAAAAGAAATAAATTTAAACACAAAAACACGGTTCATCTCGATTCTAATGTAATTTACGGATTTACTGCAATGATTGGTCCCACGAAACTAGTTTTATTAAGGAGCGTTTTGGGTAAACAGCTTAGTTAGAAATTTATTCAATATGCTCTTTATAAAAACTTGTTTATAAGTTCTTATAAAATTGAAGAGGGAATGCGTGTAAACTCTACATAAACTCTTATCTGTTGTTTTTTTAGTAAGGTATATAGAAGAGCTTATGAAAATAAGTTGAAAACAGCTTATGTGTGTATTTAAGTTATTTTCATAAGTTCGTCTAAGCACATACATAAATCATAAGTTTATCTGACACTACCAACGCCACTAAATCTACTTTTTCTAGATAGCAATGCACTTGCGGAAGACTAAGGTCAATGGGATTGGGCACAATAAGCTTGCTGACCTTTTGTTGGCAAGCACTAAAAAGAGAGCATAAGCGACTTCGTCAAGTTACAAATATTCAACTATGGGATCCAAATTACACCATATCACAGTCCCAACAAGAAAATAAAATTAAAACTCCAAGCAAACAAATATTCAAGTGGAAGATACCTCTGAAATATCTGCGGTAATTTTATCCCAACTCTCAATCAATTGATCTAGCTTTCCTGGAGGGAGATCCCTGTATAATTTCCAATCAGAAGTCTATAGATATTCTAACTAAACAAAAATAAAGCTTCAGTGAAGTGTCTAAATCAACAAAGTATAAAGATATCTATAACAGTCGTACATAGAAAATTGATGTTAAAGCTCACCAAGAAAGGTTTAGATGGACAAAAGGAAAGTTGCAATTTGATTTTGATTGTTTAGGGTTTAGTTAAGACTGAAGACATTATAATTTTTGGTTTGTTGCAGTATTTGGAATCCTACTCCTTTTCTTTTAGGCTTTTATAGTTATTCAATTTCTTTTCAACTATCAGATATAGGCACTGGAAGGAATTCAATTTCTTTTCAACTATCAGATATAGGCACTGGAAGGAATACTCTTGCAGTAATATAAGGAGGTAGCTCATAACTGTTTTCTTTGGATACAATATTTTATGACATTTATGGCTTATCTATCTATCCTACCTCTGTTTCTGTTTAAGATTTTAATGCAAATATTGAACTTTTATATTTTACGTGAAAACTGAATAATATATTTCAAGTTCTACATTATGTGCAAGCATTAATCTCTTTGTATAGGCTATTCTAACCTAATGGGCCGAATAAAATTACTAGTAATAATTATAAAGAATGTACTATGTACAACATTTTGAACTTCCATTATAACGCAAATATTAAACTGTTAGTCTTTCTACCAAGCCCATTTTTTCACCTCTTAAATATGAACAATCTCTTAGATGATAAATAGTATTATTCCTCAGTAGTAAATATTTATATCTAATGACAATAATATTTTGATACGTGAAGACTAAAATTTGTTCTCTTTTATGTACCCGCGAATCACACGGGTCTCCTATCTAGTTTTCTCTTTAGATCGGATATTGTTCTGCATAAACAAGATTCTTATGGTAAATAAAAGAAAGCAAGTATCATATTCCTAGTTACCTTACTCTGCGTACTATCTGGCAAATTAAACCTCCACTTTGCATGATAGAATATTGCTGAAAGGGATCGTTTGTTGAGGACAACCCATGGTCTTTTTCATCACTCATAACCGAATCTCTTGATGGGTAAAAAACATGATTGAGGGATTCACAAAACAAATCCAGCAGCTGCACTCTGCTATATTTTCCAGCCTCGTATAGGCACTGGACAAAAGGAAAATTCAGTATGATGAACTCCAACTCAGCCACATTAACAACTAATTGCCAAACAATTTCATTTGGAAAAGAAAAAAAATATATTTGGAAATGAATTTGACAAGCAACACAAATAATAAAATGGGAATAAACAACAAAAATCTATCATCAAAGCAAACAGAGAGTCGTAGACATGGAACCTTAACCATACAAAAAAATATTCAAGATCGACACATAAGTATTAAAAGATATCTATTTCAAAACATCAATAGAATAACTAAGGCACGTGTATTAATACATGGCAACGGTGCTTTGTTATCAAGAAAACATAGGCTTTTCCACATTTCGGTTTTGTTTTTATTCCAGGATACTTAACTCTTGGATAACCATATGTTAGAATGTTCTGGTAAGGGGACCAGACTCGGGGTACACCCCACCTATATCCTAGCTGGTTCTTCCTTCAATCTGTCCTAACCATTAAGAAAACCTAGCCTTAAAAATCTAGTGTAAATCCACATGAAGGATACAAAATAATTGGGGATCACATATCCTAAAAAACCACAACATCAGGTTCAATGGGAAGCATCCACTGGCAATACCATTCTTCATACAAATGTATTAGTTTGACACTTCGATTAGCATCTTGGCAAACTCAGTTTCCAGGAGGCCTGGGAACACTCTGTTATCCCACCTGTAAGAAGGATGCAACCCACATCATCAGGTGGCATGTACCTCTTTTAAGTAAACTTGCACCATTTTAGATGCTAAATGTCATAAATGACTCAGAGTACGATCAATCCCTAAGTTTATATTACAGTCGACTACATGAATTCCTTTATTCAGTTTTAGAGTCGACTACGTGAATGGCCATATTATATAATGTGCTAAAAGCTAATTTGGATTGTTTAAACCGTCATCAGTCGATAAAAGAAGTGGAATTTGACCGATAAAAACAGAGGATGAGTACACAAGAATTTGAAAGTAATTTCCAAATCTTACGAGAACCACAGTGCTCCATAGTTTCTGCACTGTCACCAATTCTGACAAACCTTCAGCCATGCTCTCGTTAGTCTGGTCAATCATTTCATTCCTAGATTAATTATAACCAAAAGGTGGACTCAATGTTATCTGCATTAAGAAAATATAAATAAGAACCTGAAAATCTGTTAAGTGTAATACCTTGCATGCGATGGAAGTTCATGCATGTATTTCAACAAAGTCTCAGGTGATAATCCAGAGTTTCCTTCCTGAGAAACCATTTTTAACCAATCACTAAAACAATAATAAAAAAGGAATGATGGTATGAAATTATTAAAATATTGAGCAAGAAAAATTCAGGGCAAGTTTTCAATCAACTAAATTATAGGAACATATAATAGCATTGGTTGAACCCAATGAATCATGGAAGTAAAGATTCCAATCAATAGTGTTTGAATAATATTTTGGGAGAAAGTTGTATGCATAAACTTTATCTGTTACTAATGACTTGGGGATTCCACGATGCAACTTTATCTGCGTCTCACCGGGGAGTACTCTCGTGACAAACCCTTCTTAGTACTAACACTTGTATCATTCACTTTAACAATTAATCAAAAGATGAAGCGCATGTTTCCATATGTTGAAATGTTTAAATTTTAGTTACAAGAGCACAGATAAAACACTAAACCAACTGAAGAAAACTAGACTGGCTTGGGCTAAATGCCCCTAAAATACAAATTAAAAACACAAGACCCCTATATATGTGTGAAGCAGATCATATTTGAAGAGCAAACTAAGGAAAGCGAGTAAAATATTAGAGGACTGACCTGATCTTCAACGAGAATTCTCCCTTGTATGAGACTCAAAGGTTCCATAGAGTAGTGTAATAAGCATGCTACCTGAAAGAGAAGTAAGAAAACGGACATGTAAAATACTAGGTCATATATCCTGCCACTGTCTAATGTCTAAGTAATTCATAAAATGACAATACAGAAAATAGTAGGTAACTCAAAAATTGCATCATTAACCTTCAAAGCTCTTATAAAAGATGTTACTGTCCCATCCTGATTGATGAAGTAATTTCTCAATAACTGTGCCACTTTATGACCAATATTAAATGTGGTGCAATGTTTTACAAGAATAGCCTCAACAATTGCATCCATTCTCTCAGCTGGCGTTACAAGCATAAACATAGAGGGGCAGAAACACTCAAGAGCATGTGATGGAAAAATGTTTCTTGGGGCATCCACTGTCGTTGCAACTCCAAATATTAAGAATATTGGCACCTTGATAACCCATTCACTGTTACAAAAAATGGAAGAAGATTATAACCAATTCATATCATTGCCATTATCCTTTGCCTTTGCAGAAAAATACCATAACCATTATATTATACATTAAAATAAATAAACAAATCATTACAATCTCTAAATGTCAGCAATATACAATAAACTTTTTTGTTACAGAACTCCACCATAGTTGGTGGAAGATTTAGAACAACCAAAAACATTCAAGATGCACAGATACAAAAGAGGTTACAAATATACAGGTAAAAACACTTACAAAAGATGCTGAAACATACCTCAACATCAGGATAAACTCAGTTAAGACTGATCCGCAACACCTTTCCAAATCATTAACGATCAGAACTAGTGGTTTATTGTAGTTTTCTTGTTCTCTATACCATGATGCTAAGGCAGATATATCAGCTGGCTGCTTAACAACAATGTAGAGAAATGAATAAGCAAAGGAGACGGTGGCAGTAGATAGATTTAATTTAATTATACATAATAAGTTCATAGAAGCACCCACATCGAAAGAATTCCCGAGAAACTCTCGCAATAAAGCTTTCAAGCAACCAGCAATTCCATTTTTCAACGAAAACTCCATTGATGAAAGCATAGCCACGTGACATCCATGGGATTTCAAGAAAATGCCAAGCTCTTCAAATGTCATTATGTCATCGACAAACTCTATGTTTCCTGCCAATCATAGTTCAATCTCAGAATCTTATATAGAGATATAAATGGTTTTTCATTCCTCATACTAGAGTACAATACCAAAAGATATTGTACTGCGTGTAAACACTTACTGGTAACAACTAATGCGCTGTACAACTTCCCAGGGGTAGTATTAGTTAGAACAGGAAAAGACCGAGTTGCTACAGCAATGCTAGGTTCTCCAACCAATCTAGTAGTATTGAAGCACTCCTGAACCCATTTTTGTATATTATTGAATACACTGGCATTGAGCTCTCTCAAGACGTCCTACAATAGAAAGAGGGCTATTCAATAAATTCTAGTTCTTATAGGAGTATACGGCCAAAACCAATGTAAGTTACATGAAATGGGAGAAGATATTTAGATGACCTTAATAGTGGATTCAATTTTTGTCCAAACAATATCAAAAGCTTCAATCTGCTGTTGCTGACACAAATAGCGATCACATTCTTCGTCTGTACCTTCTTCCAGTTTCTTTGCACTCTGTGGCAATCGAGGAGATAGCTCATTTCTTTTGCGAGATTTTCCCTTTCCTGCTGATGTTCTATCTTTCCTCCTAGGTGAAGCTTTATGTAGCACAAAGAATGGCTGTCAAAACCAAAAAAATAAACAAATAGGGATTGAATCAGCATTCTATCTGTAGTAGCTTTATGCGGCCCTTTTGGATTGGCTTAGTTTTTAGCTTATGCAAATAAATAAGCTTTTATGTATTATTCATAAGCTTGACAAGATAGTTTCCGAAAAAAACAACTTATGAAAATACAATTTTCTTTACTAAGAAGTAAGAACTTGTGAATTAATATAAAAGCTTATTTATTTGCATAAGCTACTTTTCATAGGCTTAAAAATAAGTCAATCCAAACACGCCCTAGTTATGAAACACAAAATGACTCATCATCAAACAAATAATATGGAGTAAACCACTAATTTGCTCAAACAATATGATTGCATTTGATGAAATTAGTAAAATTAGTGATAAAATGGTTTGGGAATAAAACAAAAATTTGAAGCTAAGAAGAAAAGCTAGAAATGAATGGAATGTGGTAATCAGTAAAATAGGGAAAAAGAACCTGAAGATCATTTTCTGTAGCGATTGAAGGAAGTTGTGAAGTGGTGCTGCTCGGAGAAGAATGAGCCATCAGAGAAAGAGAGAGATCGCGCCACCCGTTCTCCGCCGCCGATGATGAAAGAAATTCGGTTCGACGATGAGAGTGGAAGCGAGAAGGAAAGGAAAAGGACAATGCCTGTGTTATGGCGGGAAATTGCAAGGGTGTGTGTGTTAGGGTGAACCGCTACCCTAATGCTTCATCGTGGACCGTCACTATTAACCATTGATTGGATATTTATCTATTTTTACAAAATATTGATTCAATGAATGGTCAAGATGAATTACTAGTGATGCTCAACTCAACTAATTAATAAATGATGTTTGGACATCAAATATAAATGTTTTTGTTTTTTATTTGAATTTTTAAAATGTGTGTGAAACTAAAATGAGTAAATAGGAAAAGAAAAAAAAAACTTGTCTAAAACCCCTCTGGCATTTAAGAAACTTCAAAAAAACTCCTGAAATTGTCAATAGTTAGTCAATTAATTGCTAAAAAATCATACATATCTAAAAAATCGTGTTCCATGTTTCTATTTCTAAGTTAAAAAACACGTCCTTAGTAAAAATAATTGCTAATTTTGATTTCGGTGGCTAATAATCATTTTACAAGTGTTATTTTCAATTTAAATAGATGATTAATCTTTTAAAAAAATTGTACGTTTTTTTATTAGGGGCTTATTTTTACTATGAGAATCGAGCCTCCAGTTTCATAAGGACGGCCCTGGGTCCATAATCCTAAACAATTTCAAGGTTTTCATCATCAAGGTTGACACATTCTTTAGATATTTCCTCTAAAAAAAATAATATAAATTTACACAACATATGCAAAATAATTGACAGCATGCAAAAAAATATATGGTTGTTTACATTACTCAATAATTAACAGTATACAACATCACAACCATTTTTCCATTCATTGTAGCTCACAGGTTACCACCATTAAGATTTAAGACTCAAGGGAAATTTTAATTCAGAAATAGAATTCTACTCAATTTTATGATGTTTTTGTTTTTGAAGATATAGTTTAGGCTTTAGATATGTATGTACTAGTGCTTTTGTTGACAGAATTTATGGAGGTAGTGAAGTGGATTTTTGTTGATTAGCTTAGGTGGTGTTATTGTTGTTGATGGTGGTTAGAGGTGAAGTAATGAGAAGATGATGATGTTGTTGTTTCTTAAAACAAATTCTGCATTTTTTATGAACATTGATGAGAGTGATGTTGAAGATGATGAAAGTGGATTTTTTTTTTTTTTTTTTTATGTTGGTAATCGGTTAGTGTCTTTAATTATAGTTACTTAGTTAGGATCTTTAAATAAAAAATCTATGGAAGTGCTAGCTCAACGTTTACAACTCCACCAAATACATTCCATATACACGCCATGCATGACATACTAATGCAATGCGTGTCATGCTCTGATGTTTTTTCGCAAATGTTAGAGAAAAAAAATTACTCAAAATGCAGAAAACTGGTCAAACATTTTTTTAACATTCTAGATTAGCATGATGTACATTTGTTTAATTCTAATTATCTTTTAAACATCTTTAAGAGAATATATATCTTAACTTGTAAAATATTTCTGGATAAGGTCGTAGACATTGATACTTGGAATAGTTGGACCACTTTCTTTTTTATGGGGATGGAAATGATCAAAAGAATTTACTCAGGTTGGTCAATGATAGCTAATTTGAGAGCATGTGGAACCCAAAACCGACACAGTACATTGGATGATGTGGGGCAACTCACGATTATCACGTTAAATTAATCATCGTGGTTTATTTTTTATAGAAAGTAATCGTCTTAGTTAAATTTTCCAATTACATTGTACCAACAAAAAAAAAACCAATTACAAGCACCTCGAGAATATGTTTAGAGTTTAACAAAGAATGAGTTTAACAAGGATATGCATAATTAGACCATAGACTTTAAATACACAAGCAGTGTATTTGGTTTACAAACAAAACTACACAAGCTGATTTAGGTTCCACGAAGTTTATGCAATTAATATATGTTAAAGAAGTTTTATTTGAACAATCATTTGTGTGACAACTATAAATTTATAAAGAAAAATATGTATTGACATGAAAATCAAAACAATAAAAAGAGAAAGTAAAAACATAATAGTAGTATGAGAGAGAAATATGGCATAAAAGTTGTCGCAAAATGGTTTTACTATATGTTAACGGTTGGATATTCAGTTTACACAAAAATAATATTTTCCTTGTAGATATTTTTCCAATTATAACTTATAACTGATGCACCTAATTGAATAATAATTTTAAGTATAAAAATCATATTTAATTTCAAGTTAAAGTTGATTCTAAAGTTAATATTATTTCTTTTTAAGAACCTTAAACTTTAGAGCATACCAAATTCAGTTTAATCAAATTTTTATTGACTAAACTTTAATCATGTTTAGTTTTTTCAAAAGTGAATTCAAACATACACTTTATATTTGTTCCATACCCACCACAATCTTTGAGACTCTCGAAAAGAGAGTCTAAAGACAAATAAATTTAAGTATAAAAATCATATTTAAAAACAAAAACTATTAAAATCCTAAGTTAAAGTTAAAAAAAAAAAATCTAATCAAGAACCTCAAACTTTAAAGCATAACAAATGTAGTTTAGTCACTTTTTTTTTCTACCATACATAGATATTAAGTTTTCACCATTACTTAACGGAGACAAATCTCCGTAAAAAAATCTGTAAAGCACTCAAAGTAGATTTTACTATTTCAATCGATTTTTTTCATATGCATAAGTTAAAGATCAAACTCTTTAGCGTCTACTTAATATAATTCAAATCTTAACCACCTTGATCAAATCATTATCTAAAAACTTTAATCACTTTTGACTCTCTTAAAAGTGAATTCAAACACACATTTTATATTTTAAAAATTATATTTATACAACCATTTTTAAATAATTTTTAAAACAATTTTATCTCTTTCATTTTACTCGTACTTGTTTTCTCTCTTTATTGTATTTGTTCTAAAAGAAAAGAAAATAAATATTGTCACAAATGTTTCAAAAATAATTGTAAAAATATTGTTATACTCTTATGTATTTTTTCATACTATAAGTTTAAGTGAAAAATTAATTTATTACATATTATAGGACCCACCTCAACCTTTCACAATCTAAAAAAGAGTACCAAGTACCACCACATAAAAATCAACTCTCTAGTTCACACTATCCATCTTCATTTCCAGCAACAACCGCAACAACAACATTAAACTCTCAACCAAATCCAACACAACACCACACACACAAAAATAGTGAGTTATGCTGGCGTAGAAGATTCAAACTAGCTTTATCATAATGTCATAGTCATAGACGTTGATACTTAGAATGGTTGAACCTTTTTTTTATGAGGATGGAAATGATTAAATGAATTACTCAGGTTGATCAATGATTGCTAATTTCTGAGCATGTGGACACCCAAAACTTACACACGATTGGAAAATATGCTATACACTGGATGATGATGTGGTCAATTCACGATTACCCGATTCACCATGAAAATAGCTTTTGGTTGAACGTGACTATTCACAGTGAAAATAGATCATTCCAAACAAGCACTACTAAATTTAGGAAAATCACGTTTGAAAACGATAACTAATTTGTACCAAAAAAATATAACAAAAACTATTAACATAACTTAAATTAATAACATTCATATTTGATATCCTAAGCAGATTCAATTTAATCACTTTTCTAAGGGGATTATCATTTTTTAATTGACCAGAAATTTAATCATGTTTAGTTCTCTCAAAAGTGAATTCAAACATCAAAAAACATTTGGATGAGGGAGTGAGAGATCTCTTTTAACTTACTAGAGGTCTTGAGTTCAAACTCATTCTTGAAAATGTAACAATCTTGTTAGCTCATTTGAATAAGAGTTTTACCTCTCAATGTGGTCATACATGACTCAAGGGGTTGAGAAATTATATCTATACAACTATTGTGTTACAATTTTTTTTCTTCCTTATATTATGTTTTTACTTTCTCTCTATTACTTTGTTTTCCATGTCAATAACTATTTTTTTTGTAAATTTATGGTTGTTTCAAAAGCTGTCACATAAATGATTGTTCAAATAACACACATCAAAATGATTAATTCGTGGAGGATACTCGATCACACACAAAACATGCATTAAATTAAAAAAAAGTTGAATGTACATTTTATTTTATTTTTTGCAAATTCTCAGGACAATTTCAATTTTAGTTTCTTTAACAAATATCCTAAATATCCTAAGTATTTGACATTTGCTTTAAATTTAGAGAAATACTCCTCCGGTCTCAAATGTAAGCAACTTTTCACTTTTTAGATTCACTCAATAAATGATGTATGTGAATCTAAAAAGTGAAAAGTTGCTTACATTTGAGACCGGAGGAAGTACTTGTTTAAAGACAAACTCAAGTTAAAAAAAAATAAAAATATTGGACATACACATACATATTTTTTTTAATAAGAAAATGGTTAAATGATATCGAATAATATGACTAATTTATCAAAGTGTCTACATAAGGGTAGCTCTTAAATTTATGAGAAATAATATTTTATTTTATTTTAATAATCATTTTATCCACTTTAAATTTCGCGTGAGACCGTGATTTCAGATGCAAAACACACAGTTAGCATACCCACAACCTTTTGGGTTGTACATATATCATCCTCTAATTTTATTCCATACAATCAGAAGAGGAAAATTATTTTCCATATTTATAACAGTAAAATTTAGCTAAAATTTATATCATTAGCCCCCCCCACCAATCTTTAAGACTCTTAAAAAGAGAGTCTCTCAAAAGTGAAAGTGAAAAATTGATGTTTACTTCATTGAGTATTTTCCATATTTATAAAACTAAAGTTTAGTAAAGATCGTTCAAAGATAAATAAATTTTACAATAATAATTACTATTAAATATATTACTTAAAGTTAAAATCAACTCTAAAGTCTAAATTATTTCTAATTAAAAACCTTAAACTTTAAAATGTTAAGGGTCCGTTTTCTTGGAGGTTTTTGGAGAAGAGTGGATGAAATATTTTTTATTTGATATGTTTCGATAAATTTTTAGAAAGGGAGGAGAGGGAACGGGGGAGCAAAACCCCTTGTAGATTCATTTAATGTTTGCCCCCAAATTTAAGGTTTTTTTCGGAAGGGAGGGAAAATGTGTAATTAATGTCTTTATTACATTGACAAAACTACCTTTAATTTTATCTTAAAACTCAAAATTATTTTTACTTGAATTTTAAGGTTTAAAAGATAAATTAATTTTAAAATCTTTCCTCTCCTCCCCTCCCCTATAAACCAAACATGTTTTTAATTAAAATATCTCATTTGCTTTTAATTAAAATATCTCATTTGCCCTCCCTTTCTTTCTTTTGAATCAAACATATACTTAACTAAAATGTCTCCCTTCCCATTCCCCTCACATCCATTAAAAACCTTTATCTCCCTTTCGTTGAACCAAATAGACCTTAAATGAGAGATAGAAATATTTATTAAACAATAACTACATCTCAAAAGTGACATTTTCTTATGAATGACCAATTTTATTTTTTGAAACTTTTCTATACTAAAGACCGAACAGAGTACCTTTTTTTACTATTAATTAAGCAAGTTTTTGGTTTCCCATTTACAATCGCTAAACTCATTTGACACACTCTCCAATGCATTACCACTGCAAAAATTGTGAAACTATAATTGAAATGTCTCATTTTCGTGAGTTTAAAAGAAACCCAAATGGTTCAAACACATACTTAAATTTTAATCACTTTTGGTTTCTCAACTTGGGTATGCAGCATAGTTAACACTCTTGAGAAGAGTTTGACGTCTATTTAGGCCCTACAATATTTGAGTGATTAATCTTTGCAGTTGTGCGCGGAGGATACCAAGTTTACACTAAAAAAACATGCACTTTATATTTAAAATGAAGATTTATTTAGTCTATCACAATTTTCCAACAGACTAATTTAGTTCTTTGATAGAAAAAAAATACTAAAATAATCTCTCACATTTTCATACAAAGACAAATTATTCCTTTTGTCAGCTGAATTGGTGTTCTAATTTGTCTAGGTATGAATATCTGAGGAAATAATTTGGTATTGTTTATGGTTACATACTAAATTGGTCTATATGAAATATGTGAGAGACTAAAAATGAATTGTATAAGTTTGGTTATGCGGTGATAAAAATCGATGTTAAATGAATTGATTATGGATAGAAGTAGAGTTGAATGTAAATTAATTTATATTTAGGTGTATTTATTTAAAAATGGACTTAACAATAAATTTAAGACTAAAATCAAATTGTAGAAACTAAATTATACAAATTACATCTTTTAGGAAAAATCAATTCTACAAATAAAATCGATTTTAATTTAATCATCTTTTATTTTTGGTAGTGACCGGGGTTTGAACGTCAAACCTTGCATATTTTATGCATTGTCCCAACCAACTAAGTTAAGCTCACGAGGACATAACCAAATCAGTAGTTCTACGCATGATAAAATCAGTTCGACAATCTCTAAAGTCACTTTTGACCCTTCATAATTGAATTCAAACCTATATTTAGTCTTATATTTATTTCACTTAAGTTAAAATGGAAAAATTAACGTTCCCATAGTTTCCATTTTCCATATTCATAACCGTAAAATCTAGCAAAGATTAATGTCATAGGACCCACCTCAACCTTTCACACTAAAAAGAGAGACTAAACACAAATATAAAAATCAACTCACTAGTTCCCACTATCCATCATCACTGCCAGCAACAACCTCAACAACAACATTAAACTCAAACAAATCCAACGCAACACAAACAAATAGTGTATCTTTGTTTATAATCCACAAACATAACCAAATCCAAAACACAACACAATCATCACTATGTCAAAACAAACATACAGTGTTTGTTTATGCTGGCGTAGAAGATTCAAGCTAGCTTTATCAGAAGCACCACAAGAGATCAAGACCCTCTTTGAACAATACTCAGAAAATGATCTCATGACACCTTCAAACCTCAAAAGATTCTTAATTGAAATACAAAAACAAGAACAAGCAACTGAAGAAGAAGCACAAGCTATCATTGATAGTTTCAAGCATTTTCATAGAAGGGGTGCTGGACTTAATCTTGAAACTTTTTTCAAGTTTCTCTTTAGTGATAGTAACCTTGCTATTTTACCTTCAATTGGGGTAAGTAAAAAATAGTAAAAATCATATTATTATTATTTTTACTTGTTTTAGTTTCTGACCCTTGTCATGTTTTTTGGTCAACTGAATCTGTATTTGGTTCATTTTCAATTGCGTTGTTCTTTGTGGATTTTCTTACTAGATTCAGTAGTACCTTGTTTAATGCCTTTCATTTTCTCACAGTTTTTGTTTTATTAACATTTTTGTCTTTTATTGACAATTTAAGAGAACATGACAATTCTTTCTGCATAGACTTGTAATACATAGTAATTCAGGTCAATTGCATCTGAACTTTGATAGTAATTTAGATTCATATTGATGCTACTCCCTCCTTGATAAAATATAAACAAAAATGACTCAAAAAAGGTTTGTATTTAGGCCATATTCTGAATTAAATACATCAATTTTGTTTGACTCACTCTTGCTTATATTTTGCAATTTGAGTATAAGCTAATAAAATATTAAAAAAGTGAGTCAAAGAAAGTTGACGTATTTGGACTAAATTTTGAACCAAATACATCAATTTTATTTGACTCGTTTTTGCTTATATTTTGTAACGGAGTATATGCTAAGTATATACTTTGGACTCTTACTCCCTTAAAAATCAGTATGTACTTGTAGTCATTCAATGCACTTGTTTAGTGGTGAAGGTTTACATGGTGAACTATATGTGTTGGTCCATCAAGGTGAAATAAAAAATAACCACTGATTTAATAATAAAAAACACAATAATAAAGTTTGCATTTCTTTATTATTAAATCAATATGTACTTGTAGTCACTTTCTTTAAGAAATGAAATCTTATTTTTTTTTGTTTTTTATTTTATGGAGTTGATGAACATTTATCTTATAAATTTCTTCTTTTGTAAAGTATAGGGCATTGCATGGTATGTGAAGTGTTTTTCTTCCTTTTTCATTATAGGACAATACCCTTTTATTACAGGATATAACTAGTTCTAAATTGTGGTCCACAGCCACAATTGCGGCCACAATATGAAGCATTTAGATGTATCTCGCAACAAAATCGCAATCACAAGTGCGGCTGTATCAGCTGCATTTGCTGGCATTATACCATAATATCAAAGTTTGCAGTGTAATTGCAACCATAATTTAGAACTATGGGATATACCATATGACATCACATTGGCTTTCATTTTAGTTTCTATATTGCTTTTGATTGTGTTCGCACTTTACACACTTTTGGTTATTTAGTTCAGAATCTTATTTTCGAGTGCCTTAATTATGTACAATTCAACCCCCAAGATATTACTTAAAGGAGGGTTTAAGGCCATAACTTTTATTAACAAACCGCTCATAAATCATCATTACTTAGGTATATAAGATAGTCTGTCTTCTATAATTGTAACTTGTACTTGTTCTCTTGTATTGATGTGTGTTTTTTGTTGTTTTCCAGGTGCACCATGATATGACATTACCCTTGTCTCATTATTTCATATATACTGGTCACAATTCCTATCTAACCGGGAATCAGCTGAGCAGCGACTGCAGCGACATTCCAATCGTGAAAGCGTTGCAGAGAGGTGTAAGGGTAATTGAGTTGGACTTGTGGCCTAATGCATCCAAGGATAATGTTGACGTTCTTCATGGAAGGTAATCTTACGAGTTTGAAAAATGTCCACTTTTATACTTTAATCGCCTTCTATTTTCTTGATAATGATGTCACCTGGATGAATTGCAGCAAAAATGCGACAAGCAAAAGTTCGAAATCATTGACAATTATGAAAAATTAATAGAAAATCATGATTGTCGGGCAATATAAATGATAACTCATACCATTTCAGCATATCATTTTTACATTGTCAATTGTATCCAAAAATTATTTTCTTGAAAATTTGAAATATAACTGTTTACATTTTTTTAATCTATAGGACATTGACTACTCCTGTGGAGCTCATTAGATGCTTGAGGTCAATTAAGGAACATGCCTTTGTCGCATCAGAATTTCCGGTTGTAATAACCCTAGAAGACCATCTTACTCCAGATCTTCAAGCCAAAGTGGCTGAGGTTAGTTAACTGAAGTTGTATTGGGATTCAAAATATTTTTGTGTTGATAAGCTATTTATGTATAAGTAACCTAGTTAAGCGCTTATTATATAAGTGCTTTTGTATAAGCTAACAAAAGATAAAATAAAGTCAAAATTGTTTTCATATAAACTATAAGCTGTTTTTATAACCTATCCTGGAAAACTAATGGAGATAGGCCAAAATCGGCTTATGGACAGACATATCATAAGATACCTCCATAAGCTCTTCCAAACAGTATCTAAGTGCTTATGCAAGTAGATAAGTTCAAATAAATCAATCTTGACAGGCTCTTATATTAATATAGTTGACAATTATGTCTAAATTTTTAGATGGTTACTTCAACATTTGGAGACATACTATTTGTACCTGGCTCAGAAAGCTTGAAGGAATTTCCTTCTCCTGAATCACTTAAAAAGAGGATTATTATATCAACCAAACCACCTAAGGAGTACCTTGAGACAAAAGAAGTAAAGGAAAAAGAGGATGATTCACTGCACGGAAAGGCTTCGGGCGACGATGAAGCATGGGGGACGGAGATCCCGAGCTTCAAGTTAGGTTTGTTATCCGATTACAAGGTATGAGACTAAACCAATTTTATTTGCACTTCAATTAATTATTTTAGGGAGATTTGTTAATTGCATATAAATTTCCATCTTTAGGGAAACAGTTTGGATAAAGAATATTTTCATGACGAGGAAGAGCTTTCCGAATCAGACAAGTCACATCACAACGTAGCTCCAGAATATAAAGGTTTAATTGCCATGCATGCTGGGAAGTCGAAAGGAGGAATAGACGCATGGCTCAAAATAGATCCGGAGAAAGCGAGGCGTATAAGTTTAAGTGAGCAACAACTTGAAAAGGCTGCTATAACTCATGGAAAAGAAATTGTCAGGTATATTGTTAAATGTTTCTAGTGAGTCCTTTTTATGGTTGAAATGAATGACCTGCTGCTCTCTGACTCTATCTCCTGATGTTGCTCAACATATATGTCTTACTACCTCCGTTAATTGGCGTTTTAAGGTTATTTACACGTACCAAAAAAATCAATCAATTTTGTTACTTTTGATTAAGTTATTTCTTTTTCCTATAATTCCTATTTGATATCTCATTTCACATATTTCACTCTGCAATAAATAGTCAGGTATAATTTTGACGAAGTTAAGTAGTATTTTTTAATATTTACTGATGCAGGTTGACAGAGTTTGTGGTTATATTTTGACACATTTTAACATCAGTATGATTAAGCAGGCATCATTTCCAATGCTTAATTCATTCTATGAAACAAATTCGGACCTTTTGTATTCTATTTCCCTGATTGAAATTCTACTACTTTTTTGGCCATTTTCCTGTTGTATTGTATCACATTTACTGTGGTTTGAATTAATTTATGTCTCTCTATCTACTTAACCTATCTAATGGAAAAGGTTTTGGTTGTTGCTGTTGAATATGTCTATGTCTATGTGTGCATGAATGTGTCTATATGTGTGTGAATAAATTTTTATTTACCTGATTGTTGGTCTACTATAGGTTTACTCAGCAGAATATTCTGAGGGTGTTTCCAAAAGGTACTCGCATTGACTCGTCAAATTATAATCCATTAATTGGGTGGATTCATGGAGCTCAAATGGTTGCATTCAACATGCAGGTTTCTATTTCTCCCTCTTCAGTGTTTTTTTCATTTTTTCCCTTCTCTCTGAGGGCAGAAGGTAAAATAAATTGATAGCCTTCAAGCTACCAAGTGCTGACAAAATATATTAGCTTTTGATATAGTAGTCTCATGAAGTACTGGCTTAGACACCAGAAACGGCACAAATACAAACACAGAAACAGACACGTAGTTACCAGTAATATTTTGAGAAAATAGAAGTAATTGAATGCAGTCATAGATGTCACTGTTGAACATTGGACATAACTTTTATCTGAAGTGTCAGGGCCACATAGGAACAATCAACATTCAACATATAGCAATGCGATAGTTGAAATATGAGCCGGTCCTTTTTGAGCAGGATTTATAATTTATTGAATATCTTAGTTTATGTTTATTATTGTCTACACTTTTCACACAAGTTACGATGTGAGATTAAGTTAACACTTGTAGAGGTTGCTATTACACGATTTACAATACCCATCTAATATCATAAAATCTATTATTGATTATGATGTTGGCTGTTCTAAGTTAGTTTTCATTGTGCGTGGTTCCATTGTAGGGGTATGGGAGATCACTTTGGCTGATGCATGGAATGTTTAGAGCCAATGGAGGGTGTGGTTATGTTAAAAAACCAGATTTTCTCTTAATGACTGGTCCGGATAACGAGGTATTTGATCCCAAAGCTAAGTTACCTGTGAAGACTACTTTGAAGGTAAGGGTTTTTCATGATTCAGCTACCTCATCCAAGTGAATCTAATTTAATATTCAATATTAACTAAGATAGTAATATCATACTTTACTTGTTCTTAGGTGACTGTATATATGGGAGAAGGATGGTATTATGATTTCAAACATACACACTTTGATCAATATTCACCTCCAGATTTCTATGCAAGAGTAAGTTAAAGTTATCTCTTAATCCGGTTTTCATCTTATTTCCCTAAGCTCCCCAGAATAGCTTATGAAAATAGCTTATAGCTTAGATGAAAACAATTTGACTTAACTTGAAATTGATTTGATAATTTTAATACAGGTTGGGATTGCTGGAGTCCCTTGTGATAGTATAATGAAAAAAACAAGGGCAATAGAGGATAATTGGCTGCCTACATGGAACGAGGTATTCGAGTTCCCGCTTACTGTTCCAGAACTAGCCCTGCTTCGTATAGAAGTTCATGAGTATGACATGTCCGAGAAAGATGATTTTGGTGGCCAAACATGCCTACCTGTTTTGGAGCTAAGGAGTGGCGTTCGAGCAGTTTCCCTGCATAGCCAGAAGGGAGATAAATACAACTCTGTAAAGCTTCTTATGCGCTTTGAATTTCATTGATTAAGTTCTCATGATTCTGTTTTACATTATTTATAGATTATGTACAGTCATTAATATGTGTCGGTAAAGAGTAAGAGTTTGTATGTTGTAGATGAAGGATGGTATCATGAATAATTCTTTAAGAAATGATGTGTTTGTGCTGTAAGGCTTCAGACTTGTCAATATACATTTATATCACATATTTATGTGTGTTTTGAGTGACAATAATTCATATACGTGGAAGTTTTGGATGTTAGTATTATGCTTTCTTGTAATTTAAGATGGTGTTGTTGTGTTAGTTTCATGATCTTGCACACTCCCAAATGAATTGAAATATGAGTTTAATTTCTATACATCGGCAATGTAACGTTATTTTACACTTACGTCAAATGATGTATTGCCACATGCTTTAATGAGTATGACAAGTCATTTGTTTACAAATACATTAAATGACGTGACAATACATTAATGGACGCATGAGCTAAAATAATTTTACATCGGCGGGTTATAGAGATTAAATCATCTAAACTTCCTATCCAAACATAAATAGACAAAATATGGTGGCTGACCGGCCATTAATTACATAAGAAGACACAATCATCCTCATAATCATAAGGTCCCATTAGGACTATGGCTCATGGCCTATAGGTTCAGCATGTGCAGAAACTTAATTATAGTCTCTCTCAGTTAAGAACCAAAGGATTTAAATAAAAAATAATAAAATAAATACACAAGATGTGTACTCAAAGCCTATGATGGTTATTACTCATTACTCCCTATCTAAAATGATGTGTGAATAGGAAGGTTAATTGGCATTAACCAATCCATTTCTTGTATTGGCTTGCACCTAGCATAGAAGTCAGCACCTTCTTTCAAGTAATATAGGAAAAAATAACTAAACATGTTTATTTTTTAATGATGATTCTGATGGGTAAAGAAAGGAGAAAGGGAACTGAAGGTAATCCCTCCCTCCTGTAATAGATGACCCATTTGAAAATGTGTAATTTTGACATAACTTACTTTGACCATATTTTTCTACTAATATACAAAGATAAATAATATCATATAAGATGTTGTTAGATTTGTCTCGATGAGTATTTTCAAAATATCAAATTTTC
>Ga0315915_1001136_pt1 | contig 31346 bp, 11 predicted proteins | sample MpolbnodulesMG_FD_207738 | JGI IMG/M metagenome (GOLD analysis project Ga0315915, IMG submission 207738) | Medicago polymorpha root nodule microbial communities from Los Angeles, California, United States - branched nodules | ecosystem: Host-associated > Plants > Roots > Nodule | place: USA... | reverse complement strand
CATAAAAGGAAACTTTGTTGACTTATTTATGGATTAATTACACAGTTTTCAATGCAATAATTACTATATAATTTCCCTTTTTAGTATCCTTAACCAGTGCCCCGGGGGCACCGGTTAGCATTTCCCACATTTAAATTATCAAGAAATGAATTAATTTTTCTTGAATGGTGGTTCAAAATTAATATATATCATAAAAATATTTGTCTGTGTCAAAATAGATCAAAGTGTAGTGCATATTTAATTATTACGGGAGATGATTGTAATTCAAGCATCTTATAAGGGAGAGAGGTATAAATTTTACTTTTCAAGGGAGAGAAATGTATATTTTAACATAAAAGAGAAGATGAGTGTAATTCAAGCATCTTTGAGGAGAGGGGAGTGTAATTTACTCTAAAAAAAATCCATTATTAATATCTTTAGTACCCTAACAAGCCGGATGTTACCCTAAAATGACCACGCTTGTATACCTAGATACTTCTATTGATTAGTATAGACAAAGAGACAGAGGGTCGGTTTGTCATGACATTGTCATATACATCTACATCATTTTTATTTTATTTTTGACAAAATATACATCTACATCATAGTCCATGTGAATCTAATGATAAGAACCGTCAGAATTAGCGAATCAATTGTAAAATGTTTTTATTAGAACAAATAAATGAATTGTAAAATATAAATAAAAGGAAGAGACAATTTAGGCTACGTCAATCTACGAAAATGGCCAGTGGGATTGAAGAGGTGGAATAAAATTTCACTTGTTGTTATCACACTTTCACCAAACATAAAATGTGTCAATTTCAGACTAAAGGTTATAGACGACAAATTACAGCAGGGGTGATGCTGATTACTGAATCACTTATGACCTTGGAGTTAAATCTAATTTTTTTGAAAATATTATACTCAAAGTCTATTTGGTTAGGTTACTTGATTAACATATTAATATGATCAAATCAGTGACTCATCGGTTTAATTTCATCCACAAATAAATATTTAAAAAAACATAACATGAAATTATCATATTTGAAAATGATAAAAATAAAATCTTTTCACACTTTAAACGGTTTAATTACATCCACAAATAAATATTAAAAAAATATAATATGAAATTATCATGTTTTAAAATGATAAAAAAATATTTTCACACTTTAAAAATTTATCTGGTATTTTAATGGACATGATTACATAAATCTCATTTTTTAACTCAATGGTTTGAATATCCCTTAAAAACAACCTCAATGGTTTGAATACGATATTGAAACCTAGGTTGTTTTTGAAAAAATGTAGGTGATTATCAACAATTAATCAAAATCAATCAAGTGTACTTTATCAAATATGTTGAACAAAGAATTCTAAAAAAAAGAATAGTATAGTACATGTGGCTACTAGTATAGGACCAAACTTATCAACAATTGTCTAAAGACAACTTAAATTTTATCTTAATAACATACTCCTTATTTTTGTTGGTTTGGATGGATAGGATATCAAATTTTTACCCTTGTTTAGTATGATTAATCTTCCTCTGATAACTTATGAGACACGTAAGGTGATCCTCCCCTCACAATCAGACATTCTTCATACACAAGTCAGAGATTAAAATTTTAATTATTTGTCTAAAGAGCTCAAGTACCTTACCACTTAGATTAATTCATTGTTCTCGGTAATATAATTATGGCTTAATTATATGTTTGGTCTCTTATTTTTATTTTAAGTTTCAAATTGATACATTTTGTTTTAAAAGTTGCAAGTTAATTATTATATTTTAAAAGTTTTAAGTTGGTTTAAAACGTTAATCAATATGAGTAGCTTATTGGACCAATTTTACATTTTTAATACATAAAAGACCAATTTAAAACTTTTAAAACATAAAAGCTCAACTTGAAATCTAAAATAAATATATTTGACCAAACATGCAATTAAAATATTGATATAAGTGGAAGATTTGTCTAACCTGCATAGGTAAACTTGCAGGCACATTATGCGGTGGAGAAAGGAAAAAGAAAGTGATTTTTATACTTTGACACTATTTCATTTACATAATTGATACAAATAGACATGACAATAAAGCTTATACATGCATGTACCTATCTGAACCAGATTTAAATTGATGGGTTTTTCTCGTTTTGATTGGATATGGGTCTGAGTTTTCCCCAATTTCAAAACACGGGTACGTAACGGGTAATGAGGATGTAAGTACTCACTCCGAACCCATACCAAACTCGTCCTCAATGTAAAAAATCAATTTATTTTCCCTTTTATATAAATAGAAACTTAAACTCTAAATCATTTCACTCACACAATCAAAATCTCAGTCTTTTATACGACCGTCACTCTCTAAGTTCTCTCTCTTCTCCTTCCAAATCTCACATTCTCGATCTCTTTCTTCTCCATCACCATAGACATCGATCACTTTCATCTCTTTGTTGAATAATGCATTACAACATTGACCCTAGGGCTAAAAAATAATTTTTTTTATTAAAAATAAATATTCACTACGGGGATGGAGATGAGGCAGGGGTACCCGAACCCATCGGAGACGGGAATAGAATTTGATTTCTCATCTTCGTTAGATATGGGTAAGGTAACATGTAAATATTTATGAATAGAGTATGAGGATGTAGAAGGTGAAACTCATCCCCATCCCGTCCCATTGGAGCCTAGGCTTTTATAAGTACACAATACGTCTCCTAAAAAAACACAATACGTAGTGCTTAAGCAAATGTTCATTGTTAGGCAAAACAACTCTATTAGACGACGTCTTTGGTTGCTTGCTAACTTAATCCCACTTGATAGGACACACATGATTATTTTGGACTTTGGAGGTCAACATTTGCAACTCAAATCATATTTCTTTTAGCCTCCAATACTTGATAGCTCATGTGACAGTTGGACAAATATAGTTTAGATGTTGTGCATCAGTCCTATAGAGTATAATTAGCAGCAACATAATAGAAGCACCAATGTGGAGGTTATGATTAGCAAAAACAAATACTTTCCTCCGGTCTCAAATATAAGAAAAGATTTTTTTTTTAGGTTCATTGAATAATTAATGTATCTGTTTTACGATGTAGACCAGATACATTAACTACTCAATGAACCTAAAAAAGGAATATTTTCTTATATTTAAGACCGGAGGGAGTAGAGGGGAACTTCCAATGAGGAGGCAACGCTGTGAAACGCCCTAGAAGTTCCGAGGGAGGGGCAACGTCGTCTTCCTAGTAAAAACCAAGTAGAACGCGCTCGCCCAAAAATCATTAATATGTAATGTAATGTTGAAAGGAAAATGTTTTTTAGACCTCTATTAATTCACTAATTAAACGTTTTGAGAGGAAAAGAAATAGATATAGTAGTGAGATGGTAAAAATTATGGAGTAAATCACCAAATTAGTCTCTGTCTTGTACCAAATTCTTAAATTGGTCCTTGACTCTATTAATAACTCATGGTCCCTGTCTTTGTCAAACATTTTTTAGATTGGTCTCCGACTCTATTAATTATTTTGTATTTCAAGTCATTAACGTACCAAATAAGATCCAAAATGAATTATGTCATTAACCACACTAAATAATATCCAAAAGACATTGATCCATTAACACTCAAAATACAAAACAACTAATAAAGTCAGAGACCAATATGAGAAACGTTTGAGAAAGACATGAACCATTTTAAGTTATTAATAGAGTCATAGACCAATTTGAAACTTTGGTACAAGACAGATACCAATTTGATGATTTACTCAAAAATTATGCATTTAATGAGTGTTGAAAAGTTAGGGATGTCTAAATATGACTAGGGATGTTAGAAATATCACATTCAATTAGGAAAGTCGTCGTCATTTTATGAATGGGACAAGGTCTTTTTTTAAGGTTTGCTACTACAAATTTTCAACTGGTTTGAAAATGGATTCTAGCGTATCAATTGGGGTACGAAATTGCTTTTCTCCATTCTTTATTTTTATTCACCGATCTTAAAAGTGCATACGTGAGTTAACTCAAGTTAAAAAATATCTAGTATGAGTTAACGTGTGTTGGACATAATTAAAAGAATGAACAATTTTAAAAGGGAGAAGAGCAATTTCCATCGGACTTATACGCAAAATATTTTATTTTTTGGTTCGAGTGGAAAAAAAAATGGATCAATGTTCACCAACAAATAAGATGAATTTTACTTAGGCCAATTAAACATAATTAAAAAGTATATGCAATTTGATTTGCCTTTAAAAAAATGAGGTCATATAAATTGATCTCTTCCCTTGGTTACCTCCTTGAGCACAAATATGAATTTATTACCTTTCAAAAAAAGATATGGTTTTACCGGTAGAAAGACGGATATTAACGTATTCGTTTGTTTCTTTTGTGTGTGTATTATCATGTTTTAATGTATGATTTTATTTTTAAATTAATCTGTTAGTTTTCAAATTCATAATACTTATTATTGTGAATTCGAAACCTTTGTCAAAATCAACAAGAATAAAGATGTGGAGCAAATAATATTGGACATCAACAACAAAATGGTCCAAGCAACAATATTCAACCAGGAACAAATTTAACAACCTATATGTATAACAATTTCACAATCAAACCAAAGAACATAGATACTACAATAGAGAAACAAACACACCAATATTATTTACTCAATTCGGCTGCAATTCACCTACGTCTGAGGGAGAAATCAACTCTTCAATCCTCTAAGGAATGAGTCTTTACAAGAGATACAAAGAAGGAAGTTACAAGAAATTAGATTCAAAGGCTCTCTAAGAGCAAACCCTAATCTCTATCATTTTTCAAGTTTCTCACAACCCACAAGAATTTTCTAAACAAAATCAAGACAGAAAGTTTAGATCCCTTCTCCATAAGATCTCACCATATGATGTGTTTCCTAATCAAAAAACCTCACTTCAAACAACTCAACCCTTAGTCTTTTAAAATTTCCATCTTTTTATCTCTCAATATTGACAAAAAACAAATGCACGATTCTTAAAAAAAACACAAAACTCCATTTTTACACCCATGGTTGTGGCACACAATGGGTTGTGCCTGGGTGCAAAGCAACAACCTAGAACATTATCCTGCACTTTCTAGAGCGTTTGAACGCAAGACACTAGCACAGGGGTCAAAATCACAATTGTAACAAAAAAAACTTAAATTTTTCAGATTTCAAGGCATATAAACAACACTTATGCTATATGGATTTATTTAAATTTCAATATCCATGTTCTATATTTTTAAATTTATTTTAGAAAAAATAAGTATGCTTTTTTATAATAAAAAATAAATAAAATTAATATGGTCCGTCCATGGTTGACAAATAAATATGTTGTTAAATACAAATTTGTACAAAAAAAAATGTTCGACCGAAATGGACCGTTTCTTTTAAAGTTCCTTTACGTTATTGTATAAACTAAAATTAAAATTTGAATTAGAATTGTGTTGCACTAGGTCGAATATGATCCGCCCAATATTAGTAGTTGCATGGGTGGATCCAATGTGCGGTAAAGTGTGGCTACAGCTACACTAGAATTCTTCCCAAAAAAATTTACATGTGAAAAATGTCTATTAGAACAAGTGAAAGATGAACATTTTTCATAACAGTAGGTAGAATAAAATTTTGAGGACGGTGTCGGCTCGTTTTGTATATTAGTAATTATTAGAACTACAAATGAACATGATCTAATAAATATGGCTCAAATAAACTACTAAAACTATTATTTTGAGTGAAATATTACACAATTTTTAATTTCATTAGGCAAAAAAAATATTCTCTATTATTTTAACCACATATAAAAATTAATCTTCGATCCGTCCCTGAGTAGTTATTTGAGAAATTCCTTTTGTATACTATGTTATTATGGTATAGATTAATAACAAAAAATAGTTCATCTTGAGAGAAAATGTTGACTTTGCTTTTCATTCTTACCAACAGAATTCTCAACAAGAGAATTTTGCTCTCAACTTTTAAGTTTTCAACAAATTAGCATTAGAGAAAATGACTCAATGGTAGAATTAGGGTCGTCTTAACAAATTTGTTGGTCGTGTTTTAGTTTTTAAGGGATGACAACAAATTTAAATTTTGGGCTCCAAAAAACTAAATAAGGCACTATAAAGAAAAATTATCAATAGAAAACACTCTGGTGGGTGTTGAACCCACAACAACACACTATCATAAATAGACGCACCATTGAAATTCTTTGATTTATTTAAAATATATTCGCATTAACTTTATCTTTCTTACTAAAATTTATCTGATCAAACTATTATTCACCCTAATTTTAACCTAATATGTTCCCTCCACCACCCAAGCATTTAATTTTAGTTAGTGCTTTTCCTACTCATCTTTCTAAGTTCAATTTCTAAATTTCCCTCCCACAACAATTGAAGTCTGATGCATGTACATAAAGCATAGGGATTATGGCACGACATTTAGTAGCGTCCACCCTCCTTTTTCTATTTCCAACATGCTGCCTATTAGGGTTCTGTTTCCAACAAAAATTGGAAATTGGTGGATAGCAACAAAGTTTGTTTCCAACAAATTTTGTTAAACAAACAATGTTGTGAAAAGAAACACACTCATTTCTGGTACGTTTCTGCACATTTACCACACTTTTTCTCTTCTGCCGGCGACCACGTCCATCCTCACATGTATGACGGTCATTTGATGAGTTCTTCGCCACCGCAACTGTCATCAACGTCGGAACCGACACCGGAATGAGGCTCTTCTTTCATTACCGCCGCCGCTGGAACCTTTCATCTCCGATGGAGATAAATTATTGTTTATGGTGTTGTTTTCTTCTCTGAAACCATCGTTGTTAGTTTCACTTCCCTCCTTAACAAAATTCAATAAAAAAATTAACAAATACCCATTAAAGTACGATCAAAACCTAGGTTATGAATTGTATTTTGAATTCTTCGACGGCGGCGGATAGCAGAGAAAAAAGCTGATGGTGGTGGTGGGTTGAAGTGTTGTGTAGAAACGCATGCTAGGAGGAGGATGGGTAAAGAAGGCCAGCGCTCTTCTTCTGTTCTCTCTCTTTTCACAGCTATGCATAGTTACGCGGTCCTTCTTCTTTTACTTTCCTCGATGTTTTAGCTTCATAATTTTTTAGGTTTCCTCTTAAAAAATTTATTTTTATTTGTTTTTTTTAGTGATTTCTAATAATTTGAAGCTATGTGTGTTGTTTGTGATATGTCAATGTCAATTGTTGAAACTTTAATTACATTTTTTCTTCAGTTTGTTTGTTGGATATGTATTTTCGAAGATTTTCAATAATTAAAGTTTAATTTTATTTTCAATTTTTAGGCCATTAATCCATGAAGAACAAAGGTCGAATGTCGTTGTTTTCTACAGAATTTCCCCATTTGGTTTCTCTTCTTGGGCAAAAATCAATTTAGTTACGCGGTGTTCGGATGTCGTTGTGATCTGGACTTCAGTCTACTGCTGCAGCTATTGTATGATGGGATTTATGTCAATTGTTGAGGTGATAAACTACTGTATCTAGATGTATCTGATATATTAGTTTCCCTTGATTTTACTTCTAGATTTCAAAAAATGGTTTAAAGCTCAACAAATTGGTTTTATTTTTGAGATTGTATGTATTTTCAGCATTAAGTCGTGAAATAAATTTGGGGCTTCAAAATACTTATGTGCTACTCTATTTTCCCTGCAGCAAGTTATTTTCAGTATTAAAAGGCAAGAGTTTGTACTAATTTGAGCAGAAATTGTTTTCGTTCAGAGCAGTTGATGTTTGCAAAGATGTTTAGGAGTTTCAGACATATTATTCAGCAGTAGCAAATTACTCTTCGTGTATGTCTTGAATGGTGCAGCCATTTTCCCCCCAATTTGGTATCAGTCTCTGTTATTGCTCAAAGCATAATGGTAAATTAATGTCTCTTATTATTCCCGTTGTCTGGTATTAGCAGGAACTAATGATAATATTTATCTAACCTGGCCGATAAGATCCGGAAAGTGGTAAATCTATGGTAATTGATCTAATTTTTTTTCTTCCTTTTTTTGTGCAATCAGCTTGATTAAATTTACTAAAAATAGTTGGTCATTTGTGTGTTAATGGTTTGAGAAATTGTGTTATGTTCTTAGAGACACAAGGACACGCTAAATTAGTGTTTGTTTTTATTGATGTTTTTTTTTAATGTTAAATCAATGATGGCTGTTTTTGTAAGCAATTTAAAGTATTAGTAATTTTTTGTTTGTTATTTGGTGTAGTTTCAGGGAGGATGTGTAGACACTGAAACATTGAGGACAATGGTTCCTCATGCTAGACCAGGGAGTAAATTATTGTCTCTGGTCTTACTATACTCTCAAGCATAATAACTATAGTTAGGAATTGATAGTTGAAATTTAGAGTTTTTTTTGAACCAAAGGAATTGAATCAACCTACTGTCATACTATAATATACTCTTCTTTTGAGCATGAAATTATGCTCAAGGAATTGAACCATCCTACTAAATTACTACACTCTTATTTGAGTATGAAACTGGTAAAATTTGTGCTAAGACACAAGTTTGACTATAATGAATGCTTTTCATGAGTCGAATTAAATAAATTCAACAAGGGTGTTAAATTGTGTATATGCAAGTATGATAATGATTTAATGCTTAGTTATTTAGTTTGTAGCTTCTTAGTGATTTACCGTATAATCTAAATTTGTTGTTGCAGCTAATGTGGAGGAAATGCAGGAAGATATCAATGACGTTAATTTAAATGGGGATAGAACAATTAGTTCTGCAATTAGCATTGAAAGAATTAGTATGTTCAATAACTAGAAATCCATGTTGTTTGGGCCATACTAAAACTGTTGTGATGGCCGTGTAACACTATTGCACAACAAATTTTCTGCTGCCGCTGGAAAAAAGAACAGTCTATATAAAATTTTAAATAGCCTAGACCAGGTATGTGCCATTGAGACTCTTCTGCATTGTTCCTGCGATTTACATAATTCTGGTCTGCATAATTTTGTTGTGAAGAATTCTAGTATGCAGAATTATGTTGTGCATTCCTAAAGTATACGCATAAACAAACTGATTGGGCAATTCCTTAGTAAGAGACGCACCTCAACGCTTGGCTTATATGGTTGTCGATCCAGGATGAATTATATCTAAAAACTCAAATTTTGAAATATGTATTCTTCTTTTATCATCTCACTGTTGTCATAGGTAATTAAAGGCAATTTTCAATGGATATTAATAAATAATACCAAGTGGTCAAGTTGTTGGAAACAGAGACATGAATTAATTCAATTTTTCAATCCACATAACTCAAATTATCATTGGCTTTTGATTTGTGCTTGATTCTTATACATATCTATACTATATATGTTGAAATACCCCTGCGTTTTGTAACAATCATGCATAAAAACAAGACTGTAGGTCATTACTTGAATGTCATTATATGTCATTGCTTTATCTCTTGCAGTTTAGGACAATCAATATGAAAGAGTTCTTTACAAAGCTTACAAATGACCATGTGTCCAATGTAGCTGTCAATTTGGATTTTGAAGATAATCATTTTTTTTTAAGATAATCTCATTAACTTCTTTTGTTTGAGAAGGATTGTAGCTGTCAATTTTGAACTGTACGTAAGCTATATGCATTTTGTGTATTAATAGGATCTAGCAATATGTTTATGAAATCATTCTAGACAAAGGTTGTGTAAGCACATGATATTACTACACCGTTAGAAGATGACATGAATTTGGAACAGATTTATTGATTCATTCTCTTGATAGACAATATGTACATGATTCATACACTAAATAACAAAGAAAATGTCTTGGTATTTGGTTTTGTGATATTGCCTTGCTGATTGTATTCATTTTCCTTACTCTTTCTTTATTCTACTATCAGTTTAGGATACTCATATTCTTTGTAATGCTGACATTGACAATAAAAATGTATGTGATGCGTTGAAGGGGGAAAGTTGATTTATCATTCATATGGTGGTAAATAAACCAATCACAATTCTATTTAATAAGACTTTAATATGTTGCTAGATAATAATTTTGCACGTTGATTTAATATACGTATAATATATCTTTTGCGCTATTTTTATGTCTAAGTATAATTCCTCCCTCCTTTTATGTTGGTTTTTTGTTTACATGATATCTTTTTATTTAGTGATTGATACTTGAATATTTATATTTTTTAACAGCCAATATATTAAAAAAGCCACAAAGCCCACTCAAGAAGAGAGAGGCTGAGCACAACAGGGAAATACAAAACAACAGACCTGAACCGAAGCAGGGGGAAAAGGAGCTTAAAAACACCAAAAAAACCCTAAAAAAATAATGAAGCATAAACACAAAAAAAAAAAAAAAAAAAGCGAAGGAAAAGAGAGGTCTGCTCTTCATCTTTTGTGTTGGAAGATTTGCATTTTCCATACCTTTCATGTTGTTGTCACTTTCCAATTTCTTTAGCATTTTGAGAGGAAGCTGTCAAATTGAGTAAATATGAAGAATTGGTTTCAGATGGATTTTTTGATTGAATATTTATTTATGAATTGTTATTGTATTTGATGGATAGATGTTTATAATAGATTATTAGGGCTCCAAGGAATTGGCAATGTTTATAGATTTGATGATTAATGTTATGTTTAAGTACTTTCATTTGTTTCTTAGGCTTTCAGCTGTAGAGTAGCCAAAACTCGATGAACTATGCACAAAACTCTTTATTTCAAGCTTCAACTTCGAATTGCTACTTCTTGAGTTAATTAAAGTTTATTTTTCCTTTTTCAAATATATAGTGAGGTTGAGTATTATAATTGTTTAACTTCCATATTACTTCGATATTAGTTTGGTTGAGACTTGAGTGTACTTATCATGCACAATTTCCATTTAAGAAGTTTTATTTACAAATATTAATCATGTAAAAATATGATCTGTTTTTGTTTGTAAATATCCTTGAAAGACATATTATAGCGATTTTCATTTATGAAGTTTTGTTTAGAAATTTTAAGCGGGTTAAAGATCTGGAAAATAGAAAGTTGGAGTCTCAATAATGTTGTTGGGAAATATTAATCAATCATTAAGATTTTGGAATGAAGCATGTTTGATAATTGTAAAAGGAGGAAAAATACATCGTAGAGAAATATATAATAATTTCACCAAACAACATTGGTCAGAAGATTTATATTCTAAAGAAGTAAAATTGTTCCATATCACTGTTTTTTATATAATCTCATTGCATACATAATGTTAATACAAGACAATTTTATAACTATTTTTTATATTATCTAATGTAATTACACAATGTAAAAACAATTTTTGCTTCAAAAATACAAGACCATTTAACATGTTAATAAAAATAAAATATCAAGAAACAATTTGGGTTTTGCGCTCTTCTCTACCAAAAAAATAAAATAAAGATACATTAGCAATGGTTAAAAATATTATAATATTCAACTCTAAAAGACCCGTGCTGCGCACGGGTCGGTGTTCTAGTATAAATATTAATTAAGTGCCTTACATATAAAAAAAATATGTTTAGGGTCGTCTTAACAAATTTGTTGGCCCTGTTTTAGTTTTTAAGGGCTGACAACAAATTTAAATTTTGGGCTCCAAAAAACTAAATAAGGCACTCTAAAGAAAAATTATCAATAGAAAACACTCTGCTGGGTGTTGAACCCACAACAACACACCATCATAAATGGACACACCATTGAAACTCTTTGATTTGCTTAAAATATATTCGCATTAACTTTATATAAATATTAATTAAGTGCCTTACACATAAAAAAAAATGTTTTGGGCCCCAAAAAAATCGAGGCACAGTGGCATAGCCCAACCTCGACAGGCTATGGGTCAGCCCTGAGTAGAATTATAACCTCATAGGCTTTGGAGACATCTCATAAGGTGTTAGAGGTTTATAGAGACGCAAGTAAGCTGATGACCCAGCCCAAAAATATTGGAGAATCGCTCTTTAGGTTCTTAGAAATTGTTCACAAGCATCTCAGGTTTTTGAAAATACTTCCGACGGTAGTTAACTTTCGTTCACCGTTGAGCTAGAGTTATAAAACACTTAGTGCATGACTTATGGATGATCATTGGCTTGCAACATTTGAACGAATTTACAATCTTGCATTAAAAGGTAGTTAGCTCTTGTTCAACAACGAAAAATAGTTAACTATGCATCGTCAGAGGTATTTTCAAAAAGAACAATATTATTTGAACATCCAAAAATCAACAACTATTAGACAACCAGTATAAAAATAGACAATTTATAAATATTGTTGTGACTGTAAGAGAGCAAAATAACTAATTAAAAATGGGAATACTTAGTGTGTGTATGGTGTTGGACAACCAAAAAAGTTGTCATTTTGACATTTCTCTTTTGGAAATTCAAGGTTCTTATGAGCATTTTTTTTAAAGGAGGTGCTTGTGAGTAATTGTTAGGAGTCTAAAGAGCAATTGTTTTTAAATATTGACACCAAAAAATCAGTCCAACAGCAGTAATAGTCCATGAGCTAAATTTGTAGAGTTTGAAGAAAATTGCTCTTTGGGCACTCTTGGTTTGCTCTCAAACACCCCAAAATGATAAAAATACCCCAACGGTAGTAAATTACCGTTCAAGGGACTTATTAAATCGATTAAACTGATTTAAAAAGTGATTGTACCAAAGCAAAACATATTGAACGACACGTAACTGTTGTTTTGTAGAAAACAACAAATTGCCATTCATCCAACGGTTATTACAAAATAGAGCAATTTAAGGGTGCATGAAGAGCAATCTTCAATGTTGAATAGACCAACATAATTATTTTCCATACTTAGTAGCACTAGTTCATAATTTACTTGTTGAGGCAAACATTACTATAGAATATAATGTTGCATCTCTAAACTTCACAACTTCTAAAATTGTTTATAACCATCATTGAATGGTCATGAGTGCACTGATAAAGTGAGTAATATACTCCTCTAAAACAAGCCACTCTAGTACAAGTAAAGTGAGTAATATAAATTATTGGTAACTAAATCAATGATTGATATTACAAATGTACGTAACAAATTATGGACTATTAAAATATCATTTTTCGATTTTTTTTTCTTCTTCTTCCGTTCACTAACCAATGGCTTTAGAGAAGATAGAATGGTATCATACTCCTCTAAATATAAGGTTCATTTAATGGTAACATACTCCTCTAAAACATGTTTTTTAATATAGTGTTTATGAATATTCAAAATTTTATTTTTACTCCTTACAAAAAAACACACTTTTTAGTCCCTGAAACATTTTCCTTTCGCATATTTAGAGATAAAAAATGATGACGTAAAAGTTTTACAAAAACTAAAAATGCCGCCTAAAAATTTTAAAATGACTAAAACGTGCAATTTTTTGTACGGACTAAAAATCGAAATTTTGAATATTTGTAAGAGCTATTTACTTAATTAAACCCTATAATATATTTTAACTACTATTTATGCATAGCGACAATACAAAAGTTATGCACATTTATCTAATCATATTTATGTCAAATATCATTTGCGGTCCTTTAAGTTATATGATTATAACAAGTTATTACTTTAAGTTTTTTATTTATTACAAATGGTCTTTTAATCCATAAAATATATACATCATTATCCTATTCAAGGAGGGTAAAGAAAGCCTTTTGCTTGATTTGGCACGCCGCTTTATGGTCGCTGTGGAAAGAAAGAAATGCGAGGATCTTTAAAAACCAATTCAAGAATGTTGACGAGGTTGTGGACGAGGTTAAGGCGTTGGCTTGGTGTTGGGCGTTAAGTAGACTTCAGATTGCCTCTTGCCTTTATTATGAGTGGTGCTGGAACCCTCGTGAGTGCTTAATTCGGAGGCGTTAATAGGTTTGACGGTGGCTGCTTGGTGCTGGGATGTCTGACAGTAGTTTCGAGGAGGGCTAGGTGTTGGCAGTGACTGTGCTTTCGGGTCTGTTGGCCTGCTGTTTTACTTCTCTTTTGCTGGTTTTAGCATCAGTTGTGCTGCACTTTCTGTTTTTGTAAGCAGCAACTGATTGTTTTTTGTTGTTTCTGTCATTGTCGCCTGTGTTATGGTGTATTGACTTGGCAAAGTTTGCCTATTTGTACCATTTGGCCTTTTGCACACCTAGTGCTAGGCTCTTTAATGAAATATGCCGATTCAAAAAAAGTAGTGTTTATGTGAACATTTAATGTTAGATTGGTATGTTCAAATTCATCGCTCTCAAAATTAGTGTTCATATGTGTATTATTCAATCTTCTTGATTTGAAACAAAATTGACTGTTTACTGGATTTATAATATTATTAATGAAATATTTATCTGTAAAATTATATTTGATATCAAAAACAAGAAGAAGAAAATGTGTGTTAGTAATCATATTTGATGTAATAAACACTTTTGAACCTACCAACTCAATGATAAATGGCCCATAAACAATTTTTAACGAGGTTGATTGAAAAAATGGGTATAAATATAAATATTCTATGACTTAAAGACCAATTTGTAACAAATAAACACTCAAAGGACTAATTTGTAACAAAAAACACTTAAATGGTTAATTTGTTATTAACATCAAACTTGAATGATCATGGGAGGTATTTTGCCAACTAATTATAATTATGTGGCATGGAATGGAGACGATAGAGTCGCAAATTTTATGGCGGAGAATGGCTCTAAAGTTGTTGATTTGAAATATTTTCTCCACGACAAAGAAACTCAAAGAGCAATCTAAGATACAAGTTAAATCCTTAAAAGGGGTTCTTAGTTGACATGTTAATTTACGTGTAACAAGTCTAAAGTTGTCAATCGAAGAAACCTGTAGGATATTTTATCATGTAAACAAGGGAAATGACAACGCACAAGTGTGCAAAACGAGAAATTCTATTAATCTAGGGATGAGATTCATACATCGTTCTTTCAGTGTTGCGGGTAAGAGTATTATGTGTTGAGAGTGGTGGATGTGTTTTAATTAGCAGTCGTAGTTTTATCAAACGGGAATAAAGCCTTACATTATATAGACAAATGAAACAACTAACTAAGAGAATGCAATTGCGTCAAGTTCTTTGATAACTTATCTTGTGTAACTTCTCTTTTGAATTTGAATACATAACTCTTTTGAATGGATAACTGATATTGTTGAGACTTCTTGAGCAATCTTCTAGTGACCGTTTTCGGAGGTTACATCATTTGAAATCTTCAAGTAAACATAGCAGTTGTCTTCGACGGTTTATTGTAGCTTCCTTGACACGTTTACGTTTGATTTCAAATCGTTCCTTCGCGCGAGGTACTTTCACTCGAAGCATTTATTTAAATTTTTAGTGTAACAAAAGCCTTACTCGACATGATCACTTATAAAATTATAGAATATCAAACTTTGCCTACTTTGGTACGAAAAATTCGAGAGTTGGTGAAAAAAACATTGGCACATCAATTTCAACCTTACTTGATATGAGGAAAATTATTCTGAAAATTGGCTCTCAAACTTCAATCTTGGTTTGAACAGTATGCATCTACTCATACTTCACAACATTCCTTTCGATGAATTAAAGATTCTATTAGTCGATGATACCTCTAAGATCACTTTCCATAGGCTTGTTAGAATTTCTTGATATTTTGTTGTTTCTTTTTTTGGTCTTTAGGCCCTCTTCTTTACCAAAAATTTAAAATATCTATAAAAAGAACATTGTATTTCAAAAAGACAACATATTTTTTAGAATTCGATATCTGATCCAAGAACCGACTAATTCGAAGAGACAAATTCCACCGCCTGATTGCACGGGGCCCATTTAATATGAACTTAGTCCACTAAAATTGACACTAAAACGAATCAAAGATGAGACATTGAGAGAACACTCCAAGATCTCAAACCAACCACTAGATCAACTCTAAATGGGTTAAAAAAGACAACATTATCAAATAAAAAACATTTTTTTACAATTATATATTCTAGTAGGGTATTCCTAGTTATGATATTTTGTCTCTCAAATTAATGAGATCACAGTATAGTACTAGCAACCATCCATCATCCATCGTCATACAATTTGATAAGGGTAACAGTTAGCAATAGTATAAAAGTGGAAATGAATAATGGTGGTGGTTGCGAAATGATGAAAACTAACACTGAATAGCTTGAGGAAATGGGGGATTGATGAATGGTAACCAAACAACATTCAATTTACTAAATGCTACCAATGCAATATCACACATTTCTTAATAATACTACTAGTATTTCTCAAGCTCAACAATTCCAATCACACATTTTTATTTTTTATATTAAAGAGTTTTCCATAAACACAAGTTACATTCATGCACAGTACATGTCTCTCATAAGTTATAAATCGTTTTTTCAATGAAAGAAAAATATCACGCACTCATATGATATGGTACATACAAATTGAGGTTTGTCCTTATTCTTTGTGCAAGTGTGTGCAAGCCAGGCCATTCAATGACACATACATAGTGGATTGAATAAAAGCAATGGTCTTGGAACTATGATTTTACCCACCCCCATTCTGCATCTGTAAGCAAGAGAAGTGAGCATATAAAACACGGTCAAACTTGCTGACCATCTTGGGCTTGCTGATGTTTCAGAGTCAAAGGTTCTAGTTTGCTAGTCTTCCCATCACTATTACCTAAGCTCAAGACACAATAGAAAAAATAAAATAAAACATGGTATCATCATATTTTCTTCAATTATTTATTTGTACATGCTCTTTGGTGTAGGGATGACAATTGGATGCAAACATGTTGGCTGTTCTAAAAAAATATTCACAATGAACGGGATGAATACCCGTATTTATGAGTCTGGATCTGAGCTTAAGTAACTAACAACAAATTTGAATGAGTATGAATGCGAACACGGATAGTTGGCCCCCGCAACCAACACATATATACATACATAATTTTAATTTTATATAACACTAAAATTAATCGTAAACCCTTAATTTATCGTAATATGCACTTGTTTGTTTAATACTTTGAATGCTTTATTTGACTAAAAAGTATGATTTGTTATATTTTACAAGTTAATTTAAAAGATATTGCATCATATTTTAATTACATTCTTTTTTGTTGTTGTTTATTGTCTTTATTTGTTAAAGTGCGGGCAATTGACACAAATGCAGACGCTTAGGTGTCCAAAGGGTATGGGGATGAACACTAAACTTGCTACGCAAGATGGTACGAGCATGGATACAAACATTTTTTTAGAAACGCGTGTATGGGGATTGACATTATAATGCCCCGGGATTTTGTGTCGAGTTTGAATACCAACAATCTCTCATCAAGTGTGAATATACCACATCACTATAGTGATCTAAACACAGACACATCTCAAAATCGACAATTAATATAAGACGGAGGGAGTATATTCTATTGTATTGTGAGTGGGTGGCAAGTTAGGATAGAAGAGGAGCGTCTTCTCCTGCATCAGTCTTCTTCCTTTTATAAAAAATGTTTGATGCTAACACCACACAGACTGGAAGTGGTCCAGCCTTTCACACGTGAAGACGCTCCTCCCTGCTAATGCTATTTTATTCACGTGTGTTATCATTCATCCATCAATTCTTTTCTTAGCCTTCCTATTTGTGGCCCATCAAAACCGTCCTCTGCATCATTTTCCCTTCAAATTAATCCCTCTCCACCTCTACTTAATTAACCATTTAGGCACAAAGGACTATATAATATATAGCAACTCATAGCTAGAAACAAAATTATAATTAAGATGGGTCAGTTTTGATCTCCCTTTAATTTACTTTAATTGTTCAAGAAAAATAATTCCTTTTGCATATCAATTGTAGTACTCAAAGTGGGATTGAATTGAAACTTATTTATATTGTTAAAATTGAAAACACTTTTTTAGGTGAAAATGTAACAAGTTAATTTATTAATAGTGTGGGGTTAATTTAATTTCGACTATAAATGAGATTTCAATGTCATATGTAAAATATGTATTCATGTAAATTACACCTTAAGATTTTGGGTGTAAATGTGACGTGTGTCTCTACTTTAGTCCTGAAGCATTGACTCATCGTTGCTCATGACACTCGTGAACTCTCCAAGAGAAAGGAGAAAAATGTTAATAGAAGACGTTAAACTTTCAATCTCTTAAATTTACTATTTTAGGATTTGTGTGAGAGTCTAGAATGGGAATATATATATATATATATAAATTTAAGAGATTGAAAGTTTAACGTCTTCTATTAACATTTTTCTCCTTTCTCTTGATATATTTAGGTGAAAGGAAAGAGGAATGTGAAATAGAAAAATTGATAGTCTTTCAACTTAAATGAGTGAGTTTAATTTTTCTTCATGATACAAAATTCTATTATAGTTAAAAAACTAAAAAATTATATTAGATAACTCTGATTCAGGGTATGCTTCCATCCATCGATAAAATAAAATATCATCAGGAACGAAAAAATAGTTTAAATTTTTCTAAAGTTTGTTTTTCATAGCGGAAAAAAAGAAGAATATAAGAAAAAAAAGAAGAGATCATAAACCAAAGAAGATCAACTTAGATAACTTTTTTTATATATTAAAAGGACATAGATAAACTCTTCTAAATTATATAGATATTTCATCCTCGTGAGTTTAACTCAATTGGTAGGTATATTGCATATTATATGCAGGGGTTTGGGTACGAACCTCAGACACTCTACTTCTCCACGTTTAAAATGTCTGAACTCTAGCCATTAAACTACTTCACAAAAAAAATATATATTTTTCATTAAAATAGTAAAATTTGGTCAACTAACTAGTCCCTCAAATTTACAAAATACTAGCAATTTAATAATTTTAATTGAAAAGTACCAATTGGCATAGTCCCTTCGTCAAAATATTTTTTAAGTAAACATCTATCAAAACTAATAAAAAAAATATACATATTAATTTAAATAGTCTTTTGGTGCATCCAAACAAACATATAATTAAAAAAAATTAATGTAAAATTTGAGAAGATGATTAAATTGATTGATGTTTTACAACTTGAAGGACTAAATTGCCATTTCCCAAATTTGAGGGATTAAATTAACTAATCTTAACTATTTTAATGACTAAAAGTCGATTCAGTCTTAATTAATTACTGATTGGGGTAAAAATGTATCCATGTGACTTGCTATATAAGATAAAAACTCATGAACGTGCTTGTTAATTGCAATGTATATGATGAAAAGATAATAGACTATTTATTTGGGCGAGACTTGTAGTGTGATATCTTATCTGGCAGTCAAGGACTGTTAAAGATGCCAATCCACCAGTTTTAATTGTACCCTAGATTTTGGATCTTGTGTCATTCAGTTTAATTTAATTCCAACCTATTCAACCAGTTAATTTTAGTTATTTGACCTGCTATGTCCATTAAGAAATATATACTAATGACATAAAATCTAGTCTCTTTGATCAAATAAATAAATTAAGATTCATATGTGACAGTGTTCTCTGATTATGTGATTAAGAAAATGGTTTAATGTAGAATTTAGAAACAAAAATGTGAAGACTTGATATGGTGAGTCAATAGGTGAGACTCTATGAAGCAAGAATGCAAATACGGATACCGGATACATACGGACGCTGATACGCCAATACCGCTAATAATTTAAAAAAATCACATTTCAATCTAATTATAGGTGTCGGTGTAGTGTCGGTGTCGTATACAACACGTGTCCGACACCAAGACACGGCTAATCCAAAAAGTAGTCTGTGCTTCATAGGGTGAGAGTGAAAGCATGGCTCACACCATGACTGTGGTTACAGAGATATTGAACATGCAATTCAATTGATAACATAAGCGACAAAAAGATAAACTACATGGACCAAAGAACTGAAAGAAAGGCAACAAAAAGCATATTAATAAACTTTATCTTCATGCCTGTAATAGCACGCACTATGAGTTAATGCTAGCAGAACTTGTTCTTCTATTACTATAAGTTTTTAACTGAATCTAAGATTTACTTTAAAGTTCAAATATTGTAATACCACTAGGATTTTATTACTAGTTAAAAATCAAATCAAAATGAGAAACAAGGGAATAGCAAGGAATGGTTTTTATGATGACACGAACCTATTTGATTGGATCATAGTTGTGTTAAATAAGTACGTGTGGTTTATGTGCTATATATTGTTGTCCAATGTCGTGACTATAGAAAATATAATGTTGGTCCAATTGTTCATATTTGATGTTGATGCTTCTGTTTTTACAAATGATGTTGATGCTTTGATATACTAGTAGACATTATTAGAGTGTAAGAATCAAACTAAATGCCTAATGAACTCGAAGAATCAATTCAAATCGATTAAATTGATTTACTTCTATTTCAATGTTATGTTGCAAATCGAACCAAACTTAACCACGACCTCTATTAGTTTAGGTATTTATGCATTGATTTTACATTATTTAAAAGTGATCACCCGATACTCAAACAAAACTACTATATTTTATCAATATTACTTTTATTTTACGCTAGGTAAATTGGTAGTATTATCTTACAAAATATTGTATTTATATGTTTTATTTTCGATCATTGTTTTTTCTTTCTCTTTGTAGACATGTAATTATAGTATAAAAATTTTGTAGTGTATAAATTTTCAAAATCTCAATCCAATTAAATCAACTCATTATTTATGGTTTGAATTTCATGAAAAAATATTATAAAAGTCACACCATAAGCTGCTTATTTTTAATTAGTTCAATTTTTCCTAAACCAAATCGAATTAAAATGGTCTGCTACACCATAGACATATATTAGGGGCTATTTTTCTTTTATTGAAGAAACATTAGGGGCTAATTTAGCACACAAGGATGTCTGAAACCAAAAAAGATAGAGACAGGGGAGGCCAACAAGTGAGGCCATTGATAATAATGTGCAATTGGAACTTGGGTGACAGGTAAGGTCACGGATCAGCTTATATAGTCATAGTTTATGATAAAAACATATCCTAAATCGACATATTTACATAATAGGAGTAACTAAAGGTATTATTTAATTTTATTTATTTTCTATATATTGTCATTTCAACCAACTAAAATTTAATGATACATACAATCTTGGTGTGAGTTTGGTTGTGCAGCGTGTTTTACATGTTTACTTCAAATTGTGACAAACTTTATGCTTCCAAGTAGAAGATTAGTTTTTTTAGCTTCTACAAAATTGTGACGGAAACATAATCGAAGGTGCGTTCAGTGTCTTTAACGCCGAACCAAACATACTCTTGGTGGTGCATCTCAATAATACACCCACTTTAAAAAAAATGTTCCTCATTCCTCATAATTTACAACATTTTGTACTTTCTGTTGTTTGGATATTATTTATAACAAATTCTACTTTAGTATGCTAGAGGATAGTAGGATTAAGCTTTAGTCGCTTTCTTTTTTCTTTTCTTTGATATATAAAGCTTTGGTCGCTTTCTCTATTGATGGCTAATGTAGGCAATGAGAATATATATAACATATCAATAAATATAATGGGTAAGCTACCTAATGTATTGCATATTAAATTGAGCAAAGAAATGTGACTCACCTCAACACTATTATATATGGTATTGCCTCTTTTTAAGCGCATTATTCAACAAAAATAAGTTGACATGAAAATTGGCATTGCCAAAGTCATGATTCAAAGGACTTATATGTGGGAATGGGAGGAAAAACAAAGGATTAGGCAGAAACAAGGTGGACGATGATGAACACTAGTAAGACCAGATGAAATTATTTACTGTGACAAAAGTGACCATTCTACAGCTGTCTTAAACTATAGGGAAAAATCAAAAGTGGTGTAGCATGTAACATAGCACTGCTCTATTGAGTTGGAAATGGATTGAGAGTAGTGATCTCGTGTGTGTTCGCCGCTCACAGCCGTCCGATCAAAATCAAATGACTCAAATATTAATGTAGTTTTAAATTTAAAATATAAAAAATTTGACTTTAAATTTTCTCAATTGTTTGATCTTGCTGACGACATGCAATCATGAGTGTCGACAGCATCCAATTCAGATCCTATAGAGTTGCGTTAGAATCATTTCAATTTCTCGAATAAAATGAGTGGTTCTTTTTAAATAGAAACATTCCTAATTAAAATATCAATGGATGATATCTTAATATGTACATAATTTCTCATATTGCATTCTATGATAAATACTATATATGAATTATTTTTGAGATAATTTTGTTTCAAATATTCAATTTTTATTAAAAAAAAAATCTGTTTAACCTAGAATTAGGTATAAAAATAAGTAAAGTTTATGCAAAGTTATCTCAACTATCAAATATTATGTTACCTTGAGTGAAACTAAGTAAAGTCTTAAATTTAAACTTTATAAAATGGAAAACAATGGGAATTTAATTAATTTATTTTTTTACAAATGCATCCGATCAAATAACATCATAATGTAATCAATGAATTGAGTTCAAGTCGTTAATGAACTACACTAAGAATAAGTTTTTTAGGAGAATTTAAGTTTGATATTTAGATGAAATAATTTTTGATCATACTTTACTTATCTCTCAACCGAACTTCAGATTACCACAACCATTTTCTGTTGAGAACCGGAGGGTTCACAAAATAAATAAAAAAATCACATCATAGTATCCTTTTTAATTAGTTTTTAAAATATCTTTAAAAAAAAATTATTGAATGAACGTATTACTCAATACTTCTCATCAATTACATCTTTTAAAAATGTTATTTCAACTATATATTGAATTTGGGTCCTACATGAATTATTAAACTTCTTCATATTAGTGAAGTTAAAATCATTTTGGAGAATTGAAAACCTTATAACTGCAAATTAACGTCCCATTATATCTGATTCTGTTTATTTTGGCGGCACCAAAACCGCAACTTCCCACTCACTACTATCCACTCTTCCACTTAATCACACCACAAAATCTAACTTCTCTCCAAACACTTCCTACTATTTAGTACTTAGCTTCTTCTTCTTCCACGACAAGTCTTAACTTTGAGACATTTTTTGTTCCAAATCAAAAACATGGGGAGCTATGTTGGCACCTCTTTTTCTTTGTCTAGTCTCATGTGTCATGAACAAGATGAATCCACTCTCATCTTTGAAGATGATGAAGATGAAAACACTTTCTTCATTAATTCATCACTTGATAATAACAATAACCCTTGGTTTCTTTTGGATGATGAAGAAGAATACATTGAATATTTGTTCAAACAAGAAACAGTATTTGGATCTTCCATGACTCATTTGTTATCCTATGATGATCATGATGTTGATGTTGAAGATGATGATTCAAGCAAAAGCTTGTTCTGGTTGAGAAATGCTCGTTTGCATGCTATTGATTGGATTTTCAATGTTAGTTTTCACCAAACAATTCAATTTTTTTTTTTGTTTGTTAATACCCTTTTCATTTTACATTGTTTTTTGGTTGCTATGTTATTGAGTGTTGTTATTTTGTTGATTCAGACACAAGCTAAATTTGGATTCACAGTTCAAACAGCCTATTTATCAATCAATTATTTTGATCGGTTTCTTTCAAAACGATCCATTGATGTAAGTTTAACACTATAGTTTTCTAATTTCTCTTTATTTATTTATTTAATTAGATTTTGCTAATTTAATTTATTTTATGAAGGAATCAAAACCTTGGGCTATTCAATTGTTGTCAGTGGCATGTTTATCAATTGCAGCAAAAATGGAAGAACAAAGTGTTCCTCCACTATCAGAATATCCAATAGAATATCGATTTGAGAATAAAGTTATCAAGAACATGGAACTTTTGATTTTGAGTACTTTGGAATGGAAAATGGGATTACCAACCCCTTTTGCTTATTTGCATTATTTCTTCACCAAGTTTTGCAATGGATCAAGATCAGAAATAATAATCACAAAAGCCACACAACACATTGTGACATTGGTCAAAGGTAATTTTCATTAATTTAATGAAAAAATAATAGTAATTATTTTTGTAATGAATATAAAAGAATAGTAGTATCAGGATTTTATTTAAAAAAAAATAATGATTTTTTGTGTGTGTGTGTGCAGGTTTTAATTTGATGAATCAACGACCATCTATAATTGCATCTGCTTCTATATTAGCAGCTTTTGATTCCACATTAACCAAAAAGGAAATTAATCTTCGGATTAGTTTAATCTCATCATGTGGAAATCTAGAAAGTGTGAGTTCAATTATTTCAAATTTTATTTTGATAGAAAATAACATAAATATAATATAAAGTTTTATGATGTTAATTTTGTTTTTGTTTTATGCAACAGGAGCATGTATTTTCATGTTACAATGTTATACAAGAAAAGATGAGAGACAAAGTTAACAAGACACCTTCATCGGATTTACTATCGACAGAATCAAATTCCATAAGTGTTGTTGTTGAAAACAAATCTAATGCTTGTGCAGGAGTTAAGAGAAAGCTTAGTTATGAGGAGATGAACATTGAAGATTTTCCTCCAGGACAAAAGCTACGTCAACCTTAATTTTTGAGAGGATCAACCTTAATTAGTTTGTGATTTTTATATACAAGAAAATTAATTTGATTGGTGTTTATTTAATTGCTGATTGGATTATTATAGCCTATAGGATTTTTTTTGTTTCTATTGAGAAATTATGATTGTTTTTTAGTTAAATATCGTCCACTATTTTTGTGGAATGATTTGGTATTGATTTAGTACCCAACAACAAAAAAGTTTATGCAAGTGACTACCAAGAAGATAGGGAAAAAAAAGGAAGAGTAAATAAATAAATGAAAAGTTGTTATAGCTTTTGTTTAGCCAATGGTAAGTGATGAATTGGTTGATTGAAAGTTCACAAGAATTGTGGTGGTGAAGTGAAAGATGTTACATGAGTGGAACACAATTTATTATTCCTAGTGATAGTGTTTGCTTTTACAACTGTAATTTCTTTTTGTATTTTTTCTTTCATTTATTAATTAATTATTTTGTTGTGACTAGAAATATTGAATAGTTGAATACTACTACTTGCACTTGGGATACCTTGCTTTCTATGAATTGAGACAGGGTTGCATTGCATTGAGAATGGGAAAATGGTTTTGTGTGATTTGATGGGTATGTGTAACAATTGGGTTGGGGTGATTTGATAAAGTATGAAAAAGTTGTGAGTGATTTAATTGATGGGTTAGGACGAGGGAGGTTACTTTTCAGGAACTGGGAAACTTTCCATTAACTGTTTGGTTGTACTGTGATTTAGTTATGTTAAGTGGGCATAAGATTGGATTTGGTGCATTGGACTGGTACGGTACAATGCTTCTTGCTTGTACTTTCTAAACTAATAATTAAAAGGACATAATCTAACAAAATTTTCTCCTTACAATAATAATATAAGTTGTTAGATTAAAGGACATAAGCTTAATTAAAGGATATAAGCTTTGCCCTCATTACTATCAACTAGGAGGACTGCTTAGTGGGGTAGGGCGCTCGAAGAGGATGTCGATCTCCTTTCTAGTGTTTGAAATTTTTGGACACCTCTTAAGGTTAATGTGTTTTGTTGACGGTTGCTTCAGGATAAGGTGTTGACTCGTGTGAATCTCTTTGTCAGAAGGGGAGATCTCTTATTTTTGCGGTGATTCTGTTGAGTCTATTAGTCATTTGTTTGTTACGTATTTGTTCAGTAGTTCGTGTGTTATATCTAGGTGGTTAGGTTGGGAGTTTTTGTTACCTTCGGATGTAGGTTATGTCCTTAGTCTTGTTTTAAGACATAGGGTGAGAGGAATGTTAGGTTAGGTCATCTCTTGGTCTAACATTATGTTGTGTGGTCTTTCTTGAGGTTTCGAAAAATTTCATCTTTTTAAAGTGTTCTTTGAACACCAATTGATGGACATGATTAAATTCATCCCATGGAAGTGGTTTCTAGAAAGACACAATGAGCACTCCTGCCCCTACTACGAGTGAGAAATAGAATCAGCTCTTTGTTGGCATCTTTAGAGACTTGTGAGGGTGTTCGTATTGGGACTGTGAGCGCCCTTCCATTGTTCTATCGAGGTTGGATACTTCTCGGTTTGAGACCTAGGAGGTTGATAGGAGTTTTCTCGAACAAACCACCAAATTGGTCCTTGTGTTTGTAAGTCACTCTTAAATTAATCCATGACTCTATTAATATTTCAAAATAGTCATTGTCTTTGTCAAAAGTTTCTCAATTAAGTCCCTCGTCAAGTGACAAAAGCATAGAGACAGAAATCTAATTGATAAACTTTTGATAATATTTCAAAATAGTCCTTGTCTTTGTCAAAAGTTTCTCAATTAAGTGTTTTGTCATGTGACAAATACAGAAACAAGGATCTAATTGAGAAACTTTTGACAAGAACAATGACTATTTTGAAATATTAATAGAATCGAAGACTAATTTGAGAGTGATTTACAAAGACAGGGACTAAATTGGTGGTTTACTCGATTTTTTCATACTCAACATTGGATTGATAGTTTTTATCACATTGATAATGTCTATAAAATTTTACATTAGTCGGATACCATTTGATATGTCGACAAATTGCATCAAAACTAATGTGTTTTGAACTTTTATCAAATACGTTAATTTTTAAGTATATCGTTAATATATCAACTTGATATTTGATTAATGTCAAATTTTATATTCATGATCTATGCGATAATAACTTTTAATCTAACGATAAATTTTTTAAACTATTATGCAATAAAGATTTATCAAACATGTCATATTATTTAGTTTGAAATTTGGTGTCAATTAATCTAACCCAATATACAGCTATCTTATCATTGAAAAAAAATCTCAACTCCATAGCTCTTCTTTCTATTTTCTCATTTTTATCCCTCTTGGTGTTGCAACCTGTTGGCAATGTTATCGTTTCCCTTTGGCCTATTAATCTCTTTTGATAACTCGAAGTCAAAATAACTTTATAAAAAGAACCCCTCAAAGAAAACTAAAAAAAAAAAAAATAGTAAGGATTTTTTTTTTCTTCCTTTTTTTTAAATCTTTAGATTTCTTGAAATTTAGTTAGATATCGGTATCTCGTAGATCAAATTTTTAAAAAATTTGAATTTGTTTTAAAATAAATAATTATAAAAATATAATATGATCTTGAATGATTGGATAAGGTGTAAATATTCAAACAAACTTCATAAGTATCATTGTGTTAAAAAAAAATAAAACTTGAAACAATTAGGAATAATTTATATATACAACGTGAATGGCTTATAATTTTATACCACACAAAATGATAAACATTAATTGTTATAATATTAGTGAATGAAGTTCGAACCAAGTAACCTCCAAATCTTTAAGGTTTTGTTTGAGAGTTTGGAGGGGAGAGGAGGGTAATGGAGGGTTTTGGGGATGAAAAATATGAGTAAAAATACAAAAATCTTTCACATTTATTAAAAGGGAAATTTTTTAGAGAACAATAAATTAACCCTCAAAACCCTCTCCTTCCATTTTCTTCTACTTCTTCCACTTGGTCATTCCTTTTTTGCAAATCCCTTCTCTCATTTCCACTCCAAACTCACAAACAAAACCTAAGTGTTGGTTTGTTTTGCGATGATAAAATTGATTTTGTAAAATTTATTATGGCTAAAAGTGAGGTAAAGGTAAAATCATTTATGTTCGGACATAAAAACGAGTTAACAATAATTTTGAGTACACAAATCAATTTTAGAATAAAACATGACAAAATCAATTATAATCAATTTTGGCTCCCATAACATAAATATGGAGTGAAAACATACACAACTCCCTAACTCAATACCAACAAAACACTTTACGACTCTTATTCTAGTTTCAAATTAGAATCAATTTTAAAGACAATATCAATTCAACTCAAGAACATGCCACTGTCTCAAAATTAATTTTACACTTCTAAAATGAATTTTACCTCATCCAAAGTGAAATAAAAAACACTGGATCCTTTTAAACACAGCATCATAGTACACAGTTAAATTTAGTTACTTCTTAGAATCCTCTGAATTCAAAGCAAGTAAGCAATAGGGTTTTCAATCTTCATTCATCTTGGAATCACGGGTTAAGTAGTACTCTTCACCAATGTTATTCCCCTAAGAAGCAACTCTATGATTGATTATATACTGTCTAAAGTATGTGAAATGTACACTACATACATAGCATTCAAATATATATATTTTCAAGCACATACCATATTACCATCAAAGATATTCAGTAGGTGAAACATCTTCAAGAATGTGTTACATGTGGTTATCAATTATTCAGCTATCATTGATCAAGTGAAGTCACTCTGCAAAGTCTTATGTGTCAATACTCAAATAGGGTCAATCTGACTGGCCTTATATGCAATTTTAACAGCAACATGTAACCAACAACAAAGGTGGAGGGGCTATGTAACAGAATCATATGCTTCAGTCTCCATGCATGTGAACCATTACCATATATGCAACAAAACAATGAAATCACGGTAATTATTTGCTTATAGCAAAATACAAGGTTTGTGCCAGACTGTTTATGTATGCATTCAATTCGGATGGACTTGTGATGTGATCAAATTTCTGACACCAATTTCTCATTTCCCATTAGTCTTATCTTCATAAACGACCCCTCACATATTCCAAAATAAATTTGAATAAACGACCCCCCAAATTGATTATTTTTCAATAGAAACTAATCCAAAGCACTCAAGATAAAAGAATTTATTTTAAAAAGATTTAAATAGGTTTTTCGTCCCTGCAAATATAAGTCATTTGAATTTTTGTCCTTGAAGTTACTAATCCTTCCAATCTGCCATTGCAAATATTAATCATTTGAAAAATGGTCATAATTACATCTGATTAGTAATTTCAAGAACGAAAATTCAAATGACCTATATTTGCAAGGACGAAAGACCTATTTAAGCCAACCACCTCGTCCAATCATCACTTGTCACATGGGTACCACATCGCTAATGACAGCCCACCTCAACAAAAAAAACTAATTATGACCAAAAGTCAAATGATTAATATTTGCAGTGGCAGATTGAAATGATTAGTAACTTCAGGAACGAAAATTCAAATGATTTATATTTGCAGGGCCGAAAGACATATTTAAGCTTTTTAAAACTAATTTAAAACTACCTATGAAGCACGTATATGAACACGAACACGACACATACACTGACACGCCGACACTGCTAATAATTTAATAAAATCACATAATTTAGTATAATTATATATGTTGGTGTCGGACACGCCTAATCCAAATAGTGTTTGTGCTTCATATATAACTGCAAATGGGAAGTTATATGAAAAAAATTTAATTTGCAATTTATCATAAATATTTACATGTAAATGAACTCACATTCTAATATATTAATAAACAATTACAATTCTTTTTGTTATTTTTTCAAGAGCTTCATATCCGATGAAATTTGATATGAATAGTGACGAATCCAGGATTTTTGAATAGTGGGGGCACTATTTATAACAATTTGTAGTATTAATAATTGTCTTTTACGATTATTCATATTATGAAAACTTCGAATGATATGTCTATAAAAATAACTAAACAATCATTTAACTAGTCATCCCTACTTGATTTCGCATCAGATTCTTAATAATATTTTGAGATATATGATGATAGGGGTGGGCCAAGAGAGAAATAATTTGTGATAAGTGTAATTATGTGATCAAAATGTCAACTATTGAACATTATACTACCCAAAAAATTGTTTCTAAAATTTTTGTGTGGGCACAAGCCCAAAAATCATACTACCTGCATCCGTCCCTGGATATGAATGTGTTTATATGTGTGTGCAATCTCTACTATCTGACCTAATATGTTAATTAATCCGTACACCTCCGATTAGGCGCATAGCGACTACTAAAAAAATGTTTATACGTGAGAGCAATCTGCACCTCCTTTAAAGATGAATTTGACCTAATATGTTAACTACTCTCATATGCCTCCGGTGAGATGCATAGCGACAACTAGAAAAATTTCGCAATTGAAATTTGTTTCAAGTTGGTTCAACCCGTGAAAGATCCATAATCCAGCTACATGAATCCTACCGTGTTCAGAGTCGTTCTACGCATCACCTATAATAGGCCCATCACGATATGTGAAAGGTACAATTTCTTTGCAGGGATGATAGAACCGTTTGATTTTGATTTAGTTGGATCATGGCACCTACATCCAACTGATCCCGCAGCTAGTGCAGAGGATTAAGATCTGAAAAATACTAGTTTTCAACACTGTCAATGATTAAGACTGTGGCATTGGATGTCACATTGTTTAAAAGACCAAATACATTCATATACATAAGTGTCACGGAATGGGATGCAGTGAGATGTCTGTTGGACCACAACAACATATACATTATCAAGCTAATGGAGTTTTTTTATCTTATATGTTTGTCATAAGGAAAACGTTCTTGTCGTTTTTTCATTTCTTTCTTGTCATTGGACAAATATTATTTGTCTCATTTGATTGATAAAATACTTGTGGACGACAATTGAATCAAGAGCATATATGGTATAGAGAGGAAGGGACCAAGTTCAAGATTTAAACCTCAAATGACAGTATTATCCATGTTCTTTGTCTAGTCGATTGTCACGTATATCTTTCATTCCTCAATTTCATTTTTTATGGGAGACTATCATATGAACATATTTGTATAAACAATATTAACTATAATGACAGAAGTAAAATGTTAGTATGCTCCTAATATAAGAACACTAATTTATGTATAATTTAGTTATATGTATTGTCGGTGAATAAAAGGATTAGGGATGTATATAATCGTAGATTTTGTTTAATATGCATAAATAAAATTGTCTTGCTTGCACCATAAACAATTGTCTTTTATATTATGGGATCAATAAGGTATATCATATTACATTTAACATAATGGTGGAGTTTATTTATCCGATGATGAAAACTAGTCTATGCATGATAGAAAACCAGTCTTAACAATTATGTACTTTATACTTTGGGGATCAAAATCCATACCGATATTATTGTAGTCTAAAAGTAGACTTTCAAGAAAATGATATTTTAGGTGAAGTAGTTAACGGAGGTGTAGATATATAGCAACCCCTTTTCTCGTTTGCATTTCAGAAAGGCCCAAAGAGAAAGCATGAATATAAAAACTCAATCTCTTTGTTTCCCTACTATCATTTCTTTCGATTTAAATTAGAATTAAATGTTTTTTTTAAATAGTTAAACATATTTTTAATCCCTTATTTAATTCTTCAAAATATATCAATTTTTATGCTATGAATATATCAACTTTTATGTTTTTAATTTAAAAATAATAATAAATCGGTTCCATCTAAATTATCTATTATTAATTTTAGTCTTTGCTTTTTTATAAAAGTTAGGCTTAATAACACTTTTGGTCCTCGTGTTTTGACCTATTCACGAAATTGGTCATGCCTCTTTAAAATAGAACAAAATTGTCCTTCAATTATCATTTTTATTGCATTTTTCGTC
>Ga0315915_1001131_pt1 | contig 31376 bp, 10 predicted proteins | sample MpolbnodulesMG_FD_207738 | JGI IMG/M metagenome (GOLD analysis project Ga0315915, IMG submission 207738) | Medicago polymorpha root nodule microbial communities from Los Angeles, California, United States - branched nodules | ecosystem: Host-associated > Plants > Roots > Nodule | place: USA... | reverse complement strand
TTATGTAACCTGTAACTCTTAATTTTTATGAATGTCATTCTAGTTTATTCAGTATAAATTGTTCTTAATGCTTTTATGATTCTGACCCAATATAATTGATTCAAGAGTTTATATGACTATTGACACTAGCGTGTAACTCGGAAATATCTATATTGTTCAATCTAACGGACAATCTAGGGATGGAACGTTGTTAGGTTGTGACAATTGAATTAACGGACTTAAAACCTTTGATGATTATAGGTTCACCTAAGGGATTAGGGAATTATAACTAGAAAAGAGGGCTTATGATCAAGGGATTGACCTAAGCTATTTTGTTAATTTGTCGTTAACTTTATAGCATTTGTAGACTTAAGAAACAGGTTGCTAATGAGCGATGAACATATGAATCGAATGACCTAGTCACCTCTCCATATTATTTCTTAAACCAATTTTTCCTTAACCATTTTATTTTAACTTGCAAATCAAACCAATTGCCTCAGCGCACCCCCCATTTTACAAACATCCTTAATAATAATGACATTCTCGAGTAGAAGTTGAAACAGTCTATGTGGATACGAATCTTATAAATTTTATTACTTCGATATAAGTTAGTACACTTGCTAATTTTCTATCAAACACCTTTGATTAGTTTTAGGATTAATTAAAGGCTCATCCACTTGTGTTGTTTTAATTTTTTGTATCACCCATTTGGGGTCGACCTGCACTTTTGTGTGGATTTACTGGGTTAAGTTAATATCCCCCAATTTTTTTATGTATTTTTTCCTTCTTTTTTTTAATAATACTCCAGTTGGGACACCTTTTATTTTCTTCAATCTTTGTGCTCTTGATTTAGCAAAAAAAAAAAAGAACTTAGTTTTACATGAATGTACTCAAATATAAATTATTTTATATTCAATTCAATTTTAATAAGAATCAATTAACTTAAAATCAATTTAATTTACTAATGAATCAATTCACTCATAATGATTTTACATAAACCATTTTACACATTTTGCAAAGAGCAACTCTATTCACTAAGAATAACTCTTACACAAATACATATTTAATATTTTATTTAATACAAGTATCAAGTTTTATTATCATAAAAAGTTTTCTTTTAAAAAGAAAAGGCAAATAAGTTAATTTGATGACGATAGCATCATCATGGCCCTTTTCAGCATACGATTGTTTACATATGCACACATTCAATTCGTTCATTCCTTAGGAACCCAGCCAATTTAAGACGAAAATGACATCGATTCTTGTCCTCTTTCACTCCTTCTATTAGCTAGACATATGAAAAAATTACTCTATCCGTTAAAGATGTTTGTTTATAAATTGAAAAATATAAGTTCTAAATTTATTTTTTAACCGTATAAGCTATAAGTTAACCCCCTAAAAAAAACTATAGGTTAAGCCAACCCGACCCTAACTTACATCTCGCTCGAACTCTAAATTTTCAGAACTAGGTGAAAAACTAAATGGTTAAGACAAAAAATTACTATTATTATGTCCATCGTTTTCAGTTCTGCACTGCTCGTAATAGAGTTAAGAGCATCCAGAATTATATTCTTAGCATCTTGTTTGGCCTTTTGCAGTGTTTTTGTTTCTTATCTAATTGCAGTGAAAAATTTCAGAGTATTAATTTTTTGTATCTGGAGTAAAATTTAAAGGAACTAACTACAAGAACCAGCAATTGAATATGAACTTAGTGGAGTATATATATCTGGTCTGGTACTATTACTGAATGCAGTGATTTGTACAAATACTTGAAAGCATAGCCATATTTAATGATGATAAATGAGCAATTTGCAAGAAAAATCAGCTTCCCAAGAAACAAAAAGAGCTATAAATGCAGCTCAAGATTGGTCACTTTCTCTATACCATTTGCCTTTGTCATCAAAGGAAAAATCAAGGTCCACATAAGATGCATATTGATACACATTATTTATGGAAAGCCCATGATACCTACCATTATGTCTATAAGGTACCTGCATCATTCATATAGTATCGATCAATATTTATTATTTTAACATTGGCCTTAGATTTTTTACTGCTTGGGTCCCTCCAATTAGCCATATTGGTGTATTTTACAATGTTTATTCACACTATGATTCAGACTTTATTGTAATGTACCATTGAGTTTTTCCACAAACACTGCATGGTTGGCAGGAATCCGTATATTGAGTGTCCCACAACAGAGCCTACGTGCCGACTATATTGTGTATTTGTCTCTATTCATCATACAATTACAAATCAATCTCCTTCGATATAATATAGTATCAAAATATGTATCTAATTTTGATACACGAGGAAGTAATTGATCAGATTCATTTCATGTAATAAATTGGCTTCACTATCAGTAATCATTACCTTCAGAAGAGTGAGTCACTGACTATGTACCTAATTTTGTTTGTATTGGTCTTTTTGGATGGATTCGAAGTCACAAAAGACCTCAACATATAGGAACTAGCTAGTTAGCAAAACCAAGTATCGGTGTAACTATCCAAGGATTGGTGTAACTATATGTTTATTACAGACATACAAATACAATTCAACCGGTTATCTTCTATATCCAATCCAATGCTTGTTGGATCATGAGAGAAGCCGTCTATAGATCGTTAAATTGGATTTTGAGCACATCTAAAAACTTAAGATATTAGATATATGACTCTTCTCAACACTCGTATTTTTTTCAATGTGAGACTCATTTACTCACACTTAACAATATTCACCAAATTTAACACATCAACAATATTCACCAAATTTAACAAGAGAACAACAATATTTTTGAGTTATGTACTTGGACTTTTCTTCTCTTCTCAAAGTTTAAATTTGAGACTTCACTTTACGAGTTCTCAAGTGAAGTGTTCATTTGGCTGGTACTAAGCACCCAGAACCTCTAAGTGTATTTTTGTTACCCGCACCTTGAAAATTAATAGGCCTATAAAGATACATTTTTCTGTTACCCGCATTGTCTATATTTGTTCTTTTGATTCATTTGAGTTAATTACTTTCATCATGGAATATTATCTCAAAGCACATTAAATTTCACATGCAGAGGTATGTAGTTAATCATAAGTCTTTCTTTTGGTGATTTAATCATAAGTCTTCTTTATTTGTTGTGCTATATATGATATGAATATATAGACAGTTACCTAAGTTTTCGCCCCATGTCCTCCTATTTGAGGGTAACAATGAACAATAGAAACTAATGTGCAGCCAACAGCTTGCATTGCACGTTTACATCTTAATAATCGGTTTAGTTTGGTTTGGTATGGAGAACACTCAACACCCCTCGTTTTATAAGAGATCTTCTGTCTAACGAAATAAATCTATCACATCACAATAGTGTAAAAGTTGAATATGCCTTGGAACGTACATTTAAAGGGATCAATTAGGTTTTGGTCGTAACACTACTTGCAAATTTTATATAGATTTCAGTTACTTGTGTTCTCTTGTTTTATCACATATATAAGTGCAGTGCAGTGCAGTGCAGCGATGCTCAGTGACACAGCAATCAAATCAGAAAAGACCATGGGACGCTGACAAAGAGAGAAGAGTGGAAACAACATTGACATTATAAGAGTAGGGTTCTCCAGTCCAACCTGGTTCCGAGAATTGAGGATCAATTAATATTTAATAGTTTTATTGTTCCTTTTTCTTTATTAGGAGGAATTTATTTTATTTGTTCACTTTAAAAAGGACAAATCATATATGCCTATATTTTGTGTTAATCTTAACTTAAAATACTTTTTTTTTTTTTTGTTATAACAAACTTTTTGAAAATTAAGGGTCATGAATATTTCAATTTGAGAACAGCACGAAAAATACCAAACTGGATGCATTGAGTTCATTGTCTTCTTAAGTGGGATGCTGAGAAGAGAGACGAAGATGAGCAATTAGGGATGAAAAAGAAAAAAAAAATCGTATTGCAGATATCCACGTATAAAATCCGCCACAGATACGATGTAGGTAGCTTAAAGAATATTTACGATTAAAATGAATAGATATTTCAACTATCCGTTATTTAATGAATACGAATGCAGATTTAGGCCCCGTTTGGTTTGAGCTTATGAAAAATAGCTTATGTAAATAAGTAAGCTTTTATTTTAATTTATAAACTCTCACTAACGAAAATTGTATCTTCATAAACGGGTTTTTCATAAACTACCTTAAAAAATTATAAATAATACATAAAAACTTATTTATTTGCATAAGCTGTTTTATATAAGCTTTAAAATAAGCTAATCCAAACGGGCCCTTAATCGTACACATATATGTAGATATCCGTACCGGATAATTAAGCTATGTTAAATGGAGAGTGAAATGGACATGGCAAACTTTTATTGTTAATTTTAGGTGATAATTTATTTTTATTTTTACAAAATCCATGTTTAAAAAAATTGCGCGTTTTCTCGAATTAGGGTCTCTCTAACTTTACGTCGATGGTTAGAGAAATCAAGGGATAGTCATGTATATGATTTTTCACCAAGGTAAATAATGATTAATGTCTTTTGGTGAGTGATACGTATATAATCTAGAGTCTATTACATCATTGTACTTTTGATTTTTAAATGTTTTCTTCGGTTGTCACCATTTTGAGTAGCTTATTTTGGTTAACTTGATGTTACCTCAATATGTAGTACTTTGTATTTGTATTGGGATGAAAAAACCCTTTTATTTTTTCTTAATGCTATTTTGTTTGATATTAAAAAATTGTTTATAGAATCGTTAAATATTAGCAGCATACAAAGACTCTTCAATTACAAATTTCAGACTGAGTATCAATCCCATTTATCCAAGTTAAGATATTCTCACTAGCTTTAAAATAAGGCTTTGTTGACTGCACCACCACAACCAAAATAGGAGGTACCCTCTACATGCAAGGGTAGCAAAATAGATTGTGCCAGATTAATCTATTTAACTCGCCTTTTTTTGGGGACGAGTTGAGATGCATAACCCTCTGGCTTATCTTGACCCGCCCTATATAACCTATCAAGAAATTGGAGCAAAAGTGAGACATGACAAGTTGGCACGTCGAGTTCCTTTTTATTTTTTTTATTAAATTTTATGTTGCTTTATATATAATGTTGCTACATTTTGCAGACCGTTTGATCACTTGCCAATCAACGCATTTCATGCATTTTTTGTTATTAACAAACCAACATGTCTACCAAAGTTGGGGTGGGCACGGCGAGAGGTGACGAATTAGTCCATTGTCTCACCCTGAAACACGCATTGATATTCAAGTATATTATTATTGTCCATCTAACTATCTTGACAATAACAGGTTGAGGTTGTAGTGACAACACTAGTTTTCATGTTAAACACAATGTGTTCAAATCGCAAGGTAAATCTCGATCACGCTAGGCCTTTCCATTGGACCATTTTTTTGCAGCCTCCATGCAATTTGAGCACCTTAGCAGATATGTGGTGCTCCTTTGCCTTGCTATCCTGAATAGCTTCCAGATAAGGGAGCATCATTTGCCTTGCTATTTTGTTTTCGAAGATCTCCATGATCTTACCATGTACTAGCTCTTTTTGTTGTTACTTTTGTGTTTTGATGTCATTGTTGGAATGGTAAAGCTCCGAGCTCCAAAAGATATTAAGCTTAATTAAAGCTAAAGGCTTGTATGTTTTGCTTGGACCTTGAAAATGATCAGGAAGTTGGAGCAGTATGCCAAGTCTATCTGTGTCTCAATCCCAACCCTTCCAGTTTGGATGGTTGATTCAAACCGGTCTTAGTTGATTGATTGTATGGATCATGCAGAGGAAAAAAGTCATTGATGTAAGGCACAATGCCTGAGAACTTGAATTGCTTTGTTGTGTGGCATTGTGATTATGGAGAGTCCCATCACCAATATTCAGTTGTTGTGTTGGGATGGACGCCCGAAAGGAGCGAACTTCCACCACTCTATCTGTCCACTATCTTTCTCTAAAACTGTCCTTTTGTGCATGAGAGGAAGTTGATGATCCAAACTCCTCTCTTAACTAAGGTTGGTGACAATAATGGGAGGGTTTAATTGATGTACAGATAAAAAAAAATGATAACAAAAATAATTAATGAGACAGGAAAACAAAAGACCTAGTAGAATCTCCACTCCCATCATCTTCTTGAAAGGATATCTGAGAAAGAGAAATCATGAAAAGGTGGCCCTGTAATGAGAAAGTAATCCAGAAGTAAGCAACAGTAACACATTTTAACAAAAGGAAAAAGATAAGCAGCAAAGATACGGTTTATTTCAAGCACCAAAATTCGGACTGGTACAAGTAAAACCACATGCAGAAATATGACAGAACAAGAGCAAGTTCATCCACGTAAGGGAGTTGGAAAACAAAATATCATTATTTTCTCCATGTGCATTCTTAAATACGAGTGTGCAGAGATACATGAATAACGGAGAGGGAGCGAAATATCGTTTACCTTCTTGTTCACCTAGAATGTAAAATGGAATATGCGCGGTCATCTTTGTTGCACCTTCATTCCAGTTTATGCTCCCAATTTTCTGTGTGGTACCTTGTGAAGATCGCGACGGCCCTAATATGGATGAACATATAGCAGGGTCTTTCATCAACCCCAGGAAATCACATGCACGCCTCCAAACTCTCATGTCTGAAATTCGAGATCGAGCAACCTGAAAAGTACATCCTTAATTAGAAAAATAATTATGTTAATGACCTCTGATGTTTTTCCTTACAAACAGAGATACCTTGCCCAAAGATACACGTGCTCTTGGTAGTAATTCACGATGATGCGTAGCAAGCTTTGCAATGGCCGTCACAACAAAACACATAAGCCTGGACTGTGATGACCTTCTGTAGGTATCCTTATCAGAACTAAGGGATACCTCCTGTGCCATGCCCAGACGACTTCCAAGTAAACAAAAGATTATTCATCAAACAATTACCCATTAAATATCCCAGAACTGGAATAAGCAAGGTTTTTGCTACATCATACCTTGAGGAAAGGTTTTCATACAGAAGAAGTTCTAAACTCTCAAAAAGTTCACGGGCTTCATCTTTGTGAGAGCCACCACCACCACCATGCTCTCCAATGGCCCAACATAATTGCAATGCCAATTCTGTCTAATGAAAATTCAATGATTTTAAATCCAAGATAGTTGCATCATTCCCACATTTAGTTAAAATAGTTCTCGACTAACCTTGTCTGGGCTGTCATAAGCTTCTCCAAGTCTGTCCATTATAGGTTTCTGCAACGAATTCATGAGATATTATATATAAAGTCATTCATGAACTTCTTGAGTTCAAAAGGGCTGGTTCTTGACATGGTATGAGGGCTTATAAAACTAAACGATCCAGATCTGATCCTTGTTGCCCCCATTCTTGTAAAGATTGAATTTCGGCAAAAGTTAGAGAATGCTTGTGCATCATCAGTTCTTCAAGCCCTTATGGATCTCAAATGATGATGATTGGTGCATATTAAATATAAAATCATTCATTAGCTTTTGCCTTGCAACTTTTAAGCTCTCAGGAGAGTTGTTTCTTGACATAAGCCATAGTCTAACAGCTTAAGATTTTATGAATTAGTAGTTCTTGACAAAAGCCATAGTTTTCTGAAACATAAAATGATCAAATGCTATAAAATCACAGCACAAAAGTGACTAACAAAACAGTATTTCAAAATACAAAAATTGAATGCAACTTTAAATGGCATCAATCAGATGTATTAGTGGTACCCTTCAACAAAAAAAATCAACATGCTGTCACATTGCCTAATCTATGTTCACAAAATTAACGATCTTGCTATTTGTCCTAAGGTAAATACATGCTGAATTCCTGATCACTAACTAAAAGTTGAACTGCGTGTAAAATAAAAAATTAGAATAGTATAGTGTCAGAAAGATACCTTTAAGAGGGCAATGAAGTTTGGGTAGCGCTGAAATGTGGAGAGTATGAACTCCAAAAGCCGCTTATGAACCTAAAGGCACAGAGAACTTAGAATGCAAAGCAATGGGTATGAAACAGCAACTTCAGTCACAAAAGCAAAATTTAAAAGTTGTAATTTATAACAATATCAAGTTAGGCAAAGGTAAAGGTGTCCCAAAAGTTAATGCTTTGACGCAAAAAAAGGTGCAACCTTACTACAGAAGGCATTAACAATAAAATAGGAAAACAGTTAATTAATATTTGACTATTTTGCATTGACTTTCCACATACGCTGACCAACTACTCAAGCATAGCATTCATAGTTTTTACTAGATGTAATTCATACCTCATAAGAGAATGTTTTGTCTGGAAATATTGTTGCAAATCTTGACATAAGCAGGGGAAGCAACGCACAGATCAAAGCTGAAAATGTTTAAGAGAATGGGGAAACATCAACAACGCCAGGTGATGAATATACCTTCACAATAAAATTTTCAAGATAATACACTAATGCCAAGTCAAATAAGCATATGTATTAACAAAACTTACAATCATTTACATCGCGCAACGCTATGGAAAAGTAGACATCAAGAAGACGAGGTGTCAGGTGGAGTACTGCTTTCAGCCTATCAGAGTAAGGATTACTCGCTGCAGTCTGTAATATTGTGGTCATCACTGGTGAAGACCAGGGCCGTTCCTAACATAAAATGGAATTTACTTGAATATCATAAGTTAAGCTTCAGATCCCAAAAACAATAACCTTGAACTGTTATGGAGTTATAATATCAAACATATTAGGAGTAACACAATCTTGAACTAGTCTGTATCCCGTACATGGTTTTCTTTCAATCAAACTTTAATGTTAAAATTATTTAGTAAATAAATAGATTATGTGTGTGTAGATTATATTTAAATATATTATGCATAACATGATACAAATTCAAATTTAGTTTGTTGGCATTTATTTTATTTTTCAAAATGTTATGCAAAGAAAATTAAACTTCAGAGAATAAACTTTAAATATAAAACAAAAATTACCAGGGATTTAATTTGAATTTCATATGTTGGAATAATCAACCATTTTGAACTTGAATTTGGAAAATGAGAAGAATAAAAATAAGAGATGCCATGTGGTTGATTATATTAGAGTTGAGTGAGTGTCCCATGTTCATGTAAGAGGACTCATTATCAGGGGTGGATATTAACCTTTAAAAGTGTAGATACTAGAAAATGTGTGTATATGCGCGCGCGCGTGCGTGTGTATTTTTGGAGTGAGAGTATTATTATTTATTAGTGATAGTGAACTTTTTATAAATACTTTAGTGCTAAGTGACTATTGACAGTAAACACGACGGCTTAGGAAAAAATGTGTAACAACTTGAATTTTGATCTTCAAAGTGACAATCAAAACAAATTGGACTGAGAATGGTGAATAACAAGATCAAAGGTAAACATACAGCGATGCCATCATTTTCATCCTTTAAGATCTCAAGGAACAAAGGATCAGTCACATCAATTGCACTGCTATCCTCAGATTCAAAATCTCCTCCACCATCTTCTATCGTCGAACCAGTATATGCTTCATCCATAAGGGCAAGTAGCATCTAAATAAAAAATAATTAAGTTCACTTATATTATGCACAGATGCAACTATGGATGGACTTCGCACAAATTCAAAGCATCAGAGATAACCTTAGGAGCCGTATTTTTCTGAATTGAAGCAATGCTGCTTCCAATTAATGGTCCAGAGCTTTTTTCCACCTTCTCCAATGCCACTACCAAAACTAGCAAAGATGGGCACAGAATGTTGAATTGATTAAGTTATTGTTAAAGGACATAAGAAGAAAAAGATTATCAATTATCATTATATCCTGAACTTCTAAAGCTTAATACAAATGGCATCCAATTAATTTGATTAGGGGCCTGTTACTAACACATACTAATATGTTTTTTATATATTCAAACAACATATATTGATCTTTTCTAACACATGAAATGGTACACAAGACATAAATGGTCGTATAACTTCAACTTACTAGGCAAGTCTAGTAAAGACGGAAACAATGGAATAAATGACCCAGGTGACATCAATCCCGGAAAGGCTTTTAAAATTTGTTTCTCTAGTCTGCAAGAGTAGTTAAAAGAATATTCAGGCAATATCCCCTGTCTATTTGGAATACTCTAACACCACAATTCAACATAATGCAAGTCATGTGAGATATCTATGCCATAAAAAGGGAAAAACAGGTCAAATGTAGGTACGACAAATTAGGACCTTATACAAATGTCAAATACTAAACTTATTTCAACGCAAGCTGTCTCAGAATTAAGAAATTTTAGCTCCTAATAAATGGCAAGTGAAAAATAGTTCAAGACTTCAAGTTAGTAAGCTAGAAAAGTGAAATACTTTTCCTTATTTTTCAGATGAAAGAATAACTTCGTTAAGATAAAAAGATGAAGGCAATAAAGTACGAAGAGATCCTAAAGAATGAAGATACAAATAAAAGAAAACAAAAAAATCAATACAGAAACCTATCCTGTCCATTAGTATATATGCAAGGGAAAAACCTAGGATGCATAGGCATAGGTACGATACCGGTACCGGGTACAAGATATGCCCGTTTAAAAAAAAAAGAGTTTTCATATGCAATATAACAAGAGAGCGAAACTATTTAATTCACAATAAAGGTTCAAAAAATTCAAATTGTGTTTGGTTACAACAACAAAGAAACTCACAAACAAAATAATATTACATTATTATACTAGTATAAAAACAAACAATGATACCAAGAACCAATTATATTTGATTCCATTAATTCTTTTTTGAGAAATCCTTCTTGAAAATTGTCAACAGGTCATTTAATAAAATAAAAATCATGGACAATTCAACTTCAAATTTCTTGCAATAAGCAACTAAACAGATTTCCTTTTCAATATTTACCAACCTTGTACAGTGTTTAGTTTCAAGTTTTGTATCCCTGTTGTAGATACTAGTTCTTTCCATTTAAATTAATGTTTGAAAAAGAAAATAGAAAGAAAAGAAATCCTTATGCATTTCAAGATTTGGGAAATGATCACCTATAATAGATGATATTAACTGTTTCCAGAAGATGCCAGAAAAAAGAATTATCTAGGTTCCCTTTACCCCACCCCCCAAATCAATCCAAGTAAAAAAGTACATACCTTTCACCATTCCAAGCTATGAGCTTTAACAACAATGGAAAAAACTGCAAATAGAACAAACATAGATGAAATCCAATAGAAAGGCACTGTCACTATGCATCCCATATATATCAAATGAGGGTCCTAACTGTGGCCTCATGTTTAATTTTGCTCCTCGGTTTTTCAATTTAAATTCAAATAAGTGCCTATATCAGTTTCCTTTTCCTACTTGTCCCTTATTATTATGTGCATAAAGTGTCTATCCCTATTTTCTTTATATAAATTCTCTCCCTCTATTTTCTTTATACAAATTCTCTACCTCTATCTTTCTTTTAAATTTTTTCATTGACATACCCGTACCTAAATTTTATTTTAAATTAAAATGACACATTCTCATACCCGCACCGTACATGTACCTATGCAACATAGCCCATTACCCATTTTCTCCTGTAACTAACTAGTTTTAACTGTATAACTAACCGGGTTACCTATCAATCAATTTAATACATAAAAATAATAGTTTAAACAAAAGAATCTACCTTAAGGTTTTGTTTGCGAGTTTGGAGGGGAGGGTTTCGGGGGTGGGAAACATAGGGCTAAATTGAGAAGTCTTTCACATTATTTGAAAGAGTATTTTTTTAGAGAATGATAAATTAGTGCTTATAATTAATATATTTTTAATTTTAAGAATATTATAACAACATAAATTGAATTTGAGGAATTTATATAACCCCTCCTCTCCAATACCATTTTTGAGTTTCCCCAAAATAGGGAGATTTGGTATTATGAAGAAAACTAAAGCCCCCAAAGCCCTCCTTTCCCAAACCCCACCATTCTTTTCACTTAATCCTTCCTTTTATCCAAAACCCTCACATCCCTTCCCCATACAAACTCGCAAACAAAGCCTACGAAAATAGACTCAAATAAACCATTAATTTTTTATTACATTTTGCACTCATCAGAATCGTCAGTGCAGCAAAGCATAGGTTATACCTGAGGCATTAAGTTAGGGAAGGAAGTTAAAATTCTCTTCTTGTTGATAATGAGAAATTCAATCATTGCTTCTGCGACGACAGGATCAGCAAACTCCCTGAAACAGGATACAAATAATTCAATAGAATGATAAATCCAACATTTGTGATAACAGCCTCAAGTAAGAGTAAGCGGATATAGGGGAAAACTCCTTTCTTAAGATGTGGTTTGTACGGTAGTACTTTGGGGGATAAAGATTTCAGACGTAAATTCAAAAACTCCCCTCTTAACTACTGTTTGGCTGGTCAGGAAAGATAGCGCAAGTTCTACTGGAATAACTTTTCACACAATTTTAGGGGTGAACGTTATCATGAATCCTAATTGAGACTGAGTAGGACAAATTTTCCAGATTTTCTCATGCCCAACAAATCATCAAGACTCCCTGACCTGTGGTTCACACCTCTCCTGCTCTCGTTTCTCAGTAATGGTGGTGTGAAGGAACAACAACGGTGAAGAGTTGCTTTCCATATTTCTTTGATATATTCTCAGTCTTCTGCTTATGTTCATTGTCATATATTATCAACCACTAGATGTTATGTTTGATTGAGCCTTGTAATCTCACTCCAATAGAAGTCTAAAACAGGTTGGTTATGACAATTTAGATTCTTGTGAGTATTTTTGACTTCTGGATTTCTGTGACATATTGTGCAATCTGCACTTCCAATTCATAATTAAAATACATTTTGTGCTTGATTTGAGTTTTTGCAAGCAAGATTGACAAGTGTTTCACATATTCAGAATAATAAACAACAAGCAAGCCTTATCCCACTAAGTGGGGTCGGATACATGGACCAAACAACGTCATAATGTTCTATCATATACCAATATTTTGATCCAACTCATATTAATCTCTAGATATTTCTCTTATAGTTTTTCTAGGCCTTCCTTTGCCTCTAGTGATTGACTACTCTTCATCTGATCTACTCTCCTTACTACAGAATCTACAAGTCTTCTCTCTACATGCCCAAACCACCTAAGCTTAGTTTTGAGTTTTGACCATTTTTCTACTATAGGTTCTACCCCAACTCTCTCTAATGTTGATATTCAGAAATAATTATTCCTTTAAATTTTATTTTAATCCTTAACCTCTGATTTCAAACATGAAACATGTACTAAACACCAGAGTCCCCAAAACTCTTACGGTAACCCCTTCACACCCCATTCCTTTCCTTTCCACTTTTGGTAGCATCGTTATTCATGATGGATTGGGTATACACTTTTTTTCAAATAGCAAATGTTAGTAATTAATTGTTAAGAATGTTAGTGGAGAGTTGAGCTCGCAACCCCTTATCTCTCCAACTCCAACTCCAACCCTTATCTTTCTCCTCTCAAACCATCAAACAAGTCTATCACCGCACAAGAGAACAAGCGCGGCTAAATCAGCATATGAACTTAAACAACCATTTCATCAACTACAACAAAATTATGGTGTCTTAATTCTTAAGTGAGAGAGTCGATTGCAACTCGTTCATTCAATCTTAGTTTTGTACATGACAGTTTAGATTAATCTTAATCTTAAACTTAAGTAAAATCAATCTTAGTAATAGTAATCAATGTAATATTGAAATTTGAATAATCAACATTAACTTCTATCAGCTCACACACGTGCACACATAACGATATAATTACCTGCTCAAGCACGATCGGAAAAAGGTCCTAAGACTAGGATCAGCATCATGAAGAACAACTTCCCCAAAGTCCAGATAAAACTGAAGAATTGCCTGAAAACCAAATAACAAAACACCGAATCAAATTGAATTGAACAAAAAACACATGTTAGAATAAATTTACTATTGAGAAGGAAGAAAAAAAAAAACATACAAGTAAAAGAAGACCATTGGAGGTTTGAGATTGAGAAAGTGAAGCAACAGCACGTTGAAAAATCTTGTTAATCTGAGGATAAAGCCTAGCTACTAAATCCTCGTTGTTTTCGGTTTTGCATAATTCATGAAGCTTCTTCACCTAATCAAAACAATAACAACTATAATTAATAAACAATTAATTATATCATATATATTATGAGAGAGAGAGAGAGAGAGAGAGAATTGTACGGAATGAAGAAGAGAAGGATCGGAAGCGGGATCGTTAGCGGTGTTGGAATCTCTGGCGCTGATAGATAGCGTTCGGAGGTGAAAATCCCAACCAGTGTCACGCTCTGACATTCTTTCTTAGAAGCGAATTTTGTGAGAATTGGGATCGAATTTGAAGTGTGGCGAACGAAGAAGTGATAGCTGGAGTGAGAGAGACGAAGATGGAAGGAGGAAATTAGCGACGGTGACTGTAACAGGCCAAGTGTCAGCAAGACGACGAGATGTGTTTCCCTGTGTTCTAGATTAAAAAAGGTATATCGTGGTCTCTTTGATTTGGACCGTTAGATAACTAAGAAAATATGGACGGCGATTACTATTTTTTTGAATTTTGTTCTTCTCTCAACACGTTTTAGTCATTCCCAACCAAACTTCCACAAATACCCCTGCGTTAGTTAACTCACGCAGGTGTTAATTCCTGCATGAGTAAACTCACACGGAGATTTACACATGCATGAGTTAACTCACGCAAGGGCAATTTGGTCATTTTGGTTGGGAATGAACAAAACTTGTTCGGAGAGGAGCGGAATTCCATTTTTTTTTGGTAATTCCTCAATTTCCTAGATCAATAATTAATAAAAAAAAAGTTTAATTTTATCATACTTCGTCAACCGATGTGACAACACATCATTAAATGTATATGTAAAAATTGTGTATATCAAAAGTGTATGAATATTAAACTCGTAAAAAAGATGGGTACAAGACATATTATTTTAGGGAATTTAAGTTTGATTTCTTAGTTGAATAATTCTTGGTCAGGTTTTGTTTATCACTCAATCGAATATTTAGAGAACCTAAGAGTTAACAAAAGAAATTAATTTCTACTGACACACTCCGTAAATTCACTTTCAAACAAAGCACGTACAAATTAATGAAATCTTAATTTGCACCATTTGTCTACTCTCTAAGTATCGTTCATTTATATAAGAGAGAAAAACACAAATCGAAGAATAGTAGAACTCGTTATATGATTCACTTATTAAAATGGATCTCACTAATGTGTTCATGTGTTTATCTCTCTCATAAACGAAATAAATAGATGATAGATAAATTGAGCAAACTTACTACGATATTAATGAGATAACTAGTCTCGATCCTACACATACCTATAATGATTTATGTATCTCATATTCTCGTTGACACTTTGGTTAATAGTCTATTATACATTAATATATTTTAAACAACTGAGATTGTATCGATACTTAATTAATCCACATTGCACTGATAATTGTATAAATACTAGCTCTCTGAAATACATCACTTCAGAAACTCTTCGCCTAAATTCATGTTTTTCCCTTATGAACTATTTTGTGTATTGCAATGACCTATTTACAAAAAACGATGACGAAGTCTTACTTAATTAGGATAAGTGAAGGCACTATCATGAATCATGAAATTGTTTGGAAGAAGATCATAATGATTAGAAAGAATAAGAGTTTCATGAGGGAGATACTCTTAGATATTCATGTAGAGTGAGTATAGATCGATAAAATAATGAATATGAGATATGAGATACAATAGTGTAGCTTATTTATAGAGATACTTGGAGTAACAAACTCCTTAACTAACTTTCTAGTCTTGTTACCACTAGGTAGCGTATCAATTAGCTATAATTAATTAACTATAGTGTAATAGTCCCCCTCAAACTCAAAGTGAGAAATTCACTAATTTAAGTTTGAAATACAATGAAAATACAATGATTAACTATAGTGTATAAACTAAGGAAAATGGGGTACACTTATGGAAAAAAAATGGTAAAATGAGTGAAGTAGCCCATACCTAGTCTAAATGCTCCATTGAATAGCCCATAATAAAGCTTAACAAGGCCGAAGAGACCCAACCCAGATTCTTCCTGCTAGCGAAGAAACAGAGAAATTGATATGAGAACAAAGTAAAATGCAACTGAACCAAAAGCAAAATATCTAAAACGCGTCTTTTCTTTTTCTGCCTAAAACATGATTCAGCAAACACAATTCTAAGTCACGATTATGCAAACAAGATAATATGGTGAAAACACGAAAAAAGAGATTCTTCAAAACACGCTTTTTGATGCAATTCTAGAAAAATATGATTATGCAAACGTGAATTCATCCAAATAAGCTTTTCTCTGTCATAACTCTTTGATGTGTTGAGAATAGGAGAATGGAATCATGAATCAACACAACATATATCATAATTCCTTTCACTCAAAAACTCTTTGATCGTTAGTGATGTTGGCGAGTTCGACGAGGGATTCCGGCAAGATAGACGACAAACAATTCCTTCCTCGATCCCAAGGTATCCACCAGAGATGGAAATAAATGTGTCAGAGAACAATGAAAATGAAGAACAAAGCCGAAGGTGTTCTTCCACCGGGATCGAAATTGACTCTATATTCATCATGTAACTGAAAATACTAAATCTTGTTGTTAACAGTGTAACTAATTTGTTTAGTATGTTTCTCGACGAAGAAGCCATGCCGCCGCCGCCCTAAACATAACTCCACAATTTCACCGTTAAAGATATGACGAATTCTTCCAACACTTCGGAAACAACAAAATTAGAGTAGGGATTCTTCAATTTCAAGAACCTTCACGCACTCATTTTCTTGTAGAACAACGAAGGCATGATCAATGTCTTTGGTAACGTGGGTTCAAAGCCTCAAACATTTAGCTCCTCCTGTTCTTCAACGAGTTAATCCGTCTAACAATTTTTTTCCCAAATTTTTTAATAGCTTGTTTTGACAAAAAAGTACTCCAGTCTCAATTATAAGAAAAAATAGTCAATAAAATTGATGTATGTCGTTCAAAATTTTAACAAGATACATCAACTTTCTTTAACTTTTTTTTGCTTATAATTAAGAGTGGAGCGATATTGATATTGTCATAGAAAAAATAACAACTAACAAATTAGGGGTAAAAACATCGACAATGGCTCAATGTCACTCCTAACAACTTAACTAATAAATGAGACATTATAAACAATCTAACATAATCAACAACAATTTACAAGCAATAGAATAGAAAGAAACTGAATCTTAGTCCAACAATTCTAAAGGCAACAATGAATTTCTATATCAGATTTCACTTTAGTTCACAAGCACAAGTTCTCCCTGGGTGAAAAAAAGTTTGGGTTTAGGTCATTATTATTACTGAATAGTGCAGTGAAAAAATAAATTTTAAAGAGCTTGCGGGTCAACACTTCCCTTTCCTGTTTTTTTGACGGTCTAAACGGAACAGACCAACAAGAATACTAAATACATCGACTCAATCCGTCTAAAATAACGAGTTAAACGGTTCAGCAACCCAAACCCGTTTTTGCCACCCCTAGTATGTTCGACACATGCAACATCATGCAATTTAGCATTGATATATACATGTTACATTATCCCTATGTTTCAACAATTTGTTAAATGAGAGCTTCTACCGTTGACTCATAAATTAAAGTGTAACGATACACTTTCTTTATATGAAACTACAAGAAAAAATGCATTTTGCGACACCTCATTTACGACCTTGCCTTGGAACTGTCGCAAAGTAACATTTGCGACTGTTATTGCGACAGTCGTAGGTTTTATTGCTTTTTTTCTTTCTCCAAGCGCATTCCTATCTAAGCTTTTGCTCCAAATATTTTGTCACTCCCTCTTTCTTCATTTCATTCTCCCTCCCACAATTTCAAAACCCTAACCCCAATTTTTTGTCATCTAAATCATAAACTTTGAATATTTCAGCTTCATCATATTTATCTCCCTTTTAAATATATTTACTTAGTCGTCAAATTATATTGATCATATGAAAATAAGTTTGATTTCCCTTTGAATATTGCATGTTACAGTTGCTTTCGCAGCTTGATTCTCTGTTTAACAAGGTAATTCTCTAGTTCATGTGTTGCAGTCTTTTTAGACGTTGGGCGCCTGTTTTGCGTGTGTAATATGTGGGTCTATTGTATGTGGGTCTTTTTAGTCTTTTTCTGCTGGAGCTGCAATTTTGTGCATATTTTATGGTTTTTATGTTGTGTTGTTGCTGCTGTTGTTTCCCTTCAGTTTTGGGTTTCATTTTGTTCAGTTTTAGTGCAGGTTTTGTGTGTTGTTTTTGGTCTGCTGCCGTTATTACCCCTTTGCCTGTTCAATTTGATATGCAATCTCTTGGTGCATTCTTATGTGTTCGTTGATAACTATTAAAATTTTCATTTCTGTTCTTACATTGCAACTTCTTCTGCAGCTTGATGAGTGGTGGGAGCAACCGGCATCAACGGTTGTCGACTGGGGGACAGTGGATGGGTAAAATGTAGCTGTCTGGTATAATCATGTGAAAAAGCTTCCCACACGTTATGAACAGGAGCTACTATTGTGAATAGAATTGTAATGCACCTTCAGTGACTTAAATTTCCACTAGTGTTTTGGTTTTTGAATGTTTATGGGATTTATCTATTGTTTTGATTGTTACTATTGAAAGAATTATTATTATGGGATTTAGATATTTTTAGTTATATATATATATATATATATATATATATGTATGTATGTATGTATGTATTTTAAGTATTTATTAATATATTTATTTAAATTGTCAACAAAAATTGCCCCATTCAATTATTATTATTATTATTTTTTAAAAACGAAATATTTGTGATTGTTGTGAAGGGTCGCAAGTCCATTTTATTTGGAATAAACCACCTACTTTGCGACAGTCCTGAGGGGTCGCATATATAGTATTGCGACTGTTGGGAACTGCCGCGATAGCTATTGTGACTGTTGGTGCGACTGTTCTCTCAACTGTCGCAAAAGACAGTTGCGACCCCAACATCAGCGCCTGTAAGGGAACAGTCGCAAATATACATTTGCGACCCTTCTAACAATCACAATCAGTCATTTTAAAGGTCACAAAATGCATTTTTTCTTGTAGTAAATATTTGTGGATTTTTGCTTTTTAGAAAATATAATTTCATAAAAAAAAACACCATTTTACTATTTATAAGAATCACACTCCTTCAAAAAAATAAAATAAAGAATCATACACAATGTTTTACATTTTATCCTAAAAAATAATTAAAATTCACTAATAAGAGTAGTAAACATTTAGAAAAAAAAAATTAAATTTTGCTGATAGTTTTTATAATTAAGATTTAGTTATTATAATTGTAAATGATAGGTTTCTTTTTAAAATTCTTTTAACTAATAATTGAAAGACCAAATATAAATATACACTCACATTTTCGATTGTATCATATAAATTGTCCTTTTATATTAATTGGTTTTCCACTCTACTCACATCCTAATATATGCCAATGTAATCTTTAAGACATGTGCACAATAGTCTAAACTCGTTATGAAAATGTTAAATCCTAATTCATAACACTTTTCTAAGTTTTCAAACTCATTCACTCATCCTATATATTGAGAAAATTAAAGATATTTTGATTTAAGATTATTATTATTATTATCGTGCAATATTCTCTCGTATATGATATTCACCTAGGTTATGTTTGAGTGTTTTAAGAGAGAAGAGGGTCTGTAAATAAAGAAAGGAAAAAAGAGGCCTGGATAGAATAGAGAGTTCTGAGACGGGAGGATTTTGAGGGGTTTAATTTTTTTCCTAATACAAAATCTATCTAATTCGGAGGAACCAAAAAGTTATATTGGAGGATGAGTTCCGAGGATTTCAAAAAAATTTAATAAAATTTAAAAAATATTAATCATAAACATTAACTTATTATTCTCTGCAAAAACACTCTTTTGAATTTTATCGAAAGATCTCTATATTTTGGTGTAAATCATCCCTCGATAGGTTTTCCTCTATTCCTCTCTAAGCTTTCAAGGAGAGCCCTAGATGACTTACTTACACGGCAGATAAACCTAACTTTATTTAATCCATGTGCATATAGATTTCAGCTGTACCCAACTACCCATGGTACCAAAATTACGGGTACAGGTAATGGCTTGCATGCATTTTAGCTGGCATTCTGCATTGGACGTCGTTCTGTTTCGTAACTAGCATATTTGCCACTAATGTCAATTGCCATAATACTACCAGACAAACCTAATTCAAAACCGACATTGTGATAACATGCATTTTGCCTAGTCCCATCATGTCATTACTCAGCATTTAATCATTTATTTCCCTATTTGGTATGCTCACTCATGTCCAATGTTATCCTAACCTATTTAGAAAGAAAATGCTAGAATGCACCACAAATTCTATTTTCAAATTTGCACGAACTGAATATACAATATTTCTATTTGATTTTTATCTGAATTTTGATTTGGGTCAAAATGATCAAGTATGCTTCTCTTGGAAGAAATGAAATGGGCATATTTGACATGTTTATGTGAATCATTTCAACAAGATACATTTTTTTTATGGAACTTGTCAAAAAGACTAACATTATAAACAAAATGTAATATAAATAACCAATTCTAGACAAAAGATACTATAACTGCATACATATAAATTTTATAAAGTTAATAATTCAACTAACTATCAAATCAAATAATTCAAAGCTCAAAGCGCACATATAGAAAAATAATTCAACTAACTATATTTATCATGTCGCTTTGATTTTCAACACTCAAAATGCATCAACTTGCAAGAAAAATAAATGAATCACACAACTAAATAAGTTGTAGTTATCCATTCAAGTTGCAACTTGGACTATGGCACAATTAACATGTATTCGGTTGAGTTTTTGTTTAACATAATTTTGAATATATATAATTAAATAATTTGTTAGCCAAAATTGGCAGACAAATTTATGGTCATGCTAGTTTTCCTCATTCGATGGAAGGATAAAAGAGTGCAAATGCATTAGAATACGAGTTAGTTGAATCTTTCTCAAGTCTACTGAATTAAAATCGATCAAAACTTAGTGGACCTTGACAATTTGGCATTTTACTTGTGTTTCATGTTTGTAGCGCCACCAACCGCATATAAGCACAATATCATGTTATGAGAAAGTTGTGCACGCGTGGATAGAGTAGACAAGAAATGTCACGAAAGAGGGAAGATCAAGCTAAATGTGAGGCACCATGTACCCCAACCCCAACAATGGGAGAATTCATGAACCATTTGCGTAATTAGGCGAGTAAGGCTAAATTCCATAGCTCACTTGGTTTTGGCCAGTACGAGCAGTGTTTTCCTATAAATACCCCACTTGTAAAAAAAATTCAACACACAATCAATCAAACAAGCTTTTTACAAATTGATCCCTTTACATTTTTTTTACCTTATTTTTATACATTTCTTAATTCCCTAGTTTAGAAAACACTTATCACCCTACTTAACACTCTTTGAAGTAGTTAAAAAAATTCATAGTTGATCAAAGACAGAGTTTTTTTCTCGGTGTAATCATTAGAAGAAAACATAAATCACAGTTGATAGCTATTATCTAATACCTCATTTAATTTTCAAGTTCGACATCAAAATGTAGTATCTCTTACTTATAAATGTTAACCCGTCTCGTACTTAACCTAATTTTAACCTAATTTTTCCCTTCTCTTACTTATAAATGTTAACCCGTCTCGCTATACTTAACCTACTTTTAACCTAATTTTTCCATCCACACTTTTGCATTTAATGCTTATCTAAATTAAAATAAAATAAAATTATGTTCCTAATTAGATGCTATTTTTTTGGAAAGGAATAACTGTTAACCCGTCTCACTATACTTAACCTAATTTTTCCCTTCTCTTACTTATTCTTATTTATTAATTTTGTTAGGTCTGCAACATTTTAACCTAATATTTTCCCTCTCATTTTAACCTAAAAAATTTCATCTAAAAAAATGCATCGCTCCAATTACATTCCTATCCTCTTGCCTTTTTTTTTTGATGTTGCACGTTTGTTCTAGAAATTATGATGTTGCACTCAATATGAGCATATCAATGATCAGGTTATGATGCCTTCTATTTTATACATTTGTTTTTTTTTGGATTTTTTTTTGACAATATTTTGTACACTTTTTTTTTGAAGGAAATATTTTGTACACTTACTAAAAAAATGCATCGCACCAATTTCATTCCTATCCTGTTGCCTTTTTTTTTGACAATATTTTCTACACTTATTTAATACGTTTACAAACAGAATGCCCTAATTTCCATGTAAACTCGGCTACCCTAATTTTCATATTTACCAACACCTGCATTTTTTCACAGACAGTTGTATGTTGTTGTTTCAAGAGTTTCATCCAGAGAAGGACTAAAGATATTGATCACTGATCAAGATGGTGAAGATACCAATGTAACGTTTAACGTCGTATATGAGGAAGTATTTTGCAATGTGTGATGAAACTACATGCCAATGTACTAAAAATTTCATATTTCTTTTACCGAATTATTGATAAGATTACCAAAAAAAAATTATTTTATAATATTTCAGATTTCATACATTTTATGAAGTGTTTTATTTTGTCTACTATGAATTATCACGTGTTATTTTTTTCACTGTTACCAGTTATATATTGCATTTTATTATTCGTATGTCAATCCCTTTACAATAAACCTGTGTGGAGCACGGGTCAAAAATCTAGTAAATGTTAACCCGTCTTGCTATACTTAACCTAATTTTAACCTAATTTTTTCCTCCACACTTTTGCATTTAATGTTTATCTAAAGTAAAATAAAATTATATTCCTACTTAGATGCTATTTTTTTTGGAAAGGAATAACCGTTAACCCGTCTCGCTATACTTAACCTAATTTTTCCCTCCACACTTTTGCATTTAATGTTTATCTAAAAAGTAAAATAAAATTATGTTCCTAATTATATGCTATTTTTTTTGGAAAGGAATAACCGTTAACCCGTCTCGTTATACTTAACCTAATCTCTTCCTTATAAATGTTAACCCGTCTCGCTATACTTAACCTATTATGTTACCAAGGACGATGTCATGGAAATATTATGTTATGGTACAGTACCAACGTCTATGCTTCTTAATATTTTGAAATATTATATGACAATCATGACATTCATCTAAACTAACTTATAAATGTTAATCCGTCTTACTATACTTAATCTAATTTTTCCCTCCACACTTTTGCATTTAATGTTTATCTAAAAAGTAAAATAAAATTATGTTCCTGATTATATGCTATTTTTTTGAAAAGGAGTAACCGTTAACCCGTCTTGCTATACTTAACCTAATCTCTTACTTATAAATGTTAACCCGTCTCGCTATACTTAACCTAATCTCTTACTTATAAATGTTAACCCGTCTCGCTATACTTAACCTATTATTTTACGTTACGGTATCAAAGACAATGTCATGGAAATATTATGTTATGGTACAATACCAACGTCTATGCTTCTTAATAGTATGAAATACTATATGAAAATCATGACATTCATCTAAACTATTTTGTCAAATATTATCTTCGATATGACCCGTGCGTGTCTAATTATAATTTAGTTTAAGCTTTTCAACATACCTCAAAATATTTTAAGACACTTTCACTTGACATGAAAGTTAGGTACAGCTGGTTCCGACACAAAATAATTAGACAGGACAGAATCATGTAAAATCTCTAAATCCACATATGCACTTTAATAAAAATTTTAGTGGATATACTATTTAATAATTGTAGATTATTTGTTTATTTATTGTTGTATAATTAATTAGTTACAAGTCAATTTTTGAATTAAAAAAAAAAAGACACAAAATTAATTGGACTTGACTTCACGGCGTTGGCAATCGGATAAGGTGAAATACGCATACTATATGTGCAACATCTTAGTCAATCTGATAGTGGTGCGTAGCGGTCTACCCTGAGAATGGGATATCATATAATGGTATGACAAATAACAGTCACTGATATTTGATTATTTTTTGGACAAATTACATGAATACTATAAAGTACAAACTTATATATTTCTCAAAGAAAAAAAACTCATATTTGATATAAAATAAAATATAACACTCAAATCTCATTAAACATTCATAAATCAATACATCAAGAAAGAAAAGACAGAGGAACAAACAAATAAAACATAAAACAAGAGAAACCATAAAAAAAAACAAAGAAAGAAAAAAAGAACAGATAAACCATACATACACTAGAGGAAGAATAAAAAGAGAGAGAAACCATCAAACAATGTTAGGGTTTACCGAATCCACAAAATGCTCCAAAAAAGTTTTAAAAATAAGGTCAATTTGAATTTTTTTTACTAAAATCAAATAGCGAATGAAGCGGCCACTATTTTATTTCGCGCCGCTATGACGATTAGTGTTGCGGTTCGTCGCCGTTACGCTACGCGCGACCACTATGTCCACTATGATTTGCAAAGTATCACTTTGATTTTATGAATGAACTTTAAACACTACCTCTTTTTAAATTTAGTGATATTTTTTAATACCAAAAAAGAGGCGCAGAAAAAGCTCCGCTACCTCACACCTTCATATATATAAAGATCAAAGTCCTCGTAAGCTTATGTCAGTTGATCATATGGACAATGCATAATATATGCAAGGCCCGAGGTTCGAACCCCGACCACCATCAAAAATAAATAAATAAAGATCAAGAGACAAAAAGAAAAGGAGGGGAACATAAAACCAAAACTTCCTAAAAAATGACAAACTTATTATTGGGCATATCAAGTCTATTTTTAACATAACATTCTCTAATAGACATGGGAAGATCGGTCCAAATAATAAGATTTGGAATGGATAACCTTAAAGTGGGTAGACTATCGGTAGATTGATTTCCCTCTCTAAAGACATGAGTAACTTTGAAATTCATTCAAGATATCATCAATTTGCAATTCTTTCATCTGTTTCTTAGGCTGCAAGTAATCAAAGAGATGGATTTGAAAGCCAAAACCACCAGATGAGTTTGTTTCATTCCACCTGTCATCTTGCTTTAAACCTCCACCCGCAATGTAATATCAACGTTACGTAATCTTCCATCCTACAAAGGTAATCAACATTCATAAACTCAACCTAGACAACACCACCACCAATATGACAGCACAAAAAAATACAACAACACAATTAATGTCTTCCAACAACACAAGTGCCAAATATAGTAACTATATAAAGCAAATGTACTAACGTTTCTCATGTTCATCAGTATCCAAGGAAAGAATAAAAAACAACCATATAATACGAAAACCCTAAAATAAAATGAAATATTCCATATTAGAAATAAGAAGAGATGGGCATGGTGAACAAAACTGATGAATGAAAACAACATAACACATGAATTACTTGAAAACAAAAACGACGATCAGAGCATAATGACGATATGGAAAAACGATAGGAAAATCACTTACCTAATCAGATCGTTACCTTTCCTTATGTTCAATCCTTGCAACGATGATCAACGATGATGGAATCTTAGGGTTTTTAGTGAGGAAGATGATGGTTGTGGTTTTAGCGGGAAGAAGAAGACATGGAGGACTAAATTGAAACAAAAATGAAAGGAAGGAAACAAAATGAAAAAGGTACAAAATGGTTAAAAGGGGGAAGTGAACGGTTTTCTTATCTAAATGTGTTATCTTTCAATTTAGTCCTTGCAGTCGTGGAATACATGTGAATGGAACAACTCATCAAGTTTCCTAACACGTCAGTGCCCCTAATGGCAAAACTTGACGGAGGAATCAATTTGGTTGACGTGTGTATCATTGAGGGAGTGTTAATGTATTTCGATTAATTGGAGGATGAAGCTGATCGATTGATCACAATTCAAGGACAAACAAACTTGTTAACTCAACCAACTTCATGTAACAACAATTATTCCGAATCAACTTGAAAGAAGTTTAAAAGAAACATATTTTATTCATGTTAGAATCACTGCTAAATATATATAGGATAAATGGTGAAGATGATGGAATCTCAAGATAAATAGTGAAGAGGAAGATGATGGAATCAAACTTGAGACCTTGAGTGGAACACACTCCAAGATCCCAAGCCAACCACTAAGCCAACCCCAACTACTGCAGTGACGTTAAAAAAGAGAAGAAAAATTATTTACAAATATCAACAATATCCTAAAGAACACAATGATGCTTGAATATGAAACTTCCATCTCATACATAAAATTTATATATTTGTCAGATATTATTACAACTTAATACTTATATTTCATAATCAAACTTGAGTTCACATTACCATAATTTGGTGATCTTTTATTTTATCAGCGTGCGTTTGTCAGAGGCACGTTGATATTGTAATTTTATTACAGCCGTATAAAGTGCAACTTTTGCAAAAAATATTGTCATTTACCATGATTTCATCAAACTCAAAGGGAATCCAAACACAAGTAGGAAAAAAATCAAAAATCTTGTGGTTCTTGACCCCTCCCAAGAAAATCTACAATCCTATTTGAAATACAGAATGCAGTAGACTGAATAGTAATCATAGGATTAACACCAATAGCAGTTGGAAGCACACTAGCATCACAAACAAACAACCCTTCAGCTTCCCAACTTTCACCATTTTCATCAACAGCACCTTCCTTTTCATTCACTCCCATTCTGCAACTCCCCATTTGATGAGCAGAAGTATACAAATTCCAATTCTCACCTGGTGACAATGCTCCTTCCATTGGATAAACACTATCTATAAACTCTTCAATTTCCTTTTCGCTAGTGTTCTCATTACACTTAATTCTTTGACCATCACTTCTGTGTGTTCCTACTTCAACTGCTCCTGCTGCTACTAGAATTCTCAGTGCTTGTTGTATGCCAGCTCTCATATTCTCTTTGTCGATTGAATTCAATTTGTAGCTGATTCTTCCCTCTGTTGTTACTTGTCCACCTGCTTTGTCTCTTATTATTGTTATGAAATGTGCTGTTCTTGGATAATTTAGCATTCTTTGTTTGTAGTCTAGTCCTGATTCCCATGGATATAGTGCTGAAAATGATGATGGTCCTAATAATGGTGTTTCAATTATTGCTCTTGTATCTGATATTGAATCATCATTTGATGATGAGGGTACTCTATGGACAGATGTGATTATTCCTCCCTCATTGGCTTTACCTGTTAGGAATCACAGGATCGAATAGATAAAGATTCAGCTCCTAGGAAAAAGAATTATGCTAGCATTGTACACTCTAATTGAAACTTAAACGATTTTCATTAAGTTTATGTTGGTCCTACATGATATAGCGATACTTGTTTGAATTTCGATCAATTAGACATTGTATGTTGATAGATAAAAAAAACTCATTAGATTTCATATTGATTAGAAGACAATAATGAAAATGATTACGCACTGCTCTTTATGTAGAGCTCAGGAAAAAGATTAACAAAAGAGCTAAAATTTTAACTAACTAAGCTCTAACTAACAGTACATTGTTACGAGTGGAACTGAACTAAAATCTACTAAACAATGTCTCAGGTTCGAGGCTTATAGATGGAAAAATTATTGGTTGGGAAAGGAAATCTCACTAGGTGACAAGCCGGATTCTCCCCCAGTGGAGACCGAGGGAAGTCGGTGACTAATTCGCACCAATAACATGTTTATAAAAAAAAATACTAACTAAACATAATTTTTATATTTCTAATTACCTTTGAGTTCTGATTTTGATTCCGGAAAGTAACCCCATGTCATTAGCACAGGATGAAGATGAAGGTTTCTACCAATGTTATTATTCTTTAAACCACTAGAAATCATCAATGGAGGTGTTAGAAGTGCTCCACCTGCTGAAATTGTTACTTTTGCTTCAAATTGTAGCTTCATTGTTACTCCACTATTTAAAGTCTTTGACAAAATTCCCAAACATTTCTTCTTTCTGTTGTTTCCATTCCTGTAACTATTTTCAAACAAAAACCTCTCAGCTTTGCATCCTGTTATTATCACAGCACCTTTTTCAACAGCATCTACAAGCCATGTAACTTGAGTCCCTTGTTTCTCTCCTTTTGGACAACCATAACCACATGAACCACAATAATGATTCCCTGGTGAATTTCTTGGCACATAATCAACTTTTAAGCCAAGATTTTGGCACCCTTTTCTTAATACTTGATTTTGGAATCCTTCTTGTGTACAATTTTCATTAACACCAATTCTCTCACACACGGTTTCCATAGCAGATAGATACTCTACGCTTTCAAATAGTGAAAGTTTGTGTTCCTCTGACCATTCTTTCAACACCTTTTCTGGTGTTTTAATGCAAGCTGACCAATTCACAGCTGAACCACCACCTACTGTTGAACCTGCCAAAATAAGTATTCTTGAATCAATAGAAGCTAGGATCCCTCCATTTTCATATTGTTGATCCATTGAAGGACCTTCTAGAGATGAATAATCTTTGGGAACAAAATAGTTTCCTTTTTCTAGAACAATCACTTTGTAGCCAGCTTTTGATAGGACAGAAGCTGCTACACCTCCTCCACAGCCAGAACCAACAATTACCGCATCACATTTGATTTTGAGAATGTTATTTTTGGAGTCTAGTGTAACATTGAGGCCTTTGTTAGATAGAGATTGTTGAAGAGTTGTGCCATGTTCATGCATGGTTTCAATAATTCCTTTTTCAAGGGGTCTCTTTTTGGTGTCATTGGTCATTTTCTCATCAGCTGTTGATACTTCGTATCCAATGGCTTTCCATGCTGGATTATCACCATTTTCATCAACCTACAAAATGTCCACTTTCTTAAGTATTGTTATATTTCAATAAGTTTAATTTTGATGTATTGTGAGTGTAAATTCTCTTGCAAATTCAACCAATCCTACTCAAGCTTATGTGTGAGTTTTAGGCTATGTATGATTGTAGTCAAATTTATAGCAAGGTTGAAGAATTAATATATACCCAAGAGAAGAAAACAAAGAGGCATAGGATTTTGATGTAAACGAATGTGAGTCTAAAAGGAGTGAGGAATTTATGCTTGAGACCCCTCTGCACAATCTTTTCTCTTCTATCCAAAGACAAGCTTGAGAAGTTGTTGATAAAAGGCCATTTCTTACCGAGACATAGCAAACCACAAATCAACAAAGTGCCCAACCTCGTTGCTAGAAGCCATAAAATCACTCTAATCAATATTACTGCTTCTATTACAGCCCTCTTCGCTAACATCTCAGCAACCTGTTGCCATTCAAAATTTACAACAGGATGATATAATATGATATATGAATTCAATCAAGTAGTTTAGTGGCTAAAAATTCACCACTTAAGATAAATAAGTATGCAATCTAAGTCCCATATTACATTATTAGCCTTAACCCATCTTATAAAATTGACCAGGAAGGTGAATAGTTTTCTTTTTGAACATCATCTCTATTACATGTGAAACTTGACTTTTTCAATAGACGACTTTCTATTTAAATTGCAACAATGTTTGGACTTATAACTTATGCAGTAAATTTTCGTAAAGTAAAAAACTTATGGCAAATATTTTATTTTTGACAAGACTTATGGCAAATATTTATCCTTAATAAAAAAAAATTATTTTAATAAAAAATACTTATGTGCATTTCTTCAAGTGCTTTTCATAAGATACTTAGTTAAATTATTTATGATTTTCTCAAATTCATAATTTTTTCAAAATTATTACTCCCTCCGTTCCTTTTTAAGTGTCGTTTTAGAATTTTAACATAAAATAACGAAGTGTATTTTTGCACATTTTTTTCCCTATTATACCTTCATTTTAATCCACTAATAATTTCCTATTTTTTTTTACACACTTTATATTTCCAATAAATTTAATATGCAATAAACAATTGTTAGTTACTACTCTCTTTCTCCAACAAATTTCTATTTTTTGCGTGCTTTATCTTTTTCTCACAACAAACAATTTTTAATTTTTCTAAGAAAAAATTAACTTTCATCCGGCTCCTTTAATCAAAATTAAGACTTCAACTATTTCTCCCTCTTCATCTCGCATCAACAGTTTCAATGAGTCTTCCACTCTTTCTTCCTTTTGAACATTCATGAAGTCTTTTATTTTTTTCTCTCTCAAATTTGTCCTTTTACTTTGCACTTGAAATTTTTAACAAATACTACTCATCTTATTTATTGAATTTTAACTCTTCACATGAAACCATTATCATAAGTAACAAAATTTTGTTTAAATTTGAAGATAAAAAGAAACAAATTTTGTTTTAAAACAAAACAAACAAACTTTAGTTTTTCAAATATATAGCATTAATTATTTTTATTGAAAAATATAAGAGTAATTGACAAAAAGTATAGTTGACAAATCGTGCCCTTAAAATATCAAAACGACAATTAAATAGGAACAAAAATTCACTCTAAAAAGACACTTAAAAAGGAACTGAGGGAGTATAAAAAAAAAAAAAAAAATTAGTTAAAAATAAGAACAACGTCTAAAAAAATACACATAAGTTTTATCCTAACAAAATATGCACCAAAAACCATCTATTCAAAAAAAAAAAAAAAAGCACCAAAAACCATAGATTAGGTCGCTTCAAGAGTAGTCACATGCATGTTTAACTATTTTTGTTAGGAGACATATAGCTATTTTGAAATTTTGATCGACTGTCTAGCTTGAGTTAAAAAACAAATATAGCATGCACAAAGCAGCTACGTGTAACATATTGGAACATAAATGTGGGGTCCCACCATGCACATCGAAGCTGTTCCTTGCATTCAGGAACTTATTTCGGATCGAGAGAGAGATCAGATACAAGAGAACACAGATGAATACATACATACCTCGTCAGGGATTGGATATTTAGAAGCAGAGATGTTGAAGAAAGACTGGACATCTTTGCTTGCTTCATCATCAGACAGATCATCTTTTGTGAGAGCATCATCCATTGGCAGTGAAGGAAACGTAACCTCACATATGCTTGTGAGTGACTTCATCTCAGCTACAGAAAATCCATGTTTGTATTTGATATTCTCTTTCACACCACTCAACAGTGGATGACACTCCCTTCTCATTTTTTTCCTGTGTTGTGATCACTGATGTGAAAAGAATGTGGGGAGTTTTTCCTTTTGAAGGAGAATGCTCGGAGTTGTATATCTATACTATATATAAATAATAGGGTTAAATAAGTTTTTCGTCCCTATAAATATTGTGAATTTTGATTTTAGTCTCTAAAAAATTAAACTAAATGTTTTCATTTTCACAAAATTTTTTATTTTGTTTTTGGTCCCTAATGAATATAATTTTGACATGTTTTTGAATTTTTTTTGAACACAATAACAATATACAAAGGTTGAACATAGTAAACGAACATAATATAGCTACAATTTGAACATAAAAGAGTTATAATCTTGATATTTACATGAACATAGATTGGGCTTTAAGGACAAAAAACAAAATAAACTTTTTTATGAGGATGAAAACA
>Ga0315915_1001126_pt1 | contig 31404 bp, 12 predicted proteins | sample MpolbnodulesMG_FD_207738 | JGI IMG/M metagenome (GOLD analysis project Ga0315915, IMG submission 207738) | Medicago polymorpha root nodule microbial communities from Los Angeles, California, United States - branched nodules | ecosystem: Host-associated > Plants > Roots > Nodule | place: USA... | reverse complement strand
TTCATAAAAACCCCCCCCCCCCCCCCCCCCCCCCCCCAAAAAAAAAAAAATCATTTAAAAAGAGATTCAATAGAAGAAATTATACCTGTGGGGGCTTTGAAAAAGGAAAGAAAGTAAACTGGAAGAGAGGACAAGACAGATTTCAACAATACCAGACGGCCACCGAAAGAAAGAAATTTGTTATTCCAGGACGATAAGTGAGCAACTATGCGAACAAGAACAAGTTTCCAAAAACTCAACTTCCGTGAATCCTCACCTATAGGCAGCCCCAAATAACTGAAAGGAACGGACCCCTTTCTACAAGGCAGCCTCCGACAACCAAGAATCATAAACATTTACCTCGTCAGCCGTGTGAGTTATCTAATCTCCAGAATTTTTTACCTCACTTCAATTTTATAGAAATACAATAAGCCGTGTGAGTTATCGTATAATAAAAAAAAATATGTTACATAAAAAAACTAATTGTATTATATAATACTGTATAGGTAAAAGGTGTGTGGAGCTTCTACAATGAGCTATAGAAGTTGAAAAAGGCTTTTAAGGGCCGAACGAAACACACATCACCCTTTCACACATTGAATAGGTAATTACCTATTGATATTCTTTTAGGTTAAATATGTTTTGGTTTTTAGAAATATATCAACTTTTCATTTTAGTCCTTCTGAATTTTTTTCTTCGACTTTTAGTCATTCAAAAGTTTTTCATCTTTACTTTTGTTCCTTTCTCTTGATTAAATTCATATGTAGAATTTATATTTTTTAATAAAATTTTATAGAAAAGTTTATAATATTATAATAATCTCTCCAAAAAAATAGACTTTTTAAAAAAAACATAAATCAAAAATGAATTTTTGTATAAGTGGCGGTTAAAAATTCATATTTAATTTATGAGTCTTGCTAATCAGTGCCCTAAGAGCATTGGTTAAGGAATCCATTAGTAGAAATTTTGTCTTTAAAATATAAGTTTTTACTTTTGTCTTAGCATTAACTACACCACTTTTTGATGCTTTGTTAAAAAATTCAATTTTTATTGGAGTGATTTTTACAATATTCTATACATTTCTATACAATTTCTTTAAAAAAAACAAAACTTTACATAAAAACTTCGGAGTGTTCTAGATATCCAAAATATATCTGGCATTCCTTAAAAAAATATATATATTTGGCACTTTTCTTCCAAATATATCAAGATAATTTTTTTATGACACATATATCTAGTTAATAATGACTCTATTTTCATTTTACAAAATATTTATAATGTGATATGATATTTATCTATATTGCATTGAAAATAAACACATGTTTAGAGCATCCACAATGAAGACTCTCACATTTGAGGTTTTAAACAGGTCTCACATTGACACATCACTTTTTTATTATTTTTTAATAATAGTACCTAATAAGTACTCAACCACTCCAAAGAAAATCCTCTATCAAAATGTCTAAATGGGTCTCACCAATAACTATTTGTTAATGAAAAATAAGAAAAACAACTCAAATAATGATTATTTTATTGAAAAGTGATATGAGATCTACTTAAGATTTGGGGTCTTAAGTGAAACCGTGAGTCTTAAGAGACCCCTAATTTTTTTTCCCACATTGGGGATAATAGGTACTAAATTTTAAATGGTACAGACCCTACCAATGTGGATTCTCTAAGATGATTTTGATATTTTTCTTATTAGTAGAAATTGAACTATGTACTTGGGAGTTTACGATGCTCACACCACTCTACATCAACCACCTACTGTAAATTTCAATGGTGATTATTTTGATACTTGTTTTGGGACACCAAAAAGTCCCACAATATCTGGAATCAAAACCAAGAGTACTTATAAACAACATTCACACTCTTGTAAAAAAATATTCAGACTCTTCCGCTCATTAAAACACCTTTAATATATTAAAGGAAACTTTCATGATTCACATAAAACTCAAAGTTGACAATTAAGAATGGAAATAGGATAGACCTAGTTAGGTTTTGTAAGGTCAATGTCTAACCTGTCAAAAATTTTAAACTATAACTCTGGTCTGCGACCTGTCATATACTTATTTTTTAGGTCTGAGTCTGACATTCTGAAAGCCTGATATGACATGCTAGCCTATTTAAAAGCCTATTTCATATAAACAATTTTAAATAAGTAATGTGATATGAAGTTAAATAGACTAACAAACTAATAAATCAATGATTTTAAATTCTTTTTTGATATTTAATATGAATTTTTAGAGAACTTTACCGTATATTATCTCATATTTCAACTCTAATTTATAATAATACATTTAAATATACGAAAAATTAATGTAGACTAATATACTAAAATTACTGTAAAAATTAACAAAATTATAATTTAATTTAAAGTATAAAATGTATATAATAATAAATAATATTATTTATATTTACCTCAGTAGGCAGACCTACTAGATCTGAGAGAAGGCTTTTAAAAAAATTAGGCATTCTCTATTAAAAAAAAAAATCAATCTAACAAATCGAAAGTTAAACCATAGATCCCTGTAATCCGACCTGACCTATTTCAATCCTTAGCAACAATATACCTTGACACAATATTGCGGACTTGAAGTTGGAATAATACTTATACATATCAAATTAAGTGTTTCTTTAATTTGTAGTATGCATTTACATTAAACCACTAATGACTTAAAATAAAAGAGAAAAATCATATACTCCAAAGCCGAAATAAAGTTATGAGCTGTAGTATTATTATGTATGAAGAAAAAACTGAATACACCAACTGTCAAGTTGCTTCTTGCCGCCTTTCAAATAACATTAAACTATATAAAAAGAACATAATATTGCTCATATATGTTATGTTGTGCAAGTCCCAATATAAGAGACTTATATATGAACTTTTCTAGCCATATATTTTCACACTTCACATGTTTCTGAAGGTTGATCACAAAGTCATCACGAGATTTTCTCAGTTCTTGTTTCTCCAATTGCCGTTGAATTAAGGGTTTGACATTTATTTAAGCCATACAAAAATATGCTTTTATTTTAACTCAACTACCATCCACCCCATGGTTGACACAAAATAGATTTTTTTTTTTCTCTCCCACTTTAAACAAGTAGATCCAAAATTGACCATTGTTTTTGACAAATAAAATTGACCATTTCTGTACTTTTAATTTCATGTCTAATTACTAGAAAAACCTAACAATCAAGAAGTCCATTTCAATAATATGCAACCAAATTAAACCGCTTGTTATTATAATCATATTTACAAATTACACAAACTTAAGTGATATCAAAATCAAATAACTCAACTTGTACATATTTCTTTAAAAAATGTCTCAACTTGTATACATGCTTAAACACGCCACTAGCAAAATTTATCATCATTATCATTATCATCATCACCTCAAACCAAGCATATATATTACTTACCGAAGACGAAAATGAAAAATCTAATTAAATATTTTAGGACTCATTCCACGTCAAGCAAACTTTGAATCTATATCAATATTCCTGTTAGATTCTAACTAATTACAAACGTAAAGGGTTTAACCGCCACACATACATAGTTTAAATTAAAATTGCACGACATTTAGAACTGAAGTAATTAATTCTATATTGATATATAAAAATTACATTTACTAATTACATTTAGAACTGAAGTAAAGGCTTTAACAATACATCATATCGATAATTACATTTACTAATTAACATGCTCTCATTGTAAAGAACAATATAAAGTATTATTGACAATCATAATCATCAAATCTTTAAAATATTTTAGATTAATTTTAAGTGTTTAAAACAAAAAAAGATTTACACAGATTGTACATTAAAATTAACATCTATATCATTAATTATCATTACTTGATTGGTATTTGTAAATAATTATTTGAGCAAATATACACAATTGAAATTTCAGTCCTATAAGAACGAGCTAATAATGATTATTAATAAAATAAAAGATATATCAATATTATTATTTGATGATTTGAAGAAGATTATATAAGAAGAATGAAAATGAAACATGCATTATAATACTTAATACTAATTAGTAACAACTATTTAACTTGAACATAAAGAGTCCATAAATGGATGATCCTAAAATTAACTAAAACATCAAATATTGATTATATATTATTGTCCATGCATGGAAGAACATGAACTCATGGCAACAACTCCAAGTTTCTGAAGATTAAGCTTGACAACAGTGTCAACAAACATCTTGGTATCTTCTTCAGTGTTCCCATGTGGAATATCAACAATATAAGATTCCAAAACAATAGTATAAACCTTACCTTCATTGTTGACAAATTCATTAACTGAAGTAACCGAACGATAGTTTTGAAGACGATGTTCACCACCAACAACTCTAAAACTTATTACATGTTTTTCATCATCCAAAATCTCCAATCTTTCGGTACTTGTCGAAGCCGGTAAACCCGAAACAACGGTAACTTCTCTAATGCTACCAACGTTTCCATCACCTTTCATGTTGCAACCTTTGATGAAATGTTTGTATTTTTGTGGATTCTCAAAGCTTCTAACATATGGCCACACTATGCTTGATGGTGCTTCTATTTTGTAGGTTATGATTGAAGTGCATGTGTTTGAGGTTGGTTCTAATATGTGGTATTTTTTTATGATTGGTTCGAGTTCTTTGTATTCTTCTTCTGTTAGACCTTGAATATTATGCCCCGAAGCCATTTTGTGTGTGTTTTTCTTCTTGCTTTGGGGGGTGTCAAAAGCAAATATCATTCAAGAAGAAGAAGAAGAAGAAATAAGGAGGAGAAGATAAATAGTGGACAAACAAAATTATATGCAAAAACAAAGCATGAAGATGTGAACACTTACATATTTATATTAATGTTTGGTGATTGTTAATTTTCTTGTTTTAGACGGATATGCCCTTGACTGTTCATTTTTATAATGCAAAAACTATGTACGTCACTAAGGAATCAGGCCCCTGGGTTAATTTGTTTATTTATCGTTTACAATTTTCCATAGATATTTTTAGTAAAAAGTGTGTATATGTGTTTGTGGTTATTTTTTATGTATATAATATAATATATTTAATTTGCTTACCTATTAAGTAATAAGGGGGAGAATTTTTTTTAGCTTTAGCTGCATGAGGAAAGGTGTTGTCTCTACTCTAATTTTTTTTTAACATAAAAATATATACTTTCCAAATATTGCATATTTTTTGGAGCTTATTCGGTGGTACTTTTGAGGGTTTTATACATTTTTTTATTTCTTTCTGTGGTCTCGTTATTATACGTAACGACAAGCATTTTTTTAATAACTACTTGTTGTGCTTCATGTTGACCACTACTTTTCCATTCATTCTTACATTTCTTTTCGTATAAGTGATGAGATAGGTTTCGGATAAGTCAAAAATATGGGTTACTTTATTGAGATTATTCTTATTATTACTATATTTTTTTTAATATTATTTATGTTATTGTTTTATGCCATGCATGCCCATACCTATAGATAGTGGTAGATTTAAATTTCTAGTAGCATTATAAGTTTATAACCGAACTATATATTTTTTTTATACTGTATCGTATTTACTATTGGTTTTTGTGGAGTATATAGAAAAATATGCATAGCTTTTCAGAAAGGATGGAGATTGTGATTTTAATGCAAGAGTAAGGGTAAGATTGGATATATAATAAGATGGGAAATAAGAAGAAGAAATAGTCGCAATCGTTGAAAAGGGCAAGTTGGATATTCACGAATCATGTGAAGGCTCTAACAAACTGTCCGTGTGATCTAAACTTCACTTTGCAGCATAGTTTTCTATCAAAGCAAATAAAGTAAGGGTACCAAAATGAGTGGACAATGGACCAACCATATTAATCATTCAATAAAAAAAGATTAATTATAAAATATGTATACTAGTTGGATATTATTGTGGTCCAAATTCAATCCGATTTGAAAATTCACACATATAGATTGGGTCAATTTATTGGCTTAAAAATATTTTAATTTTTATAACTGGTCATCTAAATTATATGTATATGGTAGATCTAGCACATTGACTTTTGTTTTAATATTTGATGGTTGTTAATACATTGATTGCATTCCATTATTATTATTATTATTATTTTTATTTTTTTGAAGGAATTATTATTATTATTGTAGAGTTAAATAGACTCTTAATAGTTCTTATAGCTTTAAAAAATTTAAATACAGCTTTTGATTCCACCACTATGTTGCATTCATTAACTACTGTCATCCTAGGTTATATTGAGTAACATATCCCATTATTCTTCTATTTATTTATTCTTTGTTTAATTTGTAAAAAAAAAACTTCTTTGTATATTGCATTCTATTTTACACTGCTATTGACATGCTTTCTATAGAATCACCCAGCACTACGTACTAAAGAAATATTCATTTTTTTTATAATAACGAAATAATATTGATTCATTCGAATTGACAGAATCATCATTCAACATCACTGACAAAGTAAACGGTGAATCCGTGAACAAACACATAACATCCAAGTTAATAATATATAACGAAAAAATGCTTGTAAATAATATGATAAAATTAAACTGACTGAAATACTAATGTTTTTGGATCTGCAACGTTGACACACAAATTATTGTTTAAATAACAGATCTTTCAATAAGAACCAAATAACACTGCAATAAGACGAAAAATCAAATAATGTTGCATAAGACGACAAACAACACATCGCCACACTAGACTACGAAATCACAAAGAAATAAACTTAGATATATGAAAATCACTTATTTAGATTGAAATATAGAGAAAAAGATGAAAAATTGTGATTCTAAATAAAAAAAGTTGACCCAAAACTATCCTCTCAATGAAAAAAATAAAAGAGAGAATCTAAAAAGAAAAAACCAAGGACAACTTATTGAAAAGATAAATTCTTGTTTTTACTAAAGAATTAGCAAAGATTATAGTAAAGAGTGTAATTTAGAGAGAAATTTCATTTTCTCCTATAATTAAAATATGGAGTATTATTTTTGGAGGAGGCAAGATTCCCTACTTATTAGGGTTGCTTATCATAGTGTTTGCACTTTGCATTATTATTGTGTATGATATCAAGTGTGTGGTCCAAGAGGGACTTTCTTCCATACAAAGCTTAAGACGAAATTGGAAGTGGGCGAGAGACGCATGCAGCTTTTGCATGTGTGTGGCTACCTAGCTGTATCCTCAAATTTGAACAGCAGTAAAGTGAGAGTATATCTTTATTGCTTCAAAGTAAGAGAATATCTATCACTCTATATTCATATTGGGTTTCTTCACCGGTCACTCTCAGTTTAATTTTGCAAGGATAAAAATTGATTTCAAATGAACATATTTGATAATACGATGAATTTATCATAATCACGTTAAAATGACCAATATACCATCGTTTACTAAAAACTATTTTACATAACAAACATGCTTTGATCGGTTGTGTAAAATTAATTTTGACTAAAACTTAGTAAAAGATAATGTGATTTTTATTTTAATACAATCATGTAAAAATAAATTGAATAATAGATAATGTGAGATTTCTTTCAAAAAATATATAAAGCCAGACTAAAAACCAGATTTTGAGGTAAAAACTACAAATACTAATTTCAAATTAGAATTAACTCTGAAGCTTCAATTAACTCTACTTTGGAGCAACTAAACGACAAAATTAATATTATACATCTAGAATCAATTTTGCATTCTTCTAAACTAAAACATGGTGTATGTTTGCATCCATCTTTTGAGAAGCAACAATTAATTCTACATATATAAAATTGATTTTGACATATTTGATCGCTTTTGAGTAACCTTGATTTTGTCTCTAGAATTTATTATAGAAAAATGTTATGAACAATCTCTATTGAACACTCTCTTTAACACTCATTGTTCTATTGGATAAATCTATATAAGTCTCGCCACTTTATTTATGACTCATTTTCAAAGTGTAAGAATTATATTAATCTCATCTAATAAAAAACCAGGTGTTCGAGAAAGTGTTGTAAAGAAAACATAACACTCCTCTTTGTTCTAAATTGAATTTAACATTTTGACTTTTTTATTCTAAAATTGATTTTTAGACTCAAGTTTATTGTTCAGCCGACTTTTACATGAATATAAATATAAGCCCACTTTTAATCAAAATCAATTCTATAAAATAAATTCATTCAAAATTAATTTTTGTAACCGCCGAACTACTATACCAACCGATCAAATATGAGGATTGTGTATATACAAACTATTTTGGCATAATTGTTATTGATCTATAATGGTTAAATGAGTGATTACTTAATAAAAAATGATATTAATATTTTATAATTGTATTAATTAAATTTATTGAAAATTATATAAAAGAGAAAATTTATAGTAAAAAGGAAATAATTTTTGGGCTGTTTTTGTGATGCATGTATTTTTCAAAATAGAATTATATAAAAAATTTAAGCTTATCAATATGTTAAAACTATGAAGAAAAATTTCAAATAAAAAACTCTACGTTTTCTAATTTACACAAATATCAGTTAAACAACCTTTAACAAATAATTCAAAAATTTGTTATTACCAAAAAAGTTAGTGAATGTAATATTTTTTAAAAATTTATATAGAAAATTAATTTGCATAATTTTTATTGTTAAAATTATTCAGCAATTAAAAATACCACTAAATTATATTTCACCCTAACCATGCTTAACATATTAAAAACCAAGTGATAGATTTAAAGTGATTAATTAATTATGAGCTCCCCATAAGATGAATTCTTTGAGAAAATCTGAATTTAATTTGTGGTGAGAACAATTCTTGATCAAACTTTTATTACCTCTCGACCAAACTCCATATTCCTGAGTTAAAACAAAATAAAAAACATATTAAACAAACCAATTGTACCAAAACCTTTTCATTCGTAGGAGTATAACATATAAGCTCACATCAAATATGAGTTATACAAAAGTTTAATTTGTTAAATTTAATTATAAACAAATTTAACTAAATATTTTCTTTATAATATTATTCCAAAATTTATTTAGGACAAGTGAAATACGAAAAAGCTCGAAAAAAATTAGGATAATTTTTCAAATATTTGGAAGCATTCACGGAAAGAAATTAAAAGTGCATGTTATTTATAGTATATATATTCATGAGGAAGAAAAGTGTGAGGTTGGATGGTATATATATTTGGTAATAGGACGGTTTAAATTATTAGGCCAGTAAAACTTTTGTTTGATTTAAGCACCAAACTTTAACTGTTTTAATTAGTAATAATATATTGGAAAATTCTATGGTGAAGTCATGAGAATGACTTTTTTGGTGAAGTTAAATGGTCAATCATTGATCATTTGTGTATTTAATTCATGTTACATTAGATTATATGGTGTATTGTACATTTGTCCATAAAATGTGTCATTATATCTTTACTTATTGTAATTGTGTCCCTAATTAAATCAAAACTAAACATAGATTCTCATTTGTGCACTAAGATTGAAATTCTGCTTAATATCTTGTATGATGACTGATTTGTAATAATGTAAAGTTTAGTTTTAGAGTGGTCTACCAGCAGAACACTAGCTGATGTGACATCAGTAATTATACTATTGTCTAAACAAAATAACTTTTTCAAAAAAGTCATATTTCTGACCCATCCCCTAATATATTTTGTGATTAACACTTCTTGGTTGATCATCATTAGCATGTATGTGTATATGTTGTTTAGTTACTAGTAATTGGAAATCGATCCGTCATCATTTTGTGTTTGCTCAAAATCCCTCATTTTATTGGAATATGACATATCTTTTGAAAGATACATACAGATCAGTTTTTTTTCTTCTTATATCAAAAGCTATTTTCTTCTCAATATTTCTTTTAAAGAGTTGAGAAATCTGGAACTCAGAGCAATTTGCCAATTAGTTAATGTGTTGAGACTTGTCCATAATATAACTGGTCTAACTTGGCTTTTGGAGCAATAGAAAGAGGCTTATCAACATTATAAGCAGACATTGACACAGTCTCTAATGTACCAACAAGCAATGTTGTTGTGTATATACTAACAATTGGGCAATTGGATTGGACTCGGTGTTTTCGTGTGCACCGGGCGTGTGGATTGGATGGAGTATGTAACATTTAATATTGCAAGTAATGCCAATGGTATGTCGGTGTAGTTCACTGCTTTACAAGTAGGTATTCACCCTTTTGCTAAGTAATTTTGTGTCGGACATTACATGAGTATACATCTTTCGGTTGAGGCTCAAATTTTGGTTCATTATGTTGTTATGTCTAACCCCTTCTTTAGCTGCAAATTCATGTTGGTTGTATTTTTTTTTTTTTTTGAATAATAAGTTGTATTCTTAAGATTCCTCTAAAAAAAATTGTATTTTAAGATTGAATTCAAATGGTTTGATTTGAACACAAAATCAATTATCTACGCTAGTAAAAAATACGTCAACAATTGCATGCAAGAGAAATGCTAACAACACACATTCTAACACACACTTTTTAACACACTCTCTTTGATTGGTTAAAAATCACATGGGACCCACCAAATTTATATAGGACCCACATGATTTGGTGGGACCCATGCGAATTTTAACCAATCAAAGATAGTATGTTGAAAAATGTATGTGAATGTGTGTTGCTAACATTTCTCTTGCATGCAAATGCTCTGGAATAATAATTCTTTATCCCATCCCATTAAGAACATCTTCAATTGTGCGCGTACTAACATGTAACTTAAGTAAACCTTCTGCGTATACATATATCATATATTCACTCTATTTTTTATTTTTATTTTTAATGCACACTGGTTCATTCTAATTGAGCAACTCTTAAAAAGTCACTCAATTTTTAACATTGAATTCATATATTAGTAATTTTTTATTTGAAAAATATGGTAAAAGAAGTTGAATAAAATATACAATGATATCGTATTTATGAGTGTATATGTGAGATAGATATTTCTTGTAAAAGCCTTGCATCTTAATAACAATCACTATTACTTCTTCTTCAATAAAAGTAGCTAAGTGCTGCATGTTATTAGGCAAAAACATCTTCCACTAGAGATGCTCTAAGTGTCATTTTAGTTGATACATACTTCTCTTTTTTAAATAATCAGTAGTATTAATTTCTAACAAACGCACTCTTATATCAATAATGTAAGTTGAAAGAAGTAAAAATAATAAATAGTCGAGAATATAATAGAAAAGTAAGACTTAATGTTTTATTGACATCGTAAAATGACATATAATTTGAAACAATTTTTTTTCTTCTAAAACAACTTATAATCTCGAAGAGAGAGTATATTTCTTAAGCAACAATGTCATTAAACTTAATAGCATGACCAATTGACCATGCTTAAAAGATCCCCAAATCTATGAGTTTCATTTGACCAATTAACCTCCCTAAGTAATTCAACAATAGACCATTCGGGAAGATACAAAAGATTCTATAGCCAATGTTTTTTTTTCACTGCAAGAAAGATTCTATCTAAGCCAATGTTAGGAACGAGGAAAAGCTACAACGTTCCCGATTTGGTATTGGAGGAATTTCTGCATTGCTAAGTAAAGCAATTGGTGGCACATGCAGTTCTTGAAGTTATAAATAAAAAAAATTGCCAACCTTTGTTGCATCCAATGAAAGCTGGAGCTAAGCTAGTTTTGTCATTGATGCAATTTTCACATGGAATTGTTGTGGTCTCCTTTGTATCACTCAAATTCAGCAGCTACGGCAGTCGACATAAAACATCCAGAACATTTTTTGTTTTAAATATTATACTATGAGCATCAAATTATTGTCTACAGTTAAGAAAAGATACAATATTTTATAGTACATCACATAACCCAATATCATTTTTTTTTGAAGCAACAACACAATATTATGTCAACCGCTTAAATGGTCAAAATATATTAAAAAATTCGTAGTATAAAATTTAGGTACTTTTCATCCACTAAATCAAAATAATACCATAAATATAAACAGCATTTTATTATACTTTTAATGTGATGAACATCTCGTTTATGAACTAATTTGATTAATATTTGAGAAGTGCATGTCACGTTGAAGCAACATCTTTTTATTGGACTTGGTTGTTTTGGTATTATGGTGTGTGCGTGAGGATTTCATAAGAGAATTTTGTGAAGGTTAGAACATCTTGGTATCGCGGATTATTTCTTGAAAAACTTTAGTGTTTTGTCCCCACGCACACATTTTTAAAAAACTTATAAATACATCATTTATCATAAAATTGTTCCAAATCAAACATGATTAACCGAAGAATTTGTATGGTATGAACTACCGAAAAGAGATGCATCTTAGTAAGTAGTATTAACGAACTCTTATAAGTCATTTTACAACCATGCACTCTCCCATTTCAATGCGAATTTGATTTATTAATGTGTCTCTTTCACCAAAAAGTTGTCAGCAGTCGCTTATTGCTCATATCTTGTGCACCAATAGTCACTCTCCGTCTCATTAATCTCAGAGAGAAGTGATATCTGTACAACCAATTTTGTACAACTCTTGTGACAACTACTTTTCTTCTCTTTTTATTGGACAAAAACAATGGAGAGATAAAGAAGAAGAGAGAGAATAAAAACACATGTGAGTATGAGAGAGATAATTGTTTCAAAAGTTGTCAAAAAGTAGATGTACAAATATCATTTCTCAATCTCGGACATCATATGTTGTGGCCATTAAAATCACTATAGAGCGTGATTGAAATCAGTGATGGATAGTGTTTACAAAGACAACTTCTACCAAATTAACATAGTTGCCATTTTAGAAAAGTGTAAGGAATTATTTACTTCATTTTTAAACTATGACGTTGATTTTGCTAGGAGAGAAATAAATTATATTGCTCCCTCTCTAACAAGGGTGTCATGGTGATGTTATGGCAGTCACCAAAATTCTGGTTTGTTTACGGCTTGTAGTGCTTCGCTTGTTTTGAATGATATGAAGTAAACATGTGAATGAAAGAAGACCAATTTTTTTTCTTTGCCTAAATGCCTAAATAAGTCCTTTTTTTTATTAAGATTCATTTTGATATTAACATTTCCTAAACAAATAACACGTTCGGGATTCAAACCCCGACTTAATATATGCAATGTTGCTAGCAACTGGCAACACCCTATGTCTTGTATGGGTATTTTGCTGTAATCTTGTTATTTTTGCTTTTCTTCCGGTGATCGTCACCGATGATATGACATTGTATCTCTTGAGTGATTCTCTTTTGCACGTCTTGTGCGGGATGAATCACTTGTGGTAATCTAATTCCATTTTGGCTTGTTCAAAAAAAAAAAACATGAATATATTGAATTTGAAACAAATGAATTAATCAAATCAGATATTATACAATATATTAAAACAGATATTATACAATACACTATATACAACAAAACACAATAAAAAAGAAAAGAGACCAGCACGTCAGTAAAATAATGGCTATCAGAATACATGGTTAAAACCACATCATACATTTATGAGCATGAGAAAAATAAATAAATGTAGAATGAATTTATGGAATAAATATCTTCCACTGCATCAATGTTGGTCTTGTCAGTTGTCTTTACTCTTATATCATTCCCCTCCCCTGTTCTTTACTTCACTGGGGTTCGGATTGGTTGTCTTGGTTAGTATTTGGTCAGTTTGGTATGCAAGTAACCATCATGGGACAGGAAGGGATGACGGATACTTGCATCCATAACCCTGTCGAAAAATAATGACACGCAAAAATTGAAAATTCCTTGGTGCAGTGCAATGATTAACAATCATGAGCTTCTTGGTCTATCAAAACTACTCGCTGCTTGCCACTATCTGAGCGGAGGTTATCTACCTTGTATCCAATCTATGCTTAGACAACAAAATCAACAGAGCTTCAGAGTAACGAAGCAAAAGAATCAGGCAAATGGAATTAACTAAATGACAGGTGATTACCTCTACTGCACTGTCAGGAGAAAACCACCTCAATAGCACACCAAGATGCACTACAGCAGGAATCAGCTTGAAAAGTAAAGGAGTCGTCACCTGCAGAAATGAGTTCAGAAATTATTCAGGGATTAGTCAGCTGTGCTTGAAAGCGTAAATAAAGAATAAACACATTTTTTGAAACCAAACAGGCGATACATATGCACTGCCTGCACTGTCATATGGGAGTATATGGGACAATAAATTATAACAGAACTTAAGTCTCCTTGTCCACCAACTTATCTTTAAGCAAAATGTTAGAAAGCTGTATAGACCAGAAGTCAGTAAAGGAACCTAGTAACTGTTGACTCAAATATAAAATAATATCTTACCAGACTAAGAGCTGTGGTCCCAAGAAGCAGCAGATATAGCTTACCCTGAAATGAATCAAATATCAGAATCGGTAAAGGCTGGTTATACTTTCAAATATAAGCTTGAATTTCAAGCTATATCATCCTGGGTAGGGCCGGAACCTGGAAGTGAGTTGAGCTGAGCTAGCTTAGTTCAAGCTTTACCTCAGCAAAAAAGAAAATGGAGCCTATTCTTTTTGTTCACCTTAAGCTCACAAGCCACACAATCTTGGTGAGCCAATATCAAGTCTTGCATTATTTGAATATTTTAGGCTCAACCAGTCATGCTCAAAATTGTAACTTAATAACTTTGTTTAAAAACAATTTGTCAAACCAAAACAAAGTTAAATGACAATGTATATTGAATAAAGTAAATGCTATTTTATAATTATTTTTTGAAAAGTATCTACATATTTATATATCAAGCCAACTAATGAGCCAATAAGTCATTTTAATCCATTCAATGCAACAAGTCTGAGTTCAACATCATCGCCATTTTATGCAACAAGAACATCTAGTGAGGCAGCATGATCTTCTATAGGAGTCAAGCAACTGGACACATAATTACCATCATTACAAAAATCCATTATGCCACTAACCTCAACTAAATGAAGATTTGAAGCACGACTGAGAAGAACAAAAGCAAATTCTCCTATCTGTGCCATGGACATTCCTACCTATAAATGGATGAATTCAAGTATGTCAATCATTAAAAGAATACAAAAACCGAATTATAATCTTCTAAATTCTAATTATGAAATAAAGCTTACAAGTACTGAAGTCTTGTTATTGTAACCAAATCCTTTTACAACTGAAGCAATTATGATTGTTTTTATAGCAATCACCAAAATAACTGATGCTACCAAAATATCAACATGGTTCCAGAGAAAATGAACATGAATCAGCATTCCAATGCTTGAAAGGAAAAGTGCAGCGAAAAGATTGCAAATGGGTTCAATCTACAACAAAAAAAAGTGAACAATTGTCAAATTTTTCCATAAACCTTTCATATTATCAAGCATTTTAATTAAGAACACAGAACAACTGGACTCTGAAATATGCACTGAACAATCATAAGGCACCAGCTTGTACAGAAGGAAAATCTACATATATGCTCTAAATCTATGGTTAATAGAGAAAAAAGTTAAGATTTTTTATAACGCCACATACAAAGAATTCAGAAAAAATGACCGGTGGAAGTACATGGATGGATGTCATCGAAGTTCATCCAGAACACATTAATTTTTTTTGCATACTGATACTACTAAAAAAGGCTATATGTCATTTTTTTTCACTCATTACCTTTAGTCTTTCAATAAGGTGGATGATAAAAACACAGAATTTAATGCATTTTATGCAACCAATATTTAGAATTTTTTTTATACATTTATTTGAATACAATGCATACAAGTTACATCAATGCATGTCACCATTCAACAATCAATTGATATTTGTGTCCATGCTCACACTACATGCATTTTCCACATCCTGTAAAATATCTTACTTGTTCTAGTGTATGTGGAGCCAGATCAGTGGTTGCAATCATCACTCCAGCAGCAAAGGAACCTAGTTCTAGACTTAATCCCAGCTTATCGCTACACTGAAAATATGTAAGTGCAATCAGCTAAAAAGGTAGTGCTTGACAAGTAACAGCAAGGTAATCAAGCAACAGAACACATATATACTATTCGAAAACAATCATAAGATACAAAGATGCATAACTCATGCCAAAGAAATGGTACAAAAGGCCTTTTAAACATAAACTCTAGAAAAACAAAGCACCACAAGTGCGCACACACACACACACACGAGTAAGTTACTGCTGAGACCCTCTGAAAATAAGGTGAAGCACATCAAAAGAACGACATTTGTATATTTTTTCTGCTTGTAAGAACAAATGAAACATAAAGCATTTCAAAGAAAAATACAAAAATGTGAAAAATAAGGAAGAGAACAAACCCAGGCAACAAGCAAGCAGATTGCAACAGACGCCAGCTGATAGAGTTCATTTGTCTACACAAACATGGTTTTTATTCAACCACAAAAACAGTCAGACAAAAATGAATAGCCATAAGAACCAAAAAAAAAAAATTCAATTCAATTCCACACCCCTGCCATTGTTGTATGACATTAAGAAAACAAGCAACCTCTTCCATGGGTGGGATTTTATCATTAAAGAGGGATAATAATATGAACCTGTGACGATAAACTTATCATCAGTTTAAGCAACCACGGAAGGCAAGTGCGAGACAATATTGACAGAATAGAGAGAAATGCAATTAATGTCACCAACCTGGATTAAGAAAGGAGTATGTATCAATAACATGTTGCATATTAGATAAAAACTCAGTATATGCTATATACTCAGTAAATTCTTCAAATGAACTCAAAATGGATAAAAGGTGCATTTGAATATCTCAGATCAGCGCTGAGCTGAAAAATGTTCTAACTGAAATGCTATTCAGTGCATTAGAGTTCAGCCGAACCAAAATATAAAATTTATTAATGGTAATAAGCAAAGTAATGTCACTTAACACACATATCAAGGAAAGTGGTCAGTAACACTAGCTATTATGAATTTATAATAATATGTAAGCATCTTCATTTCATTTACTAGCTACAAGTGTCTTGCTGCAGCAGCAATACATATGTCTGTTCTTTTCAAGAGTGCAAATTTGCGGCCATTTTGGTTCACATGCATTTTGACATGTTATTTCACCTTTTAACCTTTGCTATTACAACACAAATATTGATAAGAGTATACTTTTAAACATATAATTAAAGTATAACTTTTATGAAAAACTTATTTAATAATCACATTTTTGAACAAACTAATGCATGAACTTGTCTCCATTTTTCTTTGGGACAGCGGGAATGAGAAGAATAAACTACGAGAATATGTTCATGGAAATAATATCAGTACAAGCCAAAGACTTATGAAGTTCTATACTAACAGCTTTGTCATCGATAACACTCCTTGAAAAACACCTGAGGTGCCACCCAAAACTGGAAGCAATGCAAAGAGCAATCCAACAGCACAATCCTTCAAGGAAAAAAAAAAATCACAAGTCTTAATATATTGGAGGCATTTATTGTCCATATTGGAGAAATAAAGAACAAAGAATGACAAAGTACCTGTAAAATAAGGGTCCCAATTGTGACTTGTCCATGAAGGGCATTAGTAGTGTTCTTTTCCATCAAAAACTTCAAGACCTGAACAAGAAAAAGTGAAGAAACAGAAAAGTTATTATCGGCATGGAAGTTCATTAGACAGTGTGTGCACTTTATGGAACAGAATCAGATTGCTTATATTGTCATACCACTGCTGTTGAAGACATAGAAAGGAAAGCACCAACAAAAATCCCTTCTGAAGCTTTACCGCCACATAACTGCAAAATTGCATACAATCAGAACTGTAGCATTCGAAATGTCATATGAAGAAGTCCACTGATGCACAAGATATTTAAAGTAAAACATTGCGCTTCCATAATATCCATTAAAACTGAAATACACCAAACACTCAAATTATATTATATGGGAGATGTTAGATCAAGAAAAGGAAACAACATGGACACATGCCTTCTCCTTTGATTAAATTACTATGTTTATCATACTAGTACATTTAAGCTTCAAACATAAGAAATATGAGTACGTATATCTTAATGCTACTTGTTTTTCCCCCATCTATGTCACCTTCAAATTGTAATATACTAGGACCAAACGACATGGGTCTTGTAAAGTAGGGTGGAGAATATATCTACAGGAAGATAACTAGATAGAAATCTGATAGGGCTACAGAAGAAAATATGGACCCAGATGGCAAGCTCAAAATGAGGAGGGTCTATGTGAGGAGAAACAAGGAAGAATGGGAGAGTAATGAGCTGGCAGAGAGAGAGAGAGAGAGAGTGGGGTAGGGATGGCGTTAGTGGAATTCTGTGATAGGAAGGTTTGGAGAGAGCTGTGTAGTAGTTCAGCTCATGGAGAAGTGGGAATTCTATTCCTCTTCTAGTTCTATTTTCAGTAACAATACACAGACATTATCCTTCCATTATTGTTTCTTTACAGTTTCATTGCCGTTTTCTCTGTTTTATTCATTAAGGTACACAATTAAATCCAGAAAGAAAATGAGAAAAAAGAAATCAGAAACTGAAAAATGATCTTGCATTCCACTGCAAGTACATCACAGTACTTTCTTTCAAATTTGTCATGTTTGGGACAATCAAAAGTGGAATCCAGTTTTTTCAAAATCTACTAACTGAAGCACAAACCTTCATTCAATCAGGCACTCTCAATTTAAAATTTAAAAGATGAAACTAAACCTTTGGGTATTAGAATCAGTACTTCTTTGTATATTTAAGGATGACAAGGGAGTCAGATCATGCAATAAATAAAGGTAGCAACCAAGTCAGACTAATCTCATACATGGCATGAATGTCTGGAGAGAACAAGACAGCTAGATGCATGTTCGGTTTGTAGGTGAAAAAATGCAGACGTATCTTTCAACATAAATCATTTGGATCCAAAGCAATAATTGAGTTTCTCTGGGGCATTCATACTTGGAGCCAAACATACATTTGCAACCGAAATCCAAAGATTTCTTAATTAGCTTGTTTGTTATTTGCATTCCCCATTAAGTTTAAGTCATAAAATTAAATAAGGAAAATAACAAACAAATTATCAGAATTAGTGAGTCAAAATTATAAAAAAAACATACCGATACAGTAAAACCACACATGCACATAAATAGAAAAATCTGAAGTAAGCCACCAAGAACAGCAACAGAACGAACAACTCGAAGCTGCAAGCATGTATATAGAAAGTAGGGTAATCAAGGCGATCAAAGTTAAGTCCAGCATAAACATAACAAAAAAGAGAAAAGGGGATAAAACAGAAAATAAGCCAACCTTTGTCATGGAAAACTCCAGGCCCAATGCAAAAAGAATAAATATCACGCCGAATTGAGCCACTGTTTCCACCTAAGTTCATTCAGGCTTGCATATATCAGATAAAAGTCTTTCAAGATAGGCTGTTATGTGTTATGTTTCTTTTCAGAGATAGGAAAGATTGCAAAAATGAAATCCAACTGAGAAGAACTCTAAAAATACACCAAAAAGAAGAGCAGCAATTTTTTTAGATAATAGAATAAAATATTACAAGAGCAATTGATTGTTGTATCCAGATACCTGCACCATTTCATTGATGAAGTTAAAGCCTCCGGGTCCAATAATGGAGCCAGCTAGAAGATATCCAGTAATGACCTGCCATATAATACTTTCAGGATATTCTACATGTACAAGAGATTTAACAGAAGCTGTAATGAAATAGATCCTGAGATTGCGTTTGTCAAGAATGAAGCATAGAACAAGAATATTCATACCGGTTGTCCTGCAAAAGCAAACGCGACACCACCACAAGTTGCCGAAACAATAGCAACTACCAAGTCTGAAATCAATCTATAAGACAATAATGAAAGAAGTTCTCATCTGTTATTTTTTATATAACCCATCTTATGTTGAAAATGTAACAAGCATAAGAAGAGTACCGTAAATCTAGCTGCAGCACCGGATACTTGGATTTAAAGTTAGAAATGATAAATACGTTGTCCTGAAAGATGCACAATTTACACATTTGAAATTTGTAAAACTCAACTGAATATCAGCAAAAAGAACGAAACAAAAATTGAGCTGCATCACCTTTCGATCAATTAACATTGGGGTGTCTTCACCTCTATGGAGTTGAAATGACCTGTAAGTTTAGAAAAATACATTCAACTAGTATATACATAAATGTATCAAATGATCAGACAACCAATTCAAGTTGTAGACAACAGTCAAAATAAGTACTTTTCATCTTTAGTGTCATTTTTGTTCGGTGTGACTCTGGCGACAGTCTCCAGTACAGCCTGATTCAAGGAAAGAGGACTAAGTTAGCAAAATATCACCTTCAGAGAAGTTATGGAGTGCAATATACAAGTACCATGGATGCATATTCACCGGACCAGGGTTCCCTGTAGTCTAAAATTTGCCCCATTCACAAATTCGACATATCCACAGTCGCAGGATTTAGTTCGGACGGTCCATATTTCAAGCTTGGAGACCGCAGATGTGTTGAATGTGTGAATGCGGCAAACTTTTGCAGACAAAGAATCTGATTTCAGATTCACCACTAACTAAATCTTTAAAGTTGAAACTTCAAATAAGGTGAAGGAAAACCCAGTAAGTGGGTCAGCTACATGGATAAAATACCTTATTTTTATGGAACTCATTAATAGATTTTAATTGATAATTTCTCTTATCCAACTTGTTAATCTCTAGATTTTACTTGATAATTCCTCTTATAGTCTTTCTAGGTCTTCTCTCTACATGTATAAACCACCTAACCTTAGTTTCCAGTTCCACCATCTTTTCTACTATAGTTGCTACCCCAACTCCCTCTCTCTCTAATGTTGTCATTTCTAATCATATATTTTCTAGTCTTACCGCACATCCAACACAATATCCTCATCTCAGCTAAGCTTAATTTATTTTCATGTTGGCTCTTTACTGCCTAACACTTTGTCCGGTACAACATCGCTAGTCTTGCAGGCTAAAACTGTCTGATAAAAAAAAAGTTGGCTCAATTATGCCATTAAAGTCTACAATACAATCTCTGACTAATACCTATTCTGGATTACCTTCTAATTATAAGATCGTATTTAATACAATACAAATAATTTACTATTCTTCACTTACAAAAAATCCTAGTAAGCTTGTAACCATAAATAGAAATACCTTGAAAAGTTTCAACTAATAAGGAAACTATTATTTAAAAAAGTATATGTAGCAAAGATCTTTCCTAATTATAGAGAAATTAATTAATCTTACTCTAAATGAAAGTAATATGCAATGAATCAAGATTAAAAAATGAAAGACAAACCTGTTGTTCTGCTACACTGTTGTTGAAACCTCCGGATTCAGGCACTGTAATTAAATTAAATTAAATCTAAAGATTAATTGTTGAATTGTAACTCTACTATTGAGTAAAAATCATGAAGAACATTGAAGGAAATGAATCAAGATCTTATGATTACCTTGTTGGTTTTGATCATCGTTTTCTTCGTTGAACTCGTGCTGAAGAGCACGATCAATGATATCGGCGAATGAACCTTGTCGAGATGTTGTGGAAAGAGAGACGTTGGAGTCGGCGGTGGAGTTGGTGAATTGGAAGTCGACTCGATCGGAGTGAGTAGTTCGGATAGCGAGAGAGGAATGAGGTAGAAGAAGAAGAAAGAGAATAACTGCTGCCACCACCAACACCAAGAAATGGTTGTTACAACGGAGTGATCTTGCTGTTAACATTGCCATGCCGGCGTAGGATAGTGGTTGGCAGTTACAGTTCACCGGCGGGTAGAGTAGTGAGCAAGGTGAAGTGGTAAGGGGTCAAAGTTGAAGTCGTTCGTTAATTGCTATCATTATCATTCATTATTGCCACTATATTATTTATTACAAAGTACTAGTATTCGATACGACTTCTTTCTCGTTTTGACGACTGTACCCTTGTCCTCATTTTTATCGTTGAAATTTATGGAACCCGCGCTTCGTAAGGGTTTTGCTATCTTATGCACACAAGTCCCTCAATTTCAAGGATAATCATTTAATTATACCTTTTTTCAAAATTGATTTTGGTAGTATAATGTGATTTTTTTTATAATTTTTTTAAGAAAGAAATTTTTAAGGAAAGCAATGAAAAATCCGTTTGAATAGTTTATCTTAAAATTTCATTCTAAGCATTTTATTATTTGGTTATAATTTTTTTTATACTGAAATTTTGAAAAAATCTCTAAAAAAAATAGCTATTTCAAATAGTTTTTTATAAAAATCATTTTTGAAAGATGTCATTTTGAAAAAATATTTGATTTTTATTATGTAAAATCTCGAACAATGAATATTTAAGTTAGTGAATGTAAAAATCTCTTTTTTAACTTATATCAAATGAGTTTGAAATAACTTATTATTTTTGAGTAAATTTTTTTAAAAAAAAACATTTTTAAAAATACAAAGGAAAATTCATTTTTTTAGAATCTAAAACAAACGGGCCCTAAATTAGCTATTAAAATTTAAGAAATCACGGAGACTAATATTTTGAATATTGTGACTCAAATTGATGGATAACTCTTCCTATGAGTTTTTAATGTTATTGCATGTGAGATTTGAATTTAAACTCAACGCACAAAAATAATATTGTTGAGAATGACCGGTTAAGTGGTGTTGATCCGGTAAAGATCTAAATAGAAAAGATGATATATGTCGCTTATTTGCAACAAAAACTCTTATTTAAGAACTACGAAGACTAGTCTTTTGAATATTGTGACTCAAATTGTTGGATAACTCTCTCTGTGAGTTTTTAATGTTATTGCATGTGAGATTTGAATTTAAACCCAACACACAATGTGAGATTGATCATGTTTTCACAAAAGCCACATGTGCTCATATGTTATGTGTCATTAATTTTTTTTTAAGAGGTTATGTGCCCTTATTGTCAAGCTTAGAATGGTGTAATCCTCCCCTTCTGAGGTATCAATCATAGAGTTATGATGCGAAGGAATTAAATAGTAGATAATTTTCTCTAATTGTGTCAGTTCAGTTCTGTTTGGATCAATGCATTAAGGATCATTGTCATTCATTCAACACTATGTGCTTCAAGGAAACCTTGAGTTACAATTGAAATTATGACCATCCAGGAATTTGCTTTGTTTTATCTAGCATTCCAACTAGGTTGACACTTGAGCCATTACCAACCAAATGCAACTCGCCAAACTTTATTGATAAAATGTAAAAATGGAAGACCAAACTCTTAAAACAAAGCATTACTTATATATGTATTGAGGAAAACCTAACCGATTAGGGAACATGTCCTCCTTAATAAATTCTACTGCTGAATCCCACCACTTAAATGATATCAAAAATCAGGTGCTAAATCCCTTAATAAAATCAATCAGTTACTTTACTCTGAAATCAATTACTCGTTCTAAAATATCTAGACCCAGAAATTTTATAAATGGCCATCCTAGCATATTGCTTATTTTGTGTGTAGTTGACCTTTTTTCGTATCAATTGATCTTTCACTTTAACTTAAAGTAGGAAGAAAAACTTTTGTGACCGGTATCATTTGTCACCTGCCGTATCAAAGTGGGTAGAATGATACACAGTGAATGATATTGTCCATGCAGTTAAAGTTTCACGTGCAAATACAACTCATTTCTGCGTATTATAATATACACTCAGCATTTACAGACATGTTACAACTCATACATGACGTAAAACACATTTTCATCTTTTGTTTTTCGTTTTTTTTTTAATCACACTATATACTGAAAACACTACGCATTGAAGTTTCCACTGATATGCCAACAGAAACTCTAACAACGGACCATTTTTTCAGGGTCAGTAGATCACACAATAACCTCACAACGTGGAAGTGCAGGATCACTGTTATGCAGTCTTTGGATCTCCACTCGTTTCTATCAAGCATTTCTTCTCTAGATTGAGGATTGAATCTGCGATGACCCTAGCACTGGACTTCATGTATCCACCTTAAACATGAAATGAAAAATTAAGAAAACCTGATTAACATCTCAAATAGGCTGAGAAAATAATTGAAGAAAGTTCGCTAAAAAGGTTAATTGCACATTGGGTTAGAACCCGTCATGGTTATCAGATCAAGATTCAAATTGTGAAATTGGAAGACCATTTTCCTAATCGTGAATTGAATCTTATTATGAATCCTAAGATACTATCAATAAAAATACGATACTTTTAAGTAAAAAACAAATGGCATAGCAAAATTATAAGTTGATATATCATTGATTCATTATATAAACATTAAAATAATACAAGATTCAAGTCTTAAATCAAATGACAAAAGAAATATCCATTAGACATATTATATTGAACAGAGAACGTGGAAAAAAGACAAGCTTAGAGAAAATTATTATGAAAGATTCCATTTAACTCAAATGTTAAAATTTCCAGAAGTGTTTGAGTATGTCTTATAACTGACTAGTCACATTTGACACACTATATGGTCGTATTTTTTTAACTATCATGGCTTTTCAATTCTTATTTTATTTTCCAGGATAAAAATGGGGTTTTTGTTATGTAATTTCCCTGAACACACATCATGGCCCATATATGGTAAGGAGAAGGAGAACCTGAAGTGAGCATGACAATAGGAATGTTCTTCTCGCGAGCAAACCGAAAAACTTTCTCATCTCTAAGAGCAATTCCATCAGGGCTAATCTGCATGCACAAAATAGCACAAGCAATACTTATGATGTGTGGTAAAGAAATTGCGAAAATAGCAGCTCATAACAAGTACCTATTACTTTCTTACAGAAACTATAGATCAGGAGCAAATGACCAGCCAAATCGATTTAATAAAAGTTTACATTTTACTTCAATAAATTGAATCCAAGAATTACATTACCTTCAACCTTCCTAATGGATCACCTTCTAGGATGTCAGTTCCAGCATTATAAACTAACAACTCAGGGTTAAACCTTCGCCCAGCAACCTTGAAACACATCGGCATGAATAACAAAGCTAAGTAAGGACCTGATTGTTACTTTTAATATAACGTCTTCAACTGGTAAGCAATTCTAGAATATTCGATGGGTATGTTTGGGAGTGAGGAGCAGTAGGGAAAGGAAAAACAACAGAAATGTGAAGGGGACAAAGTGGTTGAATAAAAAATTTCTTCTCCCTCATTTTGACTGTTGAAATTAAGATGGTAAAGGCAAGTTCATGTTGAATCAAATGATCACTTAATATAGTTGAATAATTGGATGGGACAAATTAAAGCAAAACTATTCTATATATACAAATACACATAGTCCTAGTAATGTGGTGGGTACTCAAGCCAAAAAATAGAGAATAGCAAAGTTACATTGAAACATACCTCAAGTGCTTCATCTAATTTCAGCAGATACTCTTCTGTACGAGTCCCGCTCTGAAAGTTCGAGGTGAACAAAGAGAGAAATAGATGTTACAGAGGAAAATCAGAAAGAAAGAAAAATGATTCAGGTTTTAACCGATATAATGAATATACCTTTACTTCAACTTTCTGATTTATGTAGTTTCTTGCCTCATAATCCTAATATAGAACACGGGAAGAAATAGTAAGATGTTTGTCTTAAGATAATAAATTGAAGATGGCCATGCCAGAAAACATGCACATGTCAGATCTAGATGATCTAGATGGATGATTGAACCCCAGGAAACAGGCAGCATGTCAGATCTCAACCAGCAATGTTCAATAGACTAGCCAAATGCCAAGAAAGAGAAATGGAGAAACACTCACTTCATAATAAAAAGCAGTATAAAATATCTAGGAGCAAAGAGCTTTACCAAAGGATATATTCCAGGGTTATACATATCGAGAATGTAGACTCGGTCTGCCATTACAAAGGTCCTATCAGTGAAAAAATCCTAAGAGATATGAAGGCAAACACAAGAGAGAGAAATTCTTTTGGCCATACTATCATCGGCAAAGTCCATTTCATGACCATTTCCTTGATGTGCATCAAGATCAATAATCATCACCCTGAAGATTATACAGACAATTTTGCACAGGTGTTAATACTTAATAGAATAAGCTAACCGGCAATTTTTATTTTAAAGACTAAATGTGATAGTACCTTGATATATTCAACTGAACAAAAGCAAAGTGGATGCATAAAGAAATATCTGCGTAAGCACAAAATCCACCACCATTTTCTGCAGAACAGTGATGAAAACCTCCTCCCACATTAATGGCCCATCCTCTCTCCTTCGCAAGTTTCGCAGCCAATATAGTTCCTCCAACCTGCCATTAGTATAAGAGTAAGATCAGACTAGGAGATGTTAAACAGACTTCAAGTAAAAAATTGATTTACCTGTTTCCTGAATGGGAAAAGAACTTTATGTTGCACAAGACAATTGGGAAACAATGCCACAGGAGGGACCTATATTTATTACTTTATGTCAGTAAATAATCTTCAATATGTCAACGAATAAATCCCCAGCAAATGCCATTCTGTTACCAGAAAAACAATGGAAACAAATAAACTGAAGAATTCCAGCAACACCATATAAGTTTCTTTCAATTCTACAACGGCATGATGAATTTTTATAATAATCTAGACATAAATTTCCATTGAAGAGCTTCACAGAGAAAAGGAAGTAGTGATAGTACATTTAGAGCACAAAAGAGTAAATAAATGCCTCATGCATGCATGTAATATAAGTGGAAAGTACCTCAATTATCTTGGCAACGATGGAACTTTCCTTCAGGCTATTCAAGTATGATTCTGAGTGTACCTTTAGATTGAAAAGGGAAAAAAAGAAAATGGACTTAGCACTAGACACAGCTTAAAATGCATCAGTTTGAATCACTTTTTTTTTTTCATCATGAAAAGCATAAATGGTAACCAAAACAATCAAACAAGTAACTTCAGCAATCAGAAACTCAAAATATAAGCCACAAAAATCTAGACAGATTTGTTTTCAGGAGAATGGATAGTAAAACAGACAAAAAAGGGCAACCCGGTGCACTGAAGCTCCCGCATACGCAGGGTACAGGAAGGGGTCCCACCATTTGGTGTATTGTACGCAGCCTTACCCTGTTTTTACACAAGAGGCTGTTTCCAGGACTTGAACCCGTTAGTCACATGACAACAACTTTACCCGTTGCGCCAAGGTTACCCCTCAATGGATAGTAAAACAGATCTTTCATATAATACAATTTAACATGGTGTATATATCACATGGAAAAAATGTTTACAAGGGTGCAAAAGTAAAAGTGTAAAACTATTTAAGTAGTTAATGTACTAAATGTTTTATTTTACTCATTAAATTCTTAAGGCTCCCTCTGATTGGTAAAAACTAAAAAGTAGCTAATAACTGATATCAGATGAGCTAGTTGGTTGAATTTATAGTGTTTGGTAAAATTAGGGTTGAACTAGCTGATAATTGAGATAAAAAATCTAAGATATAAGATCAAACGCTACTTGAAGTAGTTTATAAAAAACGCTATAAGCTAGTAGAGAAGAGTTTGTGAGAAAAAATTGTTACCAATCTTATCAATTTTAGTCATATGAGCTTATAAACTATAGGGTCGGTTTGGCAAAACACATTTTGGAGCTTATAGCTTATAATATCATAGGAGTATGCTTATAAAAGACCCGTTTTGTAAAGTTAATTTATTACGACCTTATAACGTTTTTTGATAAACTAATTCAAGTAGCTTAAAGCTTATAATTTTTTCTCTCAATTTTACCTTTGTAATCTTAATAGGAAAATAAATAAATTTCATATTTATAAGGTTATCTTTTTTCATGTCATTTCATATTTATAAGTTAGTTCAACAACTAATCTTAAAAAACACTCCAAGTTCAATAAATTAGTTTATTTACTATCAACTTTAAGCTAGCTTATAAGCTTTATGCTATTAGCTAGCTTACAAGCTTATTAGATATCCACTATTTTTACCAAATAGAGCCATAAGCTATGAGCACAAAAATTAGCCTTGCCAAATAGAGGTTTAATAAGCTAGCTTATTGGCTATCTGTCATTTTCACTAGAGCCATAAGCTATAATCTATTCACTATAAGCTCAAAAATTGGCCTTGCCAAACAGAGGCATAATTAAACGACTATCAGAAAGACCTCATGACATTAGTGGTTAAATTTAGTAAGTAGTTTACATTTATGAACACTTGCAAACACTAAATAAGTACAATTAAGGTCTAGATGATAAACTCTTCCAAATGAAAGAAAATAGAGTGATTAGATATTTAGATTACCACTAGAAGATCATCTTTAGAAGCTTCAAGAGGCTCAACAATGCGATTTTTATCCAAAACACCAAAAGAAATAAGAAACTTACAAATTCGTCCCCATTTAGACGAATCAAACGGATGCCTAACCAAAAATAAACAAAAAAAAAATCAGTAACACGATTATTCCAAACGCGATTATTGACAATTCGAAAGTGCTTAATTGATTATTACAGTTTCTCTATGCCGAGAAATGATATATCGTAAGAATCGGAGTAGATAAGCGGAACCTGAATAGTGAAAAAGGAAAGTAAGTAACAGAAAAAGAAAAATTAAGCGATTGAAGAAGTAGAAGTTAGTTATGGAATTGGTGGTTACTTTGGAGGGAGGTACGTCGAAGTAGAGTTTGGTAGAGAGGATACGGTTGCGCATGAGAGTGTCGTCAGCGGCGGAACAAGAAGGAGGCGAAGACATCGGTGTTGCTCTGTGAAGATAAGATGATATTTTGGCGGTGGTGAAGGATGGATGAAATAGTGGCAGAACCACCGATACACCGATTTGACTCGGTGATGATTATCGGGGATAAAATTGAATTAATTATAATTCAGGGGGTAATGTAATGTGATATTAAAGATAAAATGTCTTTTTATGAGAAAATAAATGTTATCAAATAAATCCTTTCTAGTCAAATCAACTTATAAGACATAAAATATAAGTTACAAATTCAAAAACATCCTTATCAAATAGACCCGTTTTTTTTTTTTTTTTTGGAGAGGAGAGCAGATATTATTTTGACTTTGAATTTGTACAATTTTATCATTTTAGTTTTGGACACATGCAATTCAACTTCGTCCTACGTACCGGCCAACTGTAGGATTATGACCACTAACGGGTGTGTACAGACATTTTTCATAGGAAAAAGAATGATACTAGATAAGGTTTGCAATATTTAGTAATCCTGCCAACTAAATTAAAGAAACGTACAATTATGAACATAATTTAGCTAAATGTGATACTAATCACAAATAAACAACAATCAGCATCAATCGGATCGGACATTCACATCTAAACGAAGATAAGAATAATGAATCTACAAACGGATACGATTGCCCTTCCACTTATTCTTTCATCTATGAATATAAAAGGATCCAATCCATTGAGTAGGTTTGAAATTTAAACCCAATTTTGCACCATTGCATTCATTAAATAGTATATGTAGTCTATATTATTTATTAAATAAATTTAAAAGTAAATTTTTTTTTTTATAATAATGATCGGAATGTGTACCGTATATGATCTATTCATTGATTATTTTGTTTTTTTACAAAAGAAAATGTTAACTTATGTCCTTAGAGCATATATTAAGGATATTCAAAATAGAAATTATGCATTAAAAATTGTTTCTATTTCTCAAGAAGTTAGAAATTAATTTTTTATAATAAATATTTGTTTTTTTAGAGAGTAAGTATTTGTTTTGAACAAATAGAGAGTAAATATTTGTTTCTATATATGTCCAAAAAACACACGTTATCATGACCATTTTACAAATCATCCTCAAATTAACTTTGTATAAACAATTGAGATGGAAGAAAGATGAAAACTTTAAGAATAATATTTATTTTTTTTACAAAAACTTTAAGAATGATTTCTTATTTCAAAATAAATGACATATCATTTTATTGAAAAGAAAAAAATTATAAATGTTGTCCTAGAAAAGACCTTGAAATTCAAAAAACATTCTTAAAATGAATTTACATATACCTTAATTCAAAAACTTTAGTGAGACTCAAACATGGAACTATCAATCAAAATTGTAACATGCCATTCATTTATAGTCTACATGAAAAACTACATATTGATTAACTTTTAAAGACAATTATTAAAGATACTATCAAAACAATTGTGGTTGACATATATGATTAAGTCTCCCACGGGAGGCGACTGATAGTAATTTTAGGGTTTAACCAAGGATCATTAGATACAAATTATAGCATATCCTCACTAACAAAGAAGAAATAAGAAATTGTGTATCTTGTATGGTTAGGTTCATGAACGACCGCCATCAAGTTATGAGAGGAATAACTACCCTCATTCCGTTCAGCGTTAGGTTTTCAGAGTATTTGTTCAGAATGCTTAACCGTCTGATGGGATGACGTTTAAATAGCTAAACGATGAGGGCGGGGACCTCTCATTGGGCTTAGCTAAATGGTCAACCCATCACGGTCCATTTAGAAAGAATAGCTCAATCACACATATTCATCAACTAATTAGTGTTTAACACAATAGACCATAATTTATAATATAATATTAACTTATAATAATTGATTATTGTCAATCCATAATTGATTAATTAAATAATTAATCTAACAGTCTCCAAATTGGATGACAATACTTGATTACTAAAAGAATATAAAATTTAACTTGTAATAAAGAATTTTAATTTTAAAATTATATGTATGGTCTAATCACTAATCATTCAAAAGAGAAGTAAGCTTTTAATACTGTAGAAATTGAATCCAATAGGAAAAACAAATCATACAGGTCAAAGGCTCACTTTTCTAACAAATGATGAATTTATAATGACACGTTTGAATTAAAAAGAATGTGTCATTAAAGAATGGCTCAAGCATTCTAAAAATGCTATAACAAACTCCCACTAACCCAAAATATCATAGACTTAATCAAATCATTATTACAATACTTGTATATATAAGTATGTGGTTAGTAGTTCTGTCAATGAGTTTTCAATTTTATAAAAGTCATATAAGAATAGTAATTACTTATAGAGATAGCTTATTAAGATTGTAATTACATTTAGTCAAAATCAATAAATGTTCTACGACATTCAATTAATCCAAGTTTTAACAAAAAAATGTGACTGTGAAAATCCATAGAAAATAGGAAATTCAAGAATCTCCAAATTGGATCAACATAGACACTTAGTTTAAAGAATATAAAATGTGGTCACCAGAATGTCAATAATGAATTAACATTTATGATTATCTCAATTTATAAGTACTTCAAGAACACAATATCATACTCGATAGGAGTATTGATGTTATGCATTGTACTTATTATTTATGATCTCATAAAATGTGGAATGTTGCTAAAAGAGAAGCACAATATATATTTGCATGCTAAGAGATTATTGTGCATATTCCAGCAAACTTGACTTAAACATCCAATTATGATGCTTATTGAGATAAAAAGAATTTTAATATATATCTCAATATATTAGAATGAGACTATGTTTAAAGTCTCTTAAGTTATGCCATATTTTACAGTGTGCACAAGAGTATATGACAACGACGAGAATAAAATTGTGTACACATTTCTCTTGATCTCATAT
>Ga0315915_1001125_pt1 | contig 31405 bp, 17 predicted proteins | sample MpolbnodulesMG_FD_207738 | JGI IMG/M metagenome (GOLD analysis project Ga0315915, IMG submission 207738) | Medicago polymorpha root nodule microbial communities from Los Angeles, California, United States - branched nodules | ecosystem: Host-associated > Plants > Roots > Nodule | place: USA... | reverse complement strand
CACAATTAAATCAAACATGAACAATAAAATGCAAGAATAATCTCAATATCAAATCAAATGTTAGAACCATTCATTTATAGATCAATTGATTACATGATTAACTTAGATCAAGTACCTCTAATCCCAACAATGAAGATTTAGCTTCTCATTGTCATGGAAGTCTTGCAAGAATGAATTGAAAGGAAAAGATTCAATACAACTTTGTGATTTCTCACCAAATGTGGAAGAATCAAACTTCTATCACTCTCACTCTATGAAGACCAAGCCCTATCTCTCTCTCTCTAAGTATCAATGTATTTTTCTATAAAAATCAAAAAAGCCTCCTTTCAGAAATGATCAAGGGCTCTATTTATAAGCTTTCCCATCTGCATCAACTCGCCTCGCGAGTTCTTCTGCTTGCCATGGCGAGTTGAGGTTTCTTCCCCATTGGGTTTGTGCCACATCATCCTGGGGAGTTTTAACCGCCCTTGCTCGCCTCCCAAGTAACTTCACTCGCCATGGCGAGCAAACATGAGCTTCTGCCTATTTTTTTCCTTTGTTAACTCGCCATGGCGAGTTGAGTGCGAGCTGGTGGCGAGCAAACATGCCTCTCTGCCTATTTTTTTTTCTTTGCTAACTCGCCATGGCGAGTTGAGGGCGAACTGAGGGCGAGCAAACTTGTTGTTCTGCCTATTTTTGGCCTTGTTGTACTTTGTTGCTTGTTTTCCATCTTTGCTCAGTGCCTTGAGTAACTTTCCTGCAAAATTAGGTAGAGTAAGATAGATAAAGCATAAAAGGATTAAAGTCAATTATCTCTAGGCTTTTTCCTTAATAACTTGCAAAACAAGTTACAAAAGTGCCATAAATCTTCATTAGAATTACTACTTCCTGGCACTTATCAACGCTCCATCTCTCTTCTCTCAAATAGTGTTAGACATGTCCTTCCTTTTTCCTCTGCACCACCGTCCTCTTCCCCATCTCTGCCGCCACCTTCCATCACCGTCGTTTATACCACATGTATCATCATCGTCACAACCCCGTCACAACCCCTTTCTTCTTCGTATGTTTCCATCACACTCCCATCATCGCCGCCACACTCTCCCCTCCAGCCATCAGAAAATGTCAAGCAATAAACTGAGAAAGTGATTGAAGTTCGTTTGAGAAAAAATAAATCCAAACAACATTGTTTTAATGGAGGTGAAAATCAAAGCAACTGATGTAAGACCATTTATTGAAAAGGCAATGGTTTGAACGGTGGTGATGTAAGGTGGCGGCGAAGATTGGGAAGAGAGGCAGTCATGAAGAGGGGAGATGAAGGATGTGTTTGAGGGGAAGAGCAGCGATGGGCGGCGCGACGGGAGGTCGGGATTGGGAGCCATGGAGGAAGGGCGGCGGTGAGAGATTGAGAGGAAGAAGAAGTGAGTACGGTAGAGAGGAAGTGGATATGAGAGAGATGGTTTTTTATTAAAAAATAAATGTTTTATTTATTTTTAAATCTCAACCCTTGAATTTTTTTTTGCCACATGTCTTTCATCTAAGACCCTAAATGGAGCAAGATGTAAATAGAGCATACCTGAACTCCTTTAATATAGATCACATACATCATTTAATGAATGAACATAAGATATTAAATTTTACATATAATAGTGATCGGATGATGTATTAAGTCTCAATGCAATCTTCAATTGATTTTTTTTTAGGCACTCTTCAACTGTAATTGTCTAGTTACAAACAAGGAGATCAACTCAATTGAATAAGTATCTATACTTTCTCGTATCAGCCCCTCCAAAAAATTTATCAATAATGTAGCTCTAACAGCATTGTAGCATATCGTTGCTTGATCCATTAAAAACAACAAAAACATGATTGCCGATAGAAAAAGAAATGACACCCAACACATTTTTTTTCATTTTTTTATTCTCTTCCTCTATCTAACACATCGACCAAAGACTAGAATCAAGGAAGAAAAATAAAAAGTAGATAGTTTGTTTCAATGTCATATTAAATCTTCAAAACATGGAAAAATCCATGAAATCAGCAAAAGAAAAGCAATATTGGATCTTCTCTTTCTTGATCTAGTCCAATCCAAGCCCCATCAAAAGATGAGAATCAAAAAAGAAAAAAAAAGAAAAAAAGGAGAAAATTATTGATTTCAGTCTCACAGAAAAACATAAAACAATAAAAATTTCATAAAATCATCTAGTCCAAGCCCCATCAAAAGATGAGAATCAAAAAAGAAAAAAAAAAGGAAAAAATTATTGATTTCATAAAATCATCAAAAGAAAAGAGACATTGAACCCTAAGTAAGATTTCTTTCAAGTATTTTGCATAATCGATAAAAAACAACATGAAAATTAAATTTCAACATTCAAGTTTGAGATGATAAAAGGGAAGTTTGTGTGGAACATACAAAAGCAAGTGTAGATCAAGAGGTGAAAGAAGAAGAGCAAAAGATTGCAAAGTAGACGATTAATAGTGGAGAGAGTTGGAATTTTTCTAAATATTTGAGTTCACTATGAAGTTAAGAGGCTTGCAAAATGCAAATGATGGGAATTTATTCACATGTCAAATGACTTGAGATACTAAATTGTTGGTTAAACGGCATCATCATCTTGAAAACAGACAATATTCAGACTGATATTTCACAAAAATTGATGGTTGGCGTCATCATCTTGAAAACAGACAAAACTCTGACTGATTTCACAAAACTCGAGGATAACTAAGACATATATTGGTACGTTTTTTTTTTAAATAAGGCATACATTGGTACTTGTGAATAGCCTAAATGTTTTATTTTGTCTATAATACTCCATATGCCTATAATTATAAACACGCATTGCATATTTTATGTATACTTCATCCCATCACTATTATAAGCAAAAAAAACTTTTTAGATTCATTGAATAATTGATGCATCTGACATATATTATTGACGAGATACATTAGTTATCCAATGAACGTAATAAGTGATTTTTTTTGCTTATAATAGTGATCAAGAGGAATATTAAAGAAGTCATAATAAATAATTATTCACGAAAAATTGAGGATGACTACGATATACATCGGTACTTGTGAATAGTCTAAATGTTTTCTTTTGTTTAGAATACTCCCTATGTCTTAACTATATGCACCCGTTATATATTTCAAACACATTAGAAAAAATTGATAGTGCAATTCATGTGTATATTTTGCGAATAATGATTACGAAAGTACCCTTTATTTTGATTTTTCGTATTTCAAGATAAATTAGTAGTATTAATTATAGCTATGTTTAAAGATATATATATATACACACACACACCTAACATATTTGGTCGGTGTCATTAATTTGAATTGATGACATTTTCTAATTTTGTTTTTTTAATGCTTTTTCCATTTGACAAGTTTTTCATGCAATCTTTTGGTAGTAGATATATTGATAATAAAATTGTCGAGACATTACTTGTTCTTGTTCTGAAATAGAACAATCTTACCAAGTTTTAGAACTTCCGATCCTTCAGTGTTTGTAATGTATTTTTGGAAGTCATCACTGAGGTTCTCGTTGACCGTATCCGCTCTTTTCTTGATAATTTGATTGATCCTTTTTAGAGTAGCTTCATTCTAAGGAGAGGTACACTTGATAATGCTATCTTAACTCAGAAAGTGGTCCATCTTATGCATATTTCCTGTTCCAAAAAAGGTATGTTGACTTTTAAAATAGTCTTAAAGAAGGCCTATAATAGACTCGATTATAAGTTTCTTTAGCTTACTTTGCAGAATTTTAACATATTTATCATCTCTTTGATTATGAATTGTGTGAAAGTCACAAACCTTTCTATCTTGTAGAATGGTGCAATAACAAATAAGTCTAAAAGTAGTCAAGAGGCCTTCGGCAAGGGGATCCACTCTCTCCATATTTATTTGTTTTGTACAATAAGAAATAGCCTCGAACATTCAAAGCAAAGTCCAACAAATGATTTGGTGTCTAGTGTGTGTGTGTATCATAAAGGTTTGGGTTGGTCTCACATTCTTTTTTGTTGATGATGTTCTTCTTTTTGTGGGGGCCACTGTGGATCAAACTAAAGTGGTGATGGACCCCTTAGATGAGTTTTGTATTTCTTCTAGTATGAAAGTGAATGTTTTAAAGTCTAAGATTATGTGTTATTAAAGAGTGCATGAGATAGTTAAACAAAGTATTAAAGAAATATCATATATCCGCTCCATGCCCAATATGGAGCACTACTTGGGTTTTTCTTTGCTACAAGGTTGAATTACTAAAGATACGTATGATTATATTTTAGAGAACATGCATAAAAGACTCTCAACTTGAAAAATGACCTCCTTAATAAAGTGAACCGGGTTTGTCTAGCCAAATCAGTTACTACGACACTATCTATTTATACTGTGTAGTTGCATTATTTCCTACATATATTTGTGATAAAATTGATAGTCACGAAAAGCTTCATTTGGGATGGCACAAGTGGTAATAAGAAGTGAAATAGAGTTAAGTGGTCTAGTGTTACTTCTTCTAAGAAGTTTGGGGAGCTCATTGTTAGGAAAGCTCGCGTATCTAGTATTGCTCTTATAGGGAAGTTAGTTTGGAATCTACTTTATGATCCTCATAAACTTTAAGTGAGGGTTCTATCTCGTAAATACATTAAAGGTTGAGACATTTGGAACATAAAAATAAAGTCAACAATTCTTTAAGTTGGATAAGTATTTTAAAGGCATTGAAAACTTTGAGACAAGATCTTAAATTTTGTATTGGTATTCTAGTATAATAATCTGACAAGGCTAGGATCACTGTTCACTTTGTTGATTTTGGATACACAATTACAACTTAAGGGTGTTAGTTAAATTGACTCGTGGGATTAGAAAAAATTGATGACAATGGTTCCAAAAGAGCTCAGCATGATAGTTGATCGGTCCCCTTCTTTGGTCTTTGATAATAATATTCAAGATATATGATTTCAGGGAGCTGCTCAAATAGGAAAATATTCTTTCTATAGAGCATACATATTGTTGGCTTTAATCCCGTTGTAGAGAGTGAATGATAATAAAAGTTGAGATTGTATTTGGCTACCCCATTTTATTAATTTATTTAGTTTTTTTTTATATATTAGTGTAATTTTATGTTTAGCTACTCTTGTAATATAGATTTAGCTACCCCAAATAAATTTATTTGTGAAAATTATTATTAGAAATATGAAAGACAACATATTATCCCTTGATAGATAATTTTATTTTTCTTGTTTTGGCATTTCCACTCTCTATAATAAGTACACAGATAACTTTTGTCCACAACAAAAATTGTCAAGATAATATTCGTAAAAATATTTTATATTTTTTCTATATATTTGCCCACCTCACCAAGTTTTGGCTAGCTTCGTTGTTAATGATGAAGATGTACTTCATTGCCTTAGAGATTATGATTCGTTTGATAACAAATATGTAAGGTTAATTATCCATATTTCTTCAGCTTCACAACCACAAAAACAAGGTTACAAACTATCTCTAAATGACATCTTGGTAACATGTTTCCAATAGTTATTTGATGGATGCGACACTTCATAAATAACCATACTCTCGGCGACAAGCAATGAAAACCCCAAAATGTCATTCATTTTATAAGCATTATGTGTACTGACCTAACATTTGTTGATATTCACTCGTCGGAGCACCACATTATTTGTCACACTGTTAAGTGGACCTTTCATCAAGATGTGTTAAGTTGAATTTTGATATAAGTTATTGTGATTGTAGTGACATAGTTGTTGGCGGTTTACTTCGTGACAACAATGTAGATTAAATATCTAGCTTATTTCTGACGAGGGAAAGGGCATGCGTTTTACGCTAAGTGATTTCATGTTGGTCATCAACAACTATATTCAACGGGTTATTTGCGAGACGAATTCTTTAAAAGTCCTCCATCTTGTTCAACATTTTGATCACTCATATATGCATGTATATGTTTCTTTGTTGGTGAAAATTTTGGTTTGAAGGAGCATCTATCTAGCATTTCTCTTTAACACGTGCTTAGAGAAAGTAATTATTGCTGATTTTTTAACCAAGTTCGGAGACTTTTAAGGTTAGATGTGACCTTTTGAGAGACTCTCTGCCAGTGTTAGATTCTTTAGTGATTTTTTTTTTCCTTTGTCTTTTCTCCAAAAAAAAATAAAACAATTTCATGTTTAATTTGAAAACTGAGGTATTTTGAATTTTTTTTATAAAAAATCCAACAAAATAAACTTTTATTTAAAAAATAAAAATAGAACAAGGGTATTATCGTAATCTCAACAAAACCAAAACCCTAGTTCTTACTCTTCTTATATAATGCTCGTGATACATTTTATGCGGCTTGCAACATCCCTCTGGTGAAACCCTACCGTCGAGTCGAGATCCAATCCACCATTTCCATCAAGTAAGATATCGATTTCTTCACAAAAAACTTCACACTTTTACGTTTGTGTTTTTGATTCGTTTTTCTAACCATCGTTTTTGTTAATCTTTTGAATCAGAAATGAAGATTATCGCTGCTTACTTGTTGGCCGTTTTGGGAGGCAACCAATCCCCTTCTGCTGCTGATCTTAAACAAATTCTTGGATCAGGTTCGTATAAATCCCAATTTCATCTTTAATCTTATTCATTTTGCGTTTTTTTGTTTATTTTTCCGGTTTCGATGATTATTATTGGAATGATTTTAGTAGATCCATAAGTTAAAGTGTAGAATCTGAATTTACTTTCAATTAGAGATTGTTGGTATAATAAAGTTTAGTTTTTTTTTTTTGTTGCAAAATATAATCAATCCTAGAATGTGGGTATAATAAAGTGTATTATTTTGCTAATTTAATAAGTTTAGGATTTGTCTAATTGATAATCGGATTAATTAAAATCGATGAATGAACATGGGTCTGTTTGAGCTTATCTACTGTTGGACTGTTTGGGAGAATTTATATGAAAACATCTTATAACAATTTTTTTTGCAAAAATAATTTTAATTCATGTTTGGGATTTGTTTCACCGATATTCATTTCAATGAAAATTGATCAAAATATTGGTTTATTTGGATTGGACTTATTTGAGCTTATCTACTGTTACTGTTAGACTGTTTAGGAGAATTTATGAAACATATCATTTTTCATAAGTTTTTTTCAACCTATTTTCATAAGTTCTTCAATACAGCTTATATTAAAACAACTCATAGCAAATACAAAAACAAGTTAACTTTTTTTTTTATCTTTTGCTATTCAAATAGTTTATGCAAATTCATAGGCACTTATCATGATACAATTGCTTGTGCTATAAGCTGCAATAAGCTGTTTAATCAAACAGCCCCAAATATTGGTTTGATTTTAATGCTTAGTTTTATACATTGTTTGATTTTAAACCGTGCATACGTTTTTTTGCTTTTTCTGTATATTTTTTTTTTACTGTTGAAGGAAAAATGGTTTTCTTTTTCAGAAAATGATGTAATAATTTTTTACACTATGAAGATGAATTAAGAGATTAGAACATTCAATTTTGTGTGTAAAAAATATGACTTTATTTTTGGGTCTATGATTGTAGTTGGAGTTGAGCCCGAGGATGGCCACATTGAGTTGCTCCTAAGTGAGGTCAAGGGCAAGGACTTTGCCGAGCTTATTGCTAGTGGAAGAGAAAAGTTGGCTTCAGTTCCATCCGGTGGTGGTGCTGTTGCTGTGTCTGCTGCAACTGGAGGAGGTGCTGCAGCTGCTGCACCTGCTGAAGCAGCAAAGGAAGAGAAGAAGGTGGAAGAGAAGGAAGAATCCGATGATGTAAGTTTCAAAATTTATAGTAGTGTTGTTTGTTACTTGGTAAATTCATGACTATGCTAATGTTTGTGTAATGTTATCTTTGTTTATGCAGGATATGGGATTCAGCTTATTTGATTAAAAGGACTGAAGTAAACTGTGTGTTAGAAATTTGTTGTTTTAGTTATAGCCTTTTTGTCAACTATCAAGATTTTGCTTTTACATTTGAGACAATGTAATGACATCGAGATTAGTTATGTTTTTGAATTTAATTTGCGTTATGGTTGGGTTTTTCATTTATCTATGAATGAGTGAGTGTAATACTAAAATGATTTGTCTCTCTTTTCCATCTCCCTTGATTTGCTGATATTGTGCCATTGTTTAGTAAACAACTAGAATTAATTAGCTTGTGAAACTATTGTCTTAATATTGCATGATAGTCAGGGTGATATTTATCGACTGATACACCAGCTTTAGGGACCTTTTTCTCATTTTCTTAGTACGTATTGTGTTCCTAGTGTCTTGAGTGTATTAAGGTTACTTCTCCATGGTTATATTTAAACTCTTCCGATTACCGAAGCATGATGTATGTGGCTTTCTCACCTTGTTGTAACTCATCACATTCTTAATGTTGATGTAGCTGCCTTGCCCATCATTCCCTTTGATTACTCAGAAATTAGATGGTGACTGAGTGTTGGGAATTTGTCTTGACTTAAAATTTGACCAAGATAAGAAAAGCATCATAACTTTGCAAGAAAAGTACTTTCAACTTTCTCTTTACGTGCTTGTATATTTATGTCTACTGTTGATTATCAATTTTTATCGTCTTCCACGTGTTTGATTTGGTTATTGGTTTCATCTGGCGTACTTTCTCATTTGTGTTGTTAATGAAATTAGTTAGTTATGTAGCATCGGATTGGATTCACCCATTTAAAAGACAAACTTTCAAGTGTGTATATTTTATATATCAAAATTTGCTATACATTGTTATAATTAACTATCGACTTAACGTAATTGACCATATGTATGAACTCTATTTAATTGTTGTCAAACTTTGATGTCTATCTAACTAACCTTTTTTTTTTTTTAAGAACTTTGATGTCAAAATTACATATTTCATTTGTTTATGTACATTTTTCATTTGTTTATGCACGTTGTTACTTAGATATTTTATGATGCACATTTTAACATTGTCTATACAAACCAATTGTTGATGTGACTCTAATGTGACTCAATTAAAATAAAATAAAACAATTTTGTTGTGTTCTAAAATCAAACATTTTTTTTAATAACATACATTATTTTTTATTAATTACGTTAAATTAATCATTTCAGTAATAAAAAGGAATACATTTCTTTATACCAATGTTAATTTTCTTTCATTTGTAGGTAGCCCGAGCCTAGGTTACTCGACTATTACTCGCCTTGACTACGATGTCAGTGAAATCACATGCTTCGAACCACATATTGAGAACTAGAATCAAGAGCACTCAACTCAAGGTTGAATCAAACCTAGGTTAATAACATTTGTTGAATTATTTCATGCTGTATAGCACCACATTAGATGCACCAGTAATAGGACTAACTGCCGAGCTTGTTGTAGCATGAAATGCCTGCACTGGACGTTGTTAGTACTAAATATGCATTTCTTTCAAGCTATTGTACTCTCAATGACTCTAAGCATTTATAATTATTAAGTATTATTTAATAAAGCTATCTTGTTTTTTTAAATCCTTGCAAAAAAAAACTGTTTAATGTGAAGTAGGGGGAGAGGTGTGTTGGATTTGAAATCACGATTAAAAAAAAAAAGCAAAGGCAAGAAAACACAAGTGCGTTAAATCTGCAACCATCACGTCAAAGGGAGTGGAAGCAAGTATTCGGTGAATAGTCTGAATCAAACTCAGAGTCACTTAAAACAAGGGAGGATTTAGTTTTAACAAATTGAAGATCCAAGACACATTACATGCGGTTAAAAAAATGTTTAATTGCATATTTGGTCCCCTACGTTTATTACTCCGCCTTAAACCAGAACAATTAATAATACCACACTTAATAATAATAAAGCAGAAATGTCACCCACTACAGGTATAGTATTCAAAGAGATTATTTCACTGCAATCCTTTAGAACTCAAAGTACATTACACTGGTTGCACCCAGAAAAACTATTGTACCAAAAACAAAAATACATTCCACTGGCAAAGCAGAAAAGAAGACAGTACAGTTGCGCTTGAAACACATATCAAGATAAAGGAAAGATGAAGGTGCTGCACTGCATGCGAAGAATAATCAATTTCCACGTTCATACAAAACCTATGAAATAAAGGTTGATATAAAGCCCCCTTCCCCAACTTTTTTAAAAAATTGAAAGGTTGATCTAAAGGAAGATATCTAACACTGTCCTGTTAAAGCTTCACCAACCTATCACCAGTCCAGAATAGAAGGTCGAGGGCACGGGTCATAAGAACCAAGGGCTTCAAGACTTTGGTACAGTGACATTTAAAATTTTAACATCTTGATATGGCTTATCTGTCTTGTCTGTCTTCACTTTTTCTATAGCCTGCAAAAAAAGTTCTCAGTTGATCAATTTTAAAGTACAACAGAAAGTGACATACATTAAACAATAAGGTCCTGGAAAAGATGTAATTCATCATAAGATAAAAAGTTAAGAGAGAAAAATAATCAGAAGTTAGATAGAACCAAAAAGCAGGGTTGGCAAATCCGCTAGTCAGTCTGTCACGTTCCAAAAACTGGTTAGTTGAACAGACACAGATCAGTGTATACTTGGTGTAACTCGCTTGAACTAGGGGAGTCAGTCATGTGTTTAAGATAAGTCAGAAGAAGAGCAAAAAGCTCAGGGTTTGGCTGTGTTTCATTCATGTTTTCAAGTTATGTTTGCCATTGATTTTGCTAACAAATTTGTGAAAATCTCAGCACCTTCACAGCCCCTAGAGATCACTACCTCCCTTCTGGTGACATGAGCAGAAAATTCGATGAAGATTCAAGGCAAAGAACTCAGGCAAAATCTCTGCCGATTGGCCACTGCAAAAAGCAAGGTTTGTATACTCCGTGACTATGCTTATATATTTTTGATTTCTTTATATTTTTTATAAGAGGAGTGCTATGAACACTCTCTTTCAACCCTCTTAACACTCGCTCTTTTATAGGGTGAAATCAATATGGGTCCTACACGTTAGAAATTGGTCCCACAAAGTGGTGGGACCCACGTGGATTTCACCAAATAAAAAAGTGAATGTTAGAGAGTGTTGAAAAGAATGTTCCTAGCATTCCTCTTTTAATAATTTTCCCATTCATGCCTGTTGACTTGGTGATTGTACTTTTAGGCTATGTTTTTGAGAGCTTAGGAAGGAAGGGCTTTAGGGAAAGGGGAGGAGAAAAGAAAAAAAAAGGAAGGATAGTCCTCCAACTGGAATAGGTAGTTTATTTTTCTTCATGAAACAAAATCTCCCTAATGTAGGAGAACTCAAAATGCATTGGAGAAGGATTTTGGAGGGCATAGATAAATTCTTTAATCCTGTCAATGTTTTCTCATTCTCTACAAAAACACTCAAATAACGTGAAATTTTTCTATCTTTTTCTCTCCTCCCCTCCAAACAAACAGAACCTTAAGTTTTAAACAAACTGCTCTTTTTATGTCCTTCCCCCTTGTCACTCACTACACACTGCATTTAGCTTTTCATATCCCAATGTTATTCACTTAATTTGTTGATACTGCCTCTATCCCTAACTTTAAGCTCCTTTTGGAAAAATAAATATACCCCTACATATAAGCCTCATTTGAAATTATTAGATACATACTCCCTCTGAAATGAAATATAAGCAAAAATGGTAGTTGAAAGGTTGATGTATGTGGACTAAATTTTTAACCACGTACTTTGACCTTTCAACTACCATTTTTGCTTATACTCCCTCCGTCCCTATACCTAAGCACCTATTTGACTTTATTTTTGTCCCTAAATGTAAACCTCTTTTCAAATTACTAGATGCATTTATTATTTTTTTTCCTAAACATACCCCTAATTAATACTACAATCTTGTTTTGAAATACGAAAAGTCAAATTTAATACACATAGAAACAAAGGACAATTTGGTAATATTAACAACTTTGGTAATACACACAAAATAGACCCATTTACACTAACAACTTTTCTTAAGAAATGTGAAAAAAGCAAAGGGGGTTTACATATAGGGACGGATGGAGTATTTCATTCCAGAAGGAGTATATTATTCTGGTAATGATTTCCAAATAAATCCCCCAATTAATACTACTGAGTGTTGTTAAATGGTGGTCATGGTGGATTTTCTGACAACCATGATAGGCAATTTATGAAGGGATGCCCACAATGGCGGCACCATAGATCACAGTGGCGCGTTTATATGGCTGATTTTTTTCCTTTTGCCATATACCGCCGTCCGCCATTGACAACAACGCATCAATACATAAAATAGACACATTAAATACAATACATATATCTCTTGGGGGTTATGGGTTAATCTAAACTCTTGTGTTTGACAACCTTGCAAAAAAGAAATTAAGGAAATAACTAATTTAAAGATGAGATGTGTTATTTGAACAACCATTATGGTGACAACTTTTGAGACAACCATAAATTTATAAAGAAAAGTAGGTATTGACACGAAAATCAAAGCAATAGAGAGAGAAAGTAAAAACATAATGAGAGTATGAGAAAGTTGTCACAAAAGTTGTCAAAAAATGGTTGTACAAATATCATTTCTCTTTAAAGATATGTCATCAGGCCATACAAAAGTGCACTTCTGTGGAAATTATTTGCCAAGTGAACATGCAGGCAATTCCAAGATATGACATGACTTAATAAATATGTCGTACTAAATAATGCTTGTGGAAGATTAGAATCCAATTTACCTGGACAACGTCCATTCCCCTAACAACTCTTCCAAATACAGTGTGCTTGTTGTCCAACCAAGGAGTAGCCACTGTGGTGATAAAAAACTGAGAACCGTTTGTATTTGGTCCAGCATTTGCCATTGACAATGTGAAAGGCCTATCATGCCTTAAACTGCAAGAGAAAAATTACTTGGTGTAAGTTTCATAGATGATCAAACACAGAAGATCATTATAGTTACTCTTAGAGTCTGAAATCATGATGATAATTCAAGTGCATAATAAGACAGAATGTTTGCAGACAAAATTGATTGCCTTTTATGAAATTCATCTTCAAACTCTCTTCCCCAAATTGATTGCCCGCCAGTGCCATCTCCTAAAGGATCTCCTGTTTGTATCATGAAGCCTTTAATGACCCTGTGAAATATAAGATTGTCATAATAGCCATTTTTGCAGTGAGTTGTAAAGTTTTCCACAGATTTTGGACATTCCTCTGGGTATAGTTTCATATGAATATCACCCATAGTGGTATGCATAATCTGCAAAATGAAGAATTGCTATTGTCAGACTCTACAGGGAATACACATAATTGTAACTTGAAAAGAAAATATGTAAAACTACTATCGAGAAAAGAATGAGAGGAAATATCTTTCCTGTCTGCTATTGGAAAACTACTTAAATAGATGAATATAGAAGTAAGCTATAGATAGACAACTTTTGTTTTTGTGTGGGATTGCATTATTTGAAGTAAAAGTAAAAGCAGTCTGCTATTTGATTGTCAATCACACTAGCCTACATTGAAGGCCGAATAAAGATAACTCACCACATTCTCAGGAAGTGATGTTGTAAGTGACTTTCCAATATCTGAAACTGCCAAAAGTTCATCAGCAGGAGGCTTTTCGTTGAACACATCTCTTCCCTTAGTTGCATCTTCAGGCTCCTCGGGCTCTCTTCGACTGATACATGACATTCCAAAACATAGCTATTATTTAGGTTTTATATTTTGCATGTCAAACAACCAGTGATGCAAGTAAACACAATGTACAAAACCTCAAATGTACTAAGGCAAAATACTTCCAGGAAAATTCCACATGTGATATTATCAAATTATACGACTGAATCACTCTGGATTTCAAACTCAAAGCAGTGGTACAATGATTGGTGGAATTGAACTGTCATACCTGAATAGATATATCCTGTGCTTTTTGAATGCACAACATAGGAGAGTGGGATCTGTCAAAGGCTCTTTGTTCTCATTAGCATTCGCAGCTGCTGAAGGAATCTTTCTTACTTTTTTGCTACTTCGTTCACCATGATATAAAGCTATTCTTAAGAACCTATCATTATTCTCCACCTTTCCAAGTATTCGAGCGACTTTATTGGTGTGCAAATTAACAATCTATGACCATGCACAAGATGTAAACACATTAGGGAATAAAGTTTCATCTAGTAACCGCATTGCATTAGCAAGCAATGAAGAAACGTTAAATTATTTTTAAAAAAAAAGTATAACTGAAGGAAATGAAGTGGTGGCAGGCCAGTTAAGGAAGAACTCACTTTAATCCCTAGCAAGGTTGCATATATAAGAAAGTTGGAACTATCGTCAAAAACTGCATTTGGTTGTGGTGCACTTTCTGTCTTCTCTATTTCTTTCTCAACGGCCATTCTTCGACCAAAATCAATGGCTTCCAGTCGATATAATGGAGCATCACTTCTTTGGAGATCTTGAGCAACCTATCAACATATCAATTCTTTTACCAACCAAATGTCCAAAAACAATTAAAAAAATGGCGAAATTTCAGGTAACATTGTTACCTCCAGGGATTCATCATAAACACGCCTTAGTTTACCCGATTTGAACCAAAACACGCGTACCCTACGGTCAGGTGATGTAATGGAAAATTGTTTACCATCTGGGCTGACCTAAAGGAGGATGCAATGCAGATAATAAGTACCTTCTAAGTTAAACAATGGCCATCTAGCTTTCATTATATACATAAATAACAGAATATTAAGTTATCAACTAATAGTTTGGAAGTGTGTCTAGACAACTGAGGTACCTCAATAGCTGAAACAGAAGTCTTGCATTTTACTATTTCAAAGAGGTTAGTATCACTTCTGACCTTAAAATTCACCCTGCAAGCACAAAGGGAAATGATTAAATTGCATTAGTAACTACACACAATTCATACATCATGCAGCTAAGAATTTCCACAAATGTTTATATAAGCACCTATTGCATATTTCACTCTTATTAAGAAAGTAGTTAGTGTAGTTATTGTATCCATTTTATATGGATGTACCTAAAATACCCTTTCAATATGTACTTAATTAATCTTGATTTTTCATATTCCAAGACACTTAGTGGTATCAATTAAGCGTTTATTTGGAAAAGAAGCAATAAATGTATCTAGTAATTTGAAGAGTGCTTATATTCAGGGGTGGAAGGAGTACAATAAAAACTACTAATAATCATAATGTAGAGAAATCACAAAATGTTTTCAAATATTTGGTATTTCACAGCATTGTTGATTATAAATTTGTTTAATGTTATGTCTAGTGGACCCTTATTAGCCCGGCCTAACCCAAAACCCTTAGATCAATAGCCATGTCGTCAAAAGGTGCCTCGGAGTGGGCTATAATACAACATCAAACAGAATTTTGAAAACACACAGACTCTGAAGTCTGAATACAACAGCAATTATGTTCTCTCGGCAGTATGAGTCAAATGTTATATGTTGCAACATTAGGAATCAAATTCTAATTTTCAAAATTAAACTTATCAGTTTATCTTAAGTTGACCAGATTCACATCCATATGTCCAGCCAATAGCACCCAAATAGGAATGATATACTGTATTTAAGGTAGTTGTTTTATCGGCAACTAAATCTATTGATAGTATCATGTACGCATGAAATTTTTATCAATGATTGCTCCTAGTGTTTAAATTCAGAGAGAACTAGTTGAAATGCTAGATGCGGACTTCAGAATTCTCAGTTTCAAATTAAAATAATCCATCCAGTGCAATACAACGGAATCCATCTAATAGTGGTTAAACTACTCCAAATTTGTATAACGTAAGTGGTTTGACATATTTGAGAATATGTAAGAGACAAGGAGTTTTGAGGACTGGCAACCAAAAATATTCGAACATTGAAGAATCTGTTATTAAAAAGACAGAGGCGGAACTAAAGGAAGACAATAACAAAGCACGTACTCATCCTCCGGGAACTGGAGTGTTGTAGGGTTCCAGTATTCAATGATACCCTTTGTATCTGCCGAAATTACAGTATCATACACAGGATTGAACTTCATAACTTTAATAGGACCCATATGAATCTGAATTCAGGAGAAAAGAATAGCATGGTTTGTAATCAAATTGTGAAAAGAAATTACAAAATATTAAAATAAAAGATAATGCATATTGAAAATTCAGCAACAGTAAAGGCAATTTAGAATTGGCACCTCTTTGGAGATGACGGGATCATTTGAACCAGATCGCGCATCATATATGTGAACAAAAGAGGTGTTCCTATCACTAATGGCAAGACTAGCTTTGACATCCCCTTGATTGTAAACCCATTCAACAGCACCAGGAATGTATGGCAACCGAATCATCACCATCATATCAAAGTTGACTACATCGTATACTTTTACAGAACGGTCATTTGATATTGTACAGCAAAGCAGACCATCAATACTAACCTGAATAGCTGAAATAAGTCATGGTTGATAACAAGTACAACAAGAAGGTTTTAAAAACATAAACACATACCTATTATAACAAGAGAAATTTTTTGCAAAAATAATACATCATTAGCAAAATTTTCAATAGTCAATAGCAGCTGTAGGGGACCCTAGGATATTGGTATTGGGTATTGGTAAAATCTACATTGAGTTTGGATATTGGTAACAATGAATTTTAATTATTATGCATAAATATTATTGGGAAAAACCCAAGTCCCACATCGGATAGATAAGACTCTTGATAAGAGTTTATATAGAGGAGGCAATCCTCACCTTACAAGCCGGTTTTGTAAGGTTGAGTTAGGCCCCAAATTTCAACATGATTTCAGAGCTTGTCGAATTCAAGGGCCACCTACCGATTCACGCACCAAGCCCAAAGAGTGCTGGGCGTGAGGGGGTGTATTGGGAAAAACTCAAGTCCCACGTCAGATAAATAAGACTCTTGATAAGAGATTATATAGAGGAGGCAATCCTCACTTTACAAGCCGGTTTTGTAAGGTTGAGTTAGGCCCCAAATTTCAACAAATATGTCTATAATTTTGTGTGTTCTTCTATTTTTGACCTTTTACATGTGTATTACTCTATTCTATTCATCAAACTTCAAAAGTCCAATGTAGCGGCCATACCGCAACCCACTATGCCGTTATAGTGGTTTGGGGATTGGCCTCTATCCGCCAATGACCACATAGATAATATCATACATCATAGAATTGAAGCAAGAATCAATTAAATCATATAAGATTTTACCGATACACGAAAAAGGGTTGTGTCAGGTTAATGAACTTACAGCTAGACCCTCAATAGGACCAAGATGAGATCTGAAGTGTTTTGCAAACTCAATACCAATAGGCCTTTTCTTCCAAAACTTCAAATGCCCTGAAAACAGCAGTAAACCACACAGAGATACATCCCTATGTTATTATTCCCAAAAGCTTGGCTATTTTCAATACGATCCAGGTGCACTACCACACCCACATATAGAGACAGATATTGCACCTTCATTAACACTTTAAATGTTACATCGCATGTAATATTTTAAAGTTTATACAAAATATATGTAAAACTTAAGGTAGTAGCTAATAAGATCACCACGTTTAAATTGGATGCTTAAAGAACTCTGCAAATCACTCATGGCTAGTGAACAAAATTCATAATTAATGACAACTTTACTCATTCAAAAAACATAACAGAATTGCAGAAACGACAATCAGAACATAATTTACCATCTGCACTTCCAGTAATGAAAAACTCGGCAGCCGAAACAGCAACATGTGTAACCACATCACGATGCATATAACTTTTCTCGTACCTGTAAAACCAAACAAACAAGAAACAACTCTTAACTTTCATACACACTTAGCCCCTATTTCAATAAACAGCTTACAGCATAAGCACTCATCATGATAAGTGCTTATGCATAAGTTGTTTACATATAAGCAATAAGTTGATTTCATAGGGTCTGTTTGGATTGGCTTGTTTGAGTTTATCTATTGAAGTAAGTTTTGCAAGACTGATTGGGAGAACTTGTTAAAACAACTAATGAAACTGTTCAAAAGTTGTTTTTAGCTTATTTTCATAAGTTCTCCAAGATAGCGTATGAAACCAATTTTTAGCTTATACAAAAACAATTTAACTTTATTTGATCTTTTGTCATAAGTGCTTGTGAAAATAGCCTAAAAACACCTTATGAACATGTCGTAAGTTCTCTCAAATAGTCTCACAAGTACCTATGTCTGTTTATAAAGTACCGACACAACACGGAGTCACAGACACCATAATTATCTAAAGAATTATTTAATTGAATGTAATCACATGTGTCGGTGTACAACACTGATGGACATGTGTTTGATCGGAAGTGTTGATGCTATATAGCAAAGTAGATAAGCTCAAATAAGTCGATTCAAGCAAGCATTTGAGATTTTAATTTAACTACATATAATTTCATAAACATGTATTAATGAATCCAGTGCTAAAGTTTGGAGTTACGAAAATTTGGTAATTGATCGAAAGGAAACCTTAATTGAAGAGATTAAGTGGAATAAGTGCTTACATGTTAGCGGAAGGTAAAGCATCGAGATAAGCTTGTTCGAACTGGAGAGGGCGTTTGGGTCGAGCGCGTGGAGGTGGAGGTGGACCGGGTCCAACTATGGGTTCTTCTTCGGTTGCATTTGCGCCATTTTCGTGTTCCTCCATTTTCGTATATAGAAGAAGCTTCTTGTGATTGAGCAGAAGAAGTCGGAATTTGCCTAAACCCTAAACCGCTGTGTCTCGTTTTGATAATAACGACCTTATGCTTTTCCCGTTCGAGTGTAGCAAGTAGTATAACAAGAGTAAACGAGTAATTTTCCCTTTAAAAAAATCAATTTTGCTTATATTTAAGGACGGAGAAGTAGTTAACTAATTATACTTGTGTTTACATCATCTTAAAAGATTCAATGTGTCATTTTATACGACACATCAGCATCTCCAACAAAGTACTTGATGTAGAGAGTATTTTGATCAACAATTTTTGAGGAATAATTTGATATTTTGTAAATTTAGTGTCTCAAATTGTCAAACAATTACAATTTTAGAATCTAAAATGGTGGTTGATTCAACTTTAAACTATTGCAAATGACGATCCCCGTGAGTTTTAACTCAGATAGTAGAGATATTGCATATTATATGTATGGACCGAGATTCAAACCCCAAATATTCACTTCTCCACGTTTAAAATACGTGAGTTCTAGTTAATAGACTACTTGACCAAAAAACTAGTGCAAATGACTGTAGCATTCTGTTGGGTCGTAGTTTTGGCAAACCAACTTTTCCTAATAACGGATGTCAAATTTGAGGTGAATAAAAAACATACGAACATAATAAAAAAAAACATATGAATACTTTTTGCACCCCATTTTTACTTATACACTCTCTTTTGTCTTTTTATTTCTCTCTCAAAACACTTTTGTAAAAGTATGGCAAAATATTAAAGATCAGTACAATGTCAATACACAGAGGGGTTTCCTCTCCAAATAAATTCGAAAGAACAAATTCTATTTTAAATACTACTTTGAAAATAAATTTTTACAAACTAAATTATTAAAGAATTTCCAATTGTAGTTAGGTTTGCACACATTTTAGTTAAGTAAAGAAAACAACGTAAAGTCCTCGTGAGCTTAGCTCAGTTGGTAAAGACAATATATAATATATACAAAGTTTGAGGTTTAAATCCCGAACACCACAAAAAAAACAACATAGAATTGAATCATTGTATTTCATTTTCAATGAAACGTCTTCATTCAGAAGGCGAATGAACAGAGTGATGAGCTTTTCTAAGAATAAATATACCTATATCTATCTATCTTTTATACCATACTGTAAACCATACTTGAGCTATTTTTGAGCAAGTGGCATCTCTAAAAATGCTTTGAGATTGAAAACTGAACTTGAATCATTATATGATCATGCGGTACCTCTAAAAATGCTTTTATCTAATGATAAAAGTATAGATAAATTTAAGTTTAAAAAATTACCATTCTTTCTTAATTCTGTTAATCATTAATTATTTAAGATACAATTTAATTGAATTAGTATAACTATTAAATATAGTTTATATAAATTTAGTGGTAATTTTCCTAAAAAAAAAAAAAAATTAGTGGTAACTATTGTGATATTTGAATAATTTATTAGAAAGTTGGACTGTTCTTACTAGTGTGCCTCAAGATATCTTTGCGTTTCTTTTATGCCCATACACATCAAGTTCTTAGACTCTTCAATTGCTACTGCAACATAACAAATCTTGATAAAAGAGATCTCACATGTTTTCAACCACAATTGAATTTGTTACAGCTTCACCACAATTTTTCTTCATTTAGGTTACCAATGTTACAACTCTTGTAAACAATTCATCAAGACCTTCCTTTTCTTCCAACTGAAGCAACCCGTATTGCCTTTTGTGAGTTTGTAACATCAATTTCTTCACTTTTTCATTCCCAACATAAGCTTTCTCCAAGATGTCCCAAGCTTCCTTTGAAGATTCAACATCACCAACTCTTTCAAAATTGTTGGATCAACACATTAATGGACGATGAACAATGCTTTGAAATTTTTCTTCTCGGTTTCCTTGAAATTGTGCTTCTATTCGTTTCTCACCAATGAGATCAACACCAGACTTCACTTAATCCCGCAAATCTAGATATTCAAACACCACCATCATTTGTTTGCACCACTTATCATAACTATTTGCATCGAGGATTGAAAGATTTCTAGGAAAATTTACATTTGATAGGGATGCTATGATGGAAATCTATAGCTCTAGATACCATTATTAGAACATAATCTGCAATTGTATTGATTTCACACTCACTCAATCGAATCAATTTAGAAGAGAAACATCAGGAACTCTTTGATAAAAATTTCCATTTGATAGGGTCGCCGTGATCAAAATCTATAGCTCTAGATACCATTACGAGAACATAATGCATTCTACAATCGGATTGATTTCACACTCACTCAATTGAATCAATTTAGAAGATAAAGATAGGAAACTCTCGAGAGAGAATTAGATGGAAAAAAATATGTTTTGATGAGTTGAATGCACAAACAAACTTCCATCACTTTCTTGTTCAACAAGTTTTTATACAAACACTAACTAACAATTAGCTTGTTACAAAAACGGTTATAATTCAACTATCCTAACTGAATTAACAACTTAAATATTTAAGAATTGGCCACCAACACATTTTTGACATCATATTCTGGTGGAAGAAGGATGTCAAGTAACCAAGTTTATCTCCAAAAAGCGACAAAGAGTCATAGATGTTACTTTACTGAAGATGCTTAGATAGATGGATGGACCAAATTAGCGTTGTCGTAATGATGTCCTTTAAATTGTTGAAGTAGTTTAATTTAGATATTATAGCATTGAAATAGATAAAAAAATTGTATCACGCAAATAAAAAATATAAGTGTGTTGCCTTTGTTGACAAAACTGTGGATTATTTAAGAGTTGGATGTCTTTTTATCATTGGAAAAAAAATGATAGAGTTGGATAAATAAAACATAACATTGTGGAGTAGTTTATGAACCTCAAAGAGAATTCTCGATTGGCTATTGCATCTAATTTGCATAAAATAATGAGAGCAAATCAAACATACTAGTAAATCTTAATATGTGTGGATGAAGTTCAATCTTAAGCAAATCTACCGTAGAAATGGAACATAGCAATATCCAAAGTCAATTAGATAGAACATATGAAGCACGAACTTTTTAGATTAGGCGAGTCCTACGATAGACATATATCGTGTCCGACACCGACATGACATCGACACTTATAATTATGTTGAATTATATGATTTTTTTCAAATTATTAACGGTGACGGTATACTGGTGTTTGTGTCGTGTCTGTATTATCCGCATCAATGCAACTGTGTTTCTAATCAGAAGCTGAAAATGAAGGGTGGCCGGTTTCACTCTCAATACTCACAAGCTAGTGGCTACAACAAAGCCCCACGGTTGTCTTGTGCACGTAACACACGACATTCCACGTGGTTGGATGCATGTTCTTCCACACATAAAAGCCACACAAAAAACATATATTGACATGGTTTTGCACACAAATAGCCACGCGGTGCCAGCGATTTTCTCGTTCATTCATCCTCTTCCTAAGTCAATGTCACTTGTTGTTTCTACATAATTTGTCTCATCTCAATGTAGTGTAGCCCATATCTCGGTTTGACCTTAGTGATCCCATCAATCAAAATATTATTAAAATCATGTGCAATTGCTCTCGACAGCTATATTATTATAATTCACCAAACTTATCTGCATATGGTACGCTTGCTCTGCTAAAGCACCCATTAATTTAATTTGTCATCAAGCTCAATCAACATAGTTTGGTTGACAATATTACATTTTGCTATTCAAGCCTCTTAAATATAAAGACAATAGTATGGTGACAAATTAACTTAACTGAGAGAAAATAAATTAAAAAAGAGAAATATAATTGAATTCCCTGAATTCAACTAGCTAGCTAACTGTACTTTTTCCTCCTTCTATTGTGATCCGGCTCCCCTGCGGTCGGGTTTCCACATATTTACGCAATGAGGATATCAGTGTGGACGTTTGATCAAGATCTGACGATCCAGATTTAAGAAATTTGATATTGTTTTGAATCGTCTGAGCTTGATCGAACGGTCATCAATATCTTAAACGTGTGAATGCGGGTTATCCATGTGGAATCCAAGCTCTCCTATTGTGATCAATAATAATCAACAGGAGTTTGTGGACAACTATCATCAGAAACATCTTCTTTGTCTTTAGTATAAGGTGGTGGAACATAAGGTGGAGTTGTACACCTTAACAATGCCCAATTCACACCTTGAAAAAATGAGTGGTGTTTGATTGCAGAAGCCCCCATTATTGATCCTAGCCTTCTTGCTGGGTCCTTAACCAATAACTGTGAGATAAGATCTTTTGCCGTGGCTGGCACGGTGGGTTCCTTTGGGAACTCCAAAGCTCGAGCCACGATATTTGCTAGAGTTAATTCATTATCCAAGCCTCTAAAAGGTGTGACACCATAAAATAATTCGAATATAAATATCCCTAAGGTCCACCAATCCACAGCACTACCATGTCCCTCACCAGACACTATTTCAGGAGCTAAGTATTCATGGGTCCCAACAAATGACATGGACCTAACATCAATGGGCTCAGCAACAAACTCAGGCCCATTAAACTGGTTTTGTTTCTTCTTTCGTTTGCGTTTTGGTTGGAAACAAGACACTGCTGGGACTATACAGTTGGGTATTATGCATGAAGATGAGGCAAATTGTGAGTGTTCAGTATGGGGATTTTTTGGTAGGGCTACTTGAGGAGTGTTTTGATTGGAGATTATTATCTGGGCTGGTGTGGAACTATCATCACATTTTAATGAGAGGTCAAAGTCTGTGAGCATTATATGGCCATCTGATCGAACTAATACATTCTCTGGCTTGAGATCACGGTATACTATTCCCAACATGTGAAGGTATTCAAGTGCCATCAACACTTCTGATGCATAGAATCTGTTAAAAAAGGAATTAATAAAGCGGTAATCAACATTAATCAAACCTTAAAAATCTAAAGTAGAACTTGTTTGCATTTGTCACATAATTTTTTATTTTTTAACCATCCGGTATTTAAAGGGAATGAGACCCTAATAATCCAGAATTTGGAGAACAAACAAAGTCTAACAAATGTTTGTATCAATCAAAATTCGAACTAAGACGAATGCTATTGTCACATAATATGCATGTTTGGGTAGTATTCCCATACCCTAAAATAGGTCCACATTATTTAGGAGTCGAGGCAAAGGGTAGTTAATAAACACCGGATAAAGGACTCACACACGTCTAAAGCGGACAATACCACGGATACAATGTCGTGAACTTGAGGTCGGAATATTGGTGCTAGAAGGATGGGCATAAGCTACATGGACTTGTTTATAAACTAAATTTAGCTAATAAACACCACTGATATTCTTTAACCCAAAGAGATGTCTTTTACAAGAAACAAAACCATGAGGGCTCAGACAAGACCCAAAACGAACAATACCTCAAAAACACATTGTTGTGAACTTGAGAAATTAAAATAAGAAAAGATGATTGGCCTATAATTGGCATAAAGATTGCAATAATGCTATCTCTAAACTAAGAGAAGGTTTAGTTATTGGCCAACATGATCCGAAGAATGCATATAAGAATATTGGTTGTTAAGTTAGGCCTACCGAAGGAATCATGAGGATCAGACAGCGACATAAATCGTCTTGCCGTATAACTGTGGGCTACTACTCGATTGCTTGTTTGGCTAACACCAAGCACTTTAGGAAAAGAAAACAAAAAACTTCATATACCTCTAAAAATATGAAATTAATTTGGGAAATGTTAACTTGTGCCGTAAAGGCATAAGATAAAGATCTTAAAATAGAATTAAATAATAAATATTGCATTGAAAAGATAAGTTTTAAGATTTTAAGGTTTAAAATACATAATTTCCAAAGTTAAGTTTCTACATTTAGTTTCTTAAGGGCACAAGTTAACAAGACCCAATTAATTTTGATGTTTTTTAATGACATTGACAATAATGTTTTTTAGCTACTCAGATAGTAATAATTATTCACCAAAATATAATAATTATTCACCCAAGAAGGGGAAAAAAAACATTGTCAGTGACACTTACCTAAAGTATGTCACAAGAGTTAATTCAAAAAGTTGCGTGTTTTGCATAAGACGTGCAAATAATGACAACAGAGCAAAAGCTGGAAAATAACTCTTCACCCAATTCTAAAGACAGCATAATACTAGGAGTAATATATTTTTAACCAAAAAAAGCATAATATTTTTTTAAAAAAATAATTCGAGCTAATTAAATGAATATATGAAAGAAGACTTGGCTTTTGCTTGCTTTCATTGGTTTTGGTACGCTGAGTTTTCTAAACCACGTACAAGCATCCGAAGCTAAAAAACAAAATATAATAAAAATTCTTGAATTGAAACGAAAAAGACAAGCTTATGAACACAATTTCTTTTTGGCCCCATAAAGAAAGAACATACATGAAAGAACATGAAAAAAAATAGACTAATTACGTTACTTCAGAGAAAAAGCTGTTAAAATAAAAGAAAATAATGTAGCACAGCTGCGAACACTAGAACCAAATTTTGGTTGAACATATCCCAAAATGGGACCACGTCAAGATCTTAACCTCTCATTAAATAAATTTATATACTATAACATAAAAAACCAGAAATCCCGCAAAAGTTTATGGGTCTAGGATAAAATATTTCCATTTCCCCTAAGATATGATCAATGAGATGATCCGGGGTCATAATTCCATTTTAAAAAGTTGAAGGTGTGATTTTTTAAGAGATTAATTTATATGTTTTGATGGTGTGAAATAATTTAACACATACATTCAATCAAATTATCTTAAATAGAAATTTGTAGAGATATTTCATTATAGAGTGTGTAAAAAAGAATTACATTGTTGGGTAAATCAATTTTAAAATGTTCTAAATTATTATTATTTTGATATATTTGCAAAGAAAAATAAACCAATTCACCAATTTAAAATCACAAAATGTAATTGGTTGACAGTGTAAAAAGTTTTACATGTATCAAAATCAAACTCATATTTTATTACTTTAAATTTAGAACTTTATTTAAAAAGTTGTTTACAAATAAAAGCAAATACTCCAACACACCATGTAGTTGATGGAACGGTACATTATCCTATTGTGTGAAAACAACAAATACTTACTTAGGCAAACACATACCGATACTCTCGAGACACGGGTTAAGCATATTAAAAAGAAAATTATATAGTAGTTAATGCTTTAAAATTGTTTAATTAATTTATAAAAGGTCAAAAACAGTTTTCTTTTATAATAATAATTTACTTTTTTGGTAAGCTTAACCTGAGCACTGGTTAGCATGACCCTTAATTATTTTAGAAATGTATTAATATATTTGTGACAAATTTGTTGCTCGAACAACTTTTTTTAATACTTATTAATTTTTGTAAAATAATCTTGTAAAAACAGGACAGAGGGAATAGTCTTGTAAAAAGGAACGAAACCTTTTTTTTTGTATGTTTGTGTAATTGTATTGCCTAAATCTGACCACGTAAGACTTACTCAAACCAAAACTGAAGCTAGTTGCTACAGTCCTAACATGATGAGTGAGTGTTGTTGAGTGATGAGTGCTGACCTCGGTAGGTGTCTTTTTGACTTTTGATATTTAGCATTTTACCTAAATTGTAGGCACATGAATGAATGATGATTATCCAATTATATAGTGTAATTAATCAACACACGTGCTGGCTCACACACATCACGGAATCATACAGTTAACCAAAGCTCCACGTCAAAATTTAATTTTACGTTGACATTGTTGTGTTAAATGTTGTTTTGACTATATACAATGAAATAAGAGAAATGCTAACAACACACATTCTAACACACATTTTTCAACATACTCTTTTTAATTGGTTAAAATTCACATGGGTCCCACCAAATTCACTGAGAGAGAACTACTCCAAAGAAGTGATGAATAATAATTACCTGATCAATCAATCCATTAAGCAACCCATTCTTAATGGTAAACACCCCATATTAGTCCCTAAAATATGAGTGGCAATAAAATTGTCAATACACTCTTCGTCTCTTTTTATGTTTTGAAACAACCAATGGTCAATATATTAATAGTAGTAGTTGTTAATTTTGTTTTTTTCTAAAGGGGCTGTTAAATTTTGTTGGTACTATATGATAAAAGTGAGAATCAAACTTTAGACTATAATTATCACTCAACTTTATAATTCTTCTACCATAGCTACTAAGTCAACTTAATATCCTTTACTTTATGAATTGATTAATGATAAAGGATAAATGTTTAAGAGTCTTTAAGATATTTGTTAAGAAAATTTAAAAAAGTATATAATTAGGGACCAATTTTAACAAACAAAAACATAGTATTTGTTGATTATTTATCTAATTTTTAGTTTACTAACATAGCCATAAATATACTCAATCATCTAAGAACAATATGCAGAGTAAAAATTAAGTACATGCTTGAATTGGTTATTATGAATTTGTTAAAAAAAATGCTACATTATGCAATTTTGTTAAGCCGGTTGATTCTAAACATAATAGTACTACTCGTAATTCCAGCAGACAAGTGAAGGTGACATAAGGTGGGTCCCACATAGATTGAAAACGGAGAATGGGGAACGGTGGTTATGGAGCCTACAAAACAAACATGAATTAGTAACCGTCGCTTTCATGTCTTTCATTCCGTCTGTTATGAAAGTTATGATAACGGTTTCTACTTCTAGATTTCCACCATAACATCTTTTGCACATTCCCACACCCGATCCTCTCCTCCCTCTTCCTTTCAATTTTCACTCTCACACACTCACTCCAACCATCAAGAATAAGCTCAAACACAATTGACATGACATCTGACACGACATTGATACTGTTGAAATCGATAACCACTTGTAACAATGTAATTATATATGTTTGGTGTTGGACACTAACACATATCGGACACACTTTCAACGTACTTGCTTTGGGGCTCTCTTAGGGCGGTAATAAATTAATAATTAATAAGTAATGAAAATAAATTAATTACGATGATGCTAAAATGAAAGTGCTTACCTGACGGCGGATTCATTGAACCGTTTGTTTTGCTGCCGTTGCCGGAGAACGTGAAGATCACCGCCGGGACAAAACTCTGTCAAGAGACAAAGCCATTTCGCAGCATCAATGGTAGCATAAAGAGTAGGCAAAAAAGGATGATCAAGAGATTCAAGTATTTCTCTCTCCGTCTTCGCTCTTCCTTCTTTACTCCTACTAACAAGCTCCTTCTTATCCATCACTTTCGCTGCAAACATCGCCGGAACCTTGCCGTCGTCATTAAGTTCGGCGAGGTAGACAGAGCTGATGTCGCCGGAGCCGAGACGGCGGGAGAAGCGGAGGTCGGAGGGGAGGATGCGACGAGAGGGGGATTCGGATTGGATCCGGTGAATGGCGGACCAGCGTGGGTCAGAGGAAGGAGCGTGATGTTTGGTGGTGGTTGGAGGTGGAGGAGGGAAGGGAAGGGATCGACCAGAGAGATGAGCAGAGGTTGAGGATGAACTGAAGCTTGTACTGCGTTTGATGTCGGCGGTGGTGACAGTGGTGGTTGTTGTGGAGGCGAAGCTTAGGCTTTGGAGGTCGTCGGTTAGATCGTCGAGCCACGGGTCCATTGCGTTGGAGTTGTGTCTAACTAAGTATTTCTCGAAGTTGAGAGTGTCTTTTTGTTTTGATTTTGATTTGAGTGTGTTATGATATAAGTGGGGTTGGGAATGGGTTGAAGAAGGAGAGAGTGAGAGTAAACGGAGGTGGAAGTGTTACAGTTGTTGAAAATGGGTCTTTCTCAAAACGGGGGAAATGAAGGAAATAACTTTGAGATTAAAGTCATTTTGAAAATGGGTCTTTCTTCCTTTCTATTTTCGTTTTTAAATTGTTTTTTCATGATCATAATTACAATTAATTATAAGTAAATTATTATATATGGTAATGATGATATATCAAAATTGTCTTCCAAAGGTACAAAAAATATGTTTGGAAAATGATTTCGCACACTCTTATGTTTGAAAATTGTCTTCCGTCTTATTTATAAGATACGTATAACTTAGGGCCCTTAAGGCAATGGTTAAGGAAGTAAATATAATAATATCGCATTAGAACTTGTGCATTCAAGTTCTCAAAAGTCTAAAAAATGGTATTTTCAACTTAAAACTTTCTCTTTTTGGTTTCCTTAATCATTGCCCTATGGGCACTGGTTAGCATGACCCTAACTTTTTTGATTCATTACATAAATGATGTATTTGGTCTATATTCTAGACAAGATACATCAATTACTCAATGAATCTAAAAAGTCAAATTTTTCTTATAAATAGGACTGGAGGGAGTACTATTTAGAGTATAGTAAAACACTAAAACCCCATAAAGAAAAGAATTGACAAAGAGAAAAATTGACTTTTGGATTCATTAAATAAATGATGTATACGGTCTATTAGATCACATACATCATGTATTCAATAAACCTAGAATACAAATTTTTGTTTATAACAATGACGAGGGTGTACATCTTAAGTTGAGAGAGAGATATAGACACCGGTAAAATTGGCCAATTTTACCATTTTTAAATTATTTCTAATTACTCATTTTCAATAAAAACTATTTTTTTTTTAAAATAATCCAATGGCTTTTTCTAGTGGTAAAAAAAAGAGTTCTTGAATATGTGATGTCTCGGATTCGAGTCCCGCTAGTGACTTTGAATGGAGGTAAATGTAAATATATTTGTAAGTGTTCTTTGAGTTTGGAGATCTTCCATGCCTTGGAATATGACACTATTCTCTTACCCTAAATTTTTGTTATCCAACAAAAAAAATGTTTTTTTAAACAATGTTTTTTGTTTGTTTTGAAATTATTATTTTTTTGTTATTTGGATATTTAAACTTTCATGATACTAAATTTGGTTGCTTCTAATAACGGTTCATTAATAAAATCAATATGGTAAAAGAGTAACATATATTTAGTAAACCTGAACAACTTTGTGAAAAATAGTCATTAAGAAAAATAAATCGGGATAACTTAGTCCCTACCTTCTTTACATGTTGTTTCGTTAATGTAGGAAAGATTGAGGAAATAAAATAAAATGAAAATAAGACAAAATTAATAGAAAATAAGGCTAAACTCTTAGCACCGAACCTATAATGTTAAATTCTTACTGGTGAACTGGCATTTGAGGTGTAAAGAGTTATTGACAAATTAAATCTAAATTAATCAAAGGGTTGTCAAGAAATAATAATGCTAAATATGATAAAATAGTTAACTTTGCTTATATTTGAGACTAATAAACACAACATTTTTGTTACTTATATTTTATATCAGAGAGATTCCACAAATGTAAATGTTAAAGAGATAAGTTTAAGAAACCATGAATTTCACTACACAAAATGCACTAAGGTAAGTTTAAGTAACCCATATATTTGAGACCGGAGGAAGTAACAATGAACATTTTCATCTGCACATAAGTTGCAAACTTTTGAACCACAAAATGCATTGTACCAAAGTTATTTAAAAAAAAAAAATTGGAGGAGAAATTATTATTGATATCAATGAAAATAATTTCCACTTTACAATTGTTTCAGTATGTCAGATGAGATTTGAATTTTGTTCCTCTAATGTTACATAATGAAGCACTTACTACTAAGCTGACACCTTAAATATTGTCCTTAAATATATAAACGTTTTGAGTAAAACACTAAAACTAAGACCATTTACAATGGACCTATTGAAAGCAAGTTTAAACATGTTGAACCATTGCAAGACCTTGTTGAAAATGAGTGGAAAGATGATATGGATGAAAGAGGTGATGAAGTCATTAAACATGTTGAAATCTATCCCGATTAGGCCACGTGGCGCAGTTTCATTGGACAAAACAGGCGCGTGAGATACACGCGCCGACGGGGAGAGTGAGTCGACAGGGCACGCGGAGAGAGGAAGTGAATTGGATAAAGCTGGGACACTTGGCAGATTACGATTGGCTGCTTGGATTTTTGTCATCTTAATAATTTGGACTCAATTATTTCATTGCAAATAATTTTTTTATTTTTTTACCAAATTTCATGATTTTTTTTCTCTCTATAAATAGAGACTTGGATCATTTGATTTGGACACAGAAGAAAAAAAAACCAAGTTTTTCACTCTCTTAATCTTATTATTAGCTTTCAATTAGCTTTTCTTTTGAAGTTTTAGTCTTTATTTAGTGAAATGGATCCCAATAATAATCAATTCAACAATTATCAACACCCAAATCAATTTCCCAACCAGCATCCTCAAAACATGTCTAATTATGGTTTTGCATCAAATTTCAATCACCCATCCTCTGTTCCAAACAACTTTAATCCATATTATATATCTATGATGAGATATCCATCTCAAACACCCCCATTTAATGGTTATATGCCAATGGTGAATGAAAATTTTCAGAGTGTTGGTGAATTTTCTGAATTTTCAACACAAATAAATCGTGGTGGAATGACAAGAGCTAATGAAGTCACTCCAATTCCAGAGGAATCAACTCCTAAGAGCAAGAAAAACCAGCAACCACCATGGAACACTGAACAAAATTTGGTGCTTATTAGTGGGTGGATAAAATATGGAACATGCAGTGTTGTCGGGAGAAACCAGACAGGTGAGGCATATTAGGGTAAAATTGTTGAGTATTGTAATGAGCATTGCTCATTCGATTCTCTGCGTGATGTAATTGCATGCCAAAACCGTTTTAATTATATGAGCAAAATACTGAATAAATGGATTGGCGCTTATGAAGGCGCTAAGCGTTTGCAAGGAAGTGGTTGGTCGGAGGCTGATGTTTTGGTAAAAGCGCAAGAATTATATGCATGTGGGAAGAATGTTCAATTTACTTTAATGGAAGAATGACATGCTCTTCGTGATCAACCACGTTATAGTAGTCAAGTAGG
>Ga0315915_1001122_pt1 | contig 31434 bp, 16 predicted proteins | sample MpolbnodulesMG_FD_207738 | JGI IMG/M metagenome (GOLD analysis project Ga0315915, IMG submission 207738) | Medicago polymorpha root nodule microbial communities from Los Angeles, California, United States - branched nodules | ecosystem: Host-associated > Plants > Roots > Nodule | place: USA... | reverse complement strand
ACAAGGCTTTATAGCTGTCCAAGCTTTACAAAGTAATCAAAAGCATTTACAAGATAATTAAATGCATTGAATTGAAATTACAGTAGAGGAAAACAAATGTGCATGAATAAGGTAAGTCAACTATACTAACTAATGATAGTTGATCCTAAACAATAATAGTTATGCATGAATTAAGGGAAGTCAACAATGATGATGATGTCATAGTGTCATAGGCAGCAATCAAGAAGGATTTGTTCTCAGTACACCTATTGTAGTAATGTAGAAAAGAATTTTCCACTATATCCACCTAACGTTTATATTTACGAAATATCATATGAAATGGGACGATATTAGAAGGAATGTAATAACATCTTTTCATTTGTTGTTTCAAGCTTCAATTTTGGGTTTGTAGTATTAAGCGAAAGGTTATACCGATACCTAAGAGAAGCGCAAGAAGTATAAGAAAAGGAGCTAGATATATCATATATGTGTTCTGTTTTCTCTATAAGATGATATGCTTCTGAAGCAGCACTCTGACTTGAATTGTATTTGTGTCAAACTTAAACTGTATGAGAACATGTTAAGTTATTTTGTTTAACAATGTCTGAGATTAGTAAATCTCAGCCTATAGTGTGTATGGAGTTGAGTTCCTCTCCATTTTTAGAATTTATGACATTAATTGGTCATTTATATACTAAAACTATAGCAACGGACTCCTCCATTTCTTTTGCGAAATGGAAAGAATCTCAACTCGTGTGTACGACAACATGTAAGGTTTTCTTTTTCTTCTTCCCGACATTCTTTGACTTTTCTCGAGGTTAACTAACCATGTACGAGTGTGTACATTTGATGACAATGAAACATCATATATTAAAACTTACTATCCTAATTATTTTTTATCATTGTGTAGTGTTTAATTTTACAACTCTAATTCTTTAAAAAAAATATTTTACAACCCTAATCGAAACACAATCACTCTTTCTACAAACTATTTTGTCAATATAAAAAACTGTAAATGAATTGGACTCTGGGATTCACCAAAGTTAGAAAAGATCTCAAGATTAAGCAAGTAATATGTAGATCTATTTAAAAAAGTCATTGTGCTGGTAGTGGAAGTGTTGAACACGCGATATTGTGGGTAAGTCAACTCCTATAACTCCATATATAAAAACTAAAAAGTATCAGTTTGCTTAAAAAAATTAAATGTCAATATCAAATAATTATTGCCCTAAAAAATGATCAAATAATTATTTTAATATAAAAAAAAAACGAAAAGAGAAATGCTACTTAAAGTGAATAATATTTGTATTGTAGCAACATCCATTATTTATGGATAATGTTTCATAGACACCCTTTTATCATACACACATTGTACCACTCATGTATTACGCCAAAGGTACGTCTAACAGTTGCCATGAGTTCATGATGCATTCGTGTTATCGACATTTGCAATAAATAGCAACACTATAAAGAAGGTTTGATTTTAGAGGCATGTTATTTAAACAATTTACAGAACACCTAAAGATGATTTCTGGTTTGTTTGGTTGTGAGTTCAAGTTAACATTCTCACGTCTCAATACTGTTGGAACAGAATACGTTTAACAAACATTACCCTCAGAGTGGGGGAGATTGTTAGAACGAAAAATGTTTAACATATGTTACCCTTAGAGTTTTGATGATAACAAGGTATTAAAATTTGTCAATTGGATATGTTAATATTTGTTCAAGTGTACATGACAATAGACAAAATTTTATATCTTTATAAGGTTCTGGAAGAATAAAAGAGAGCAAAAGAATCAACAAAAAGGAAGCTTGAAGCGTCTGAAGAAAAGTGCTCCTGAAGTGATGACGTCATCAGAAGCAAGTTCGTAAGAAGCGCCTCATCAGAAGCAAGATCACCCGAAGCTAAAGTTCATCAGGAGATGAAAAATCTTAAAGATTCAAGAGCTGGGAATATGTTTTGATCATGTCTAGGCATTGCAAAAGACTCAAAGAGTACAACAACGGCCCTTGAGATAAAATTTGAAAGCATTGGATGCTTGTTCTATCAAGAGCGTTGACAAAGGACAATTATACGAATTGTACAACCACTACCTCCACTACTCTGTTCGTGTCTCTGCAACAAGACAAGGATAACAGCTCTGCCTGCAGAACTGTTCCTCCATACAAGGAATGCATTTGAAATTGATCCTTCATAGGACAATAACCATATCATGCAAAAGATCATTGATGATTATCAACAAGCTTCAAACGACTCTTTTTGTGTGCTGACAATTCTCCAACGTATCTTTCACACCACTATATAAAGGAGTGAAGACCTGCTAGTTGGAAGAACGATACAACAAACTTAAGCAATACACACGCATACAAAAGCTAGACTCTCACAACAATTCAAAGTTCATACTCTGTTATTGTTTTGCATTTCAAAGTCACTTAGAATTTCTTAGCAAAATCCATATTTTAGAAATTCTATAGTCTTAAGAGTTTTGAGAGTTTGTAATTGATTTGTATTGTGAACACCACTGATTGTATATCAAGTGTTCAAACTCAAACAATTTTCTGTGTAAATCTGTTTGATTGTAAGTCTCTTGCTTGTGTGCTTGAGCATAAGAAATCTCTTGCTTGTGTGCTTGAGTAATTTGAAGTCTTATACTAGTTGTAGTATTGAGCAATTGTAATTTAAGATTACATTTTAGTGAACTCTCCTTGAAAGTGCAAGAGAGACAAGACTACTTCCGGTTTATGGAAGGAACCTGTATAATTGCTTTCAATGCAGTATTTTTTATGGAAAAAAACTATGGAAAATATCTTTCATATCTGAAATTTAATATCAGCACAATATATCTATATAATCTCTGACTTTTATATTACTTATCTTTCACCTTCTTTACTCTTTCTTTCAAGTCCAACGTCAACTAGATACATTATCGACTTTTATGTATCTAAATAACAGCGCTCATGAAAGATTTACTCTAATCTTATTTCAAGAGTATATTATAACATTAAGAAAATAGTACATGATAATGAATGCATGTAGAGTATTGGTTAAGAACATAAATATATAACTTGTGTTAAAAATGGCGTGGTTCAATTTTTTTAAAAATTAAATATTGTTGTTTATAATAGAAAAATTATATTTATACAATCATTAATTGACTTTATTTGTAATAATTATCTCAGTCATACTTACATTTTGTTTTTACTCTGTTTTTTTCTCTTATTTTTTGTTTCAAAAGAAGATAAAATATAAGGTTGTTTTAAAACTAGTTCAAATAATAGTGGTACAAATATCATTCGTCTTTTACTATGATATTTATACATCTATTTTATAACAACTTTCTCTTTTATACTTATATTATATTTTTATTTTATCTTTCTATTACTTTTTTTAAAATCTATCTATGGTTGTTGTATAAATTATCGTATAAATAGTTGTTTAAAATGACATATCTTTTTACAATATAAGACGTGTACTCTTGGCTTTCTTAATGCGTAACCTTAACATTAAATTTTATGTTCATATATGCACCACCTAATAATACAATAAAAAATCTATCAATTAGGTAGAGGAAAATATTTGTGACGTGACACAGGGGAGGGGAGAGGTATAGGTGGTAGGATAGGGTTGCTGGTAGGTTGAATAGAGAGTAGGGTGTTAATTCTCCGAGTGCTACATGCTGTTGGGGGCCGTAGGGAATGCTTATTTGGGCCCCCTGCATGCAGTGTCAAATCAGCTTCACCCTAGATACGTTGCCAGCTAGCTACTATATCAACTCTATTCTTTCTTTCTTAGATATATTTTGGGTTAGTCATCTTAAGAAATCAACTAGGTTCAATGACATCAATTTTATTTGTTAAGCAACGAAATAAGTGGTTGAAACTCACGCATTTTAACGGTGGAGAAATGAAGTGTTTGATGTTTAAACTCGGCTTTTGTCTTGCTAACCAGTACCCTTAGAACATACGTTAAGAATTTTACAAATAGAATTTTTGTTTTAAAAATACAAGATGTTAATTTTAATTAAATAATGATGACATAACTTTTTCATAAAAACTTCTTTATTTTGAATGTTTATACAATGCATTGGAACACTAGTTAGCAATATCCATTATTATAATTGAATTATCTAAATTGAACTAATCACATGAAATGAAATTATTGGTAAGAAAAGGGAATACAAATAAAAACAATGCATAATTTCTTTTTAGGGAAAAAACAATGCATAATTGTGAAACAATTTTTAGTTTAAGGATATTTTTGTCATTAGAAGATCACATTTCTCCTTTCTTTTTGTGGTGAAGATCACATTTTTATTTTTATCCAACAAAACAATTACAAATGAAAAAAATGACAAATTCTTGTCAAAAAGGAAAAAAAGACAATACACTTCTTTTACTTCTTATCTTTTTGAGAGAACACTTCTTTCCATTTTTATTTTTTCTATCTTTCTCTTACAAAAATAATAAATCAAATCTATTATAATTTTGGGTTAAATATGTTTTTAATCCCTGTAAAATTGAAAACTTTTAAGTTTAGTCCTTACTTAATTTTAATAACTTTTTTAGTCCCTACAAAAAAATTACTTTTAATGTTAATCCCTACTAAAACAAATTTTGTTTAATTATGCTTAAACTCTTAAATTTTTGAGACAAGTTTTGAACACTGTAAAATGTTCATTTACTAAAATTTAGAATTTTTAACATGAAACGAATTAAATATGAATTTTTTAAAACAATAAAAGTTAAAGATAAAAATTATAAAATCTGGAAGTAAAAATCAAATTTTGCGATAAGTTTTAGCGGAGGAACTTTTAATAATGTTATTAACACGTCTACAAAAAATTGTTCAAAAACTTAAGACTTTAAGCATAAATTAAACAAACTTTAATTGAACAAGGATTAATACTGAATGCATAAGTTTTTTGTAAGGACTAAAAGAACTATTAAACTTAAGTAAGGACTAAACTTAGAAGGTCTCAATTTTATAGGAACTAAAAACATATTTAACCCTCTAATTTTTGCATCTTTCTGGTTCGACGGCGAGGTTTATATCACAATAGAGACATGGGAAAGAAAAATTAAGAGAAAATCTATCGATAATGTGATATAAAAAGAGAAATATATGAGAATGAATCTTCTAATGTTTAATTTACAAATGAAAGAAGAAAGTGTGTCATGTCATCTTTTATCATTTCTCAGAAAAGATGAGCACATAAAAAACTTAGATAAAGTAAATTTCAATTGTGACAGATCACAATTTATCTTTTGATGCGTCATTTTTTTTTAAGAAGTTAAACTAGTATGTTTAAATTGACATTGAGAAGAATCAAATTTAAAACTTTGAATATAAACATAGTGTAATTTGATTTGGCAAGTACACGTATATGAGAGAATTTATTTTCGAATAAAAATAAGATGTTAGTGTTGAATAATATAAGACATTTAAATATCATTTTTTAACTTATCTTCTATGGGACATTTGTGATAAGGTACTAAAACTAGAAGGCATGGATAAAAGATTAATAAAGAGCAGAAATAACGTACCAAGTTGTCTCATAGCTTTTCATCTGTGTCTGTCCCTCCCTCACTAAGATAAGAAAAAAGAAAGAATAAAAATAGATAAAGAAGTTAAAGAAGTATTACCTTGATAAGCCAAAAGAGTAAGAATCTAAGGTGACCGTGACAGGACATACAAAGCTTAGATATTGACATTTCATTACCGGGGTCTATGACTCAGAGAGACTAGAAAATATATAGTGGTAGTGTAATTGGAAGGAAGAGTAGTTGGATTGAATTTTGAGTTGAAGATCCAGTAGTTTTGCATCAAAGGAAGGGGACATAATGAGGAGAGAGAGTATGAGAATAAAAGAGGAAAAGGTTGTAGACCAATTTGCATGACATGAGAGGCATTTGAATTCTAATATCCAAACATGCATGCAGATGCAGGCAGGGCAGTGGCAGCAGCACCTCTTTACCTTACAAGTTACAGCAATTGATATTTCTCAGTCAGGTTGCTATCAACCAGTGATATCAAAATCAACCTTTGTTTTATGTTGGGACAAATACTAGGGTAAAGTAGTGTTAAATGTGGTTTACATTTAACTTGAATAGATACTTGAAAATCATTTATGCCATGATTCACGATGAGTTTGAATCCTTAAATTATATCATCATGATCTTTTTGAAACTTTAAATTGTAGCTATTACAAAATTACAATGACTCAGTTTTATTCTTTCAACTACCATTGAGATCATGAACTATACAAAGTATTAGAAATTTTGTCTTGAAAAACACTTATTAGCATTTGTTACGATTATTTACATTCCTATGATTAACATAGTGACTTAATATGTGTTAATTCAATAAAAACAAGAAAAGACATATATAATTTAAATTTTGAGACTCAAACATGGAAATTTCTATGGTACACCCGCAAATTACGGTGTACCGGTACTCTCGCTTACAATTTTTATAAATTAACTATCATTTTTATGAATAAAATAGGTGTTTGTTGACATATATATTTTAGAAAATATCATTTTATAAGAAAAAACATCATTTCATTTTTTATAAAAATCATACTAAATTTTTCTACAATTTATTGTAAAAAATAATCAAAATTCTCTATTATGAGTAATAAGAATTCAGAAAAATCAAATTTTATTGCGTTGACGTTTTTGGTAAATAAGATTTAGTTATTATAATTATAGGTGATAGAAAATAATTTTTTCCTACAAAAAATAACTCATTTAACTATTAATTTAAGAATTTGGTGTACCAATACACTCAAATTGTTGGGTGTACCATAGAATTTGCCCTCAAACATTTATATTTCTTGTTGAATTGTTGTTTCGATTAAGCCACACTCACAAGTAATATCAAAAACTTGATCTATTTAGAGGAAGCACGACCACTCATCGTTAGAGTTTCAGACAAATTTTGACCATAGATGTACTCCCACTCTTTGTCTCATTTATTAATATGTGTAGTGCAAATTAAAATTAAATAAAAAAAGGATTGAATTAGGTGATTTTTATGATTTAAAGAACAAAATTATTATTTGATAAATTTAAAATATTAAATTATCCAATCTTATAATTTGAAGGAGCAAAATAGTAATTCACTCCTGCTGTACTCATTGAGTAATAATGGAGTAATTTTATATTCGAATTCTTCTTGATCAATGGGAAAATATGTCCTTGAAGCTCATGCATGGAGGAGCATGGCATGGTTGATGAGCCCTGGAATCCGTATGCTTGGCTGGGATCAATTTTAATTCTGAACATCTGAATAGTGCATTTGTCTTCCTAGTTAGTTTGTCTTTTTCTTTAATAATAATAATGTCAGATACTTATTCATTCAGTGTTTAACAGAAGGTGTGTGCAGCGGAGACACAAAAGTTTCATGGTTGAAATTATTACCATGTCACAAGATTTTTGTATAACTAAACTGGTCTCTTCCAAATGATTTATAAACAAACATATTGTGTATGTTTGGTTATGTTTTGACAAAAATTGATTTAGAAAAGCATGTCGAAAGGGTCTTACACTTGTTTGATATATAACTATGTGGAAAATTTGGAAAGCTAGAAAATTAATTTTATAACTTTTGTTTTAACTAAAAGTATTCGTTGTCAAACTAGAGAGTTAGCAGCTGCGATATCGATTAATAGTCCTTAATTATCTTTCTCTTTTATCATATGATTGTGTTGAAGAAGAAACTTTATTCCTTAATTATGAGTTCCTTAATTACTCTAGTAAAGCACACAAACTACGATATGTTTTACGGTTTTAACTACTAAACTAAGAAATACATGTAAAGTAAATATAAAGGTAGAAAACTATAAATATAAAAGTTTGTAATAGCTTGAGTTTGATTGATTGATTCCTATTGGCAAAACAACATGCCCTACGGTGTTTAGTCTTGCTTGGCTATTTGTTCGGGTAGTGTCTTAGTTTTCCCTAGTTGAGGAGGCGTGTGACGGTCCATGTTCAGCTGAAAAATTCGTTCTTTAGTTGAGATTCGTTAACAATGTCCAAAGTGCACAACTAGCTGACTGTTCCTTACAGTCAGTGGCACTATAAATAGCGATGAAGCTAACCGAAATGTTAAGACATGGCCAAGTATATAGAAAAAATAAAATAATTTTTTTTAAATATTATCTTGAAAATTTCTGGTGTTGATAAATCTCTTTGTATAGTTATTATTGAGATTGAAATTGACAAAATAAGAAAAGTAAGTTTATCTGAGTAATAATTTATGTCTTTCATGTGTATATTATATCTTTCGCTAATACATTTCTTTAGGGCAGCTAACTTTATAATGTTAGAGCAGCTAAATGATAACCGACAAAATTGTTGGTTATTACTTAGATTTATCCTCTATATTCTATGATAAATTGACTGATTGCATGACCTACAACATCTACTCAGTGGCTATTTAGGAAATTATAAATTTAATTAGTTTTGATTGTTAATTAGTAATAATGAACTAGTGATGCTTGCTATGGTGATATGAAGATACAACGTTGGAAAAGAGTCTGACAATGTATGGAGATGCAGAGTCTAGAGATGTATCGCCGTGGATCGTGCAATATGGTCGTACAAGTGTATGGACTCTTAGGACCCTTGTCTGTCATTGTTTAGGGGCTAAGTTCGATGACCTGACCCCAATCATTGTAGTATGAGAAATAAAAGATTATGTTGAGTAACAACATGATAAGACAAGGACGTGATATAGGAGAAATTACCAAATGACACAACTTGTAATGGTTGGACTTGTAGTATAAAAGGTCAACCATATGTTAGTGACAAGGGTTAAAAATTTGTTAGTTTGAATTAAAATGCCAAGTTCCGTCGAGGGTTAGCAACAACTAGCGTTCTCACTCCATCTCATCTACATCATAGATGCATAGATGAGCATGAGCGATATATAGTTCTTAGTGAAGTAGAGTTAAGATTACTTTGGTAATGCTTAAGCTCTCCTATTTCCTTTTTGGAGTGTAATCATTTTCTAACTTTTGTTTGTCAAATAATGTGGCTATTATGTTTTCATCTATTTCTTCTACACTTTTTGTTTTTGAGGTTAAGCTCAACATGAGTTAAACCCCTTTGGTTGTTTAGACATGATGATGTTGTGATTATCTTTACACACGATTTGAGAGTTACAACTTCAAACTTCTTTTAAACAAACTATTTTAACGCTAACATTTGAAAGTAAAAGTTGACCACTTTTACCTTTATTGCTCTGATACTGAAAGGAGACGGGACTAGAACTGCTTGTTTAAATGAGTTACATCCCTAAGTATCAAAAGGAGATGTAATGCCCGAGACTCGCAAGGATGGGAAGTGGTTGCCGATGCACTAGTAATGACAATGAGCGGCTCCTGACCGCTTTTAAACATGAGTTTAGTGCATATATGTGTTAAAATTGATATAGGCTGTACATGTCCCATGATTACTAATGATACACATACATGCTCATTCCATTAAACAATGACAGACCTAGAAATGTTAATTTTTTAGGGAAACAATTATATTAATTTGTAGTGTTATGCGCACACATGGTTGCACGCATGCTCGCTCACACAGTCACACATATATTTATTTTTGTGTGTATGTGTTTAAACTCTTGTTTGTATAATTCATTGTGTGAAGGAAAACAAACAAGATAGTATTGGAAACCGTGCAAGTATATTAGTTATGGTTATGAAATAGTTAGTACATGTTTATGTAATGGCAATTAGTATTATGAAGTTAAGATTATAAGACAATTTGATCCGTTGTTATTTAATAGTATGTTTGATAGAAGGGTAAAATGAAGGTCGGAAGGTTGTAATTCTGTATTTTGAACAGAGAGCACTCTTTATATAAATCAACTGTATTGATGTAATCTCTGTAATAGGAGGGTTGGTCTCTGGGACGATAATCATATTGTTGTATTTTCTGTAGTTTGGTTTGCTCAAATTCTATGTTTTTCTATTTAAATCATTGTTCTTTCAGTTTACAGTCATATCAATTCAATTGGTCTTCTATCAACAACTATGTGGAAAATCATTTATACCCGATTTGTAGATGGTTACAAGAGATGTGGCATTTGAATAATCTGATTGTTTTATCTTGCAATTGTAGGTTCTCAACGAGACAAGTTTGTAGTGGTTTGAGGGAACGAGGCACATAGTTTCTAGCACGGTTGTGTCGGCTCCCAATAAAATGTGACAATAGCAAAGAAATGTTCAGTATCATTTTGAGTTTGTTGGTGAGTTCTTTGGTGATGCAAAGAATTGCTATTTACTTATCTATGGTTGATATTTATTCTTGCCTTTTGTTTCTGATTGCCTATAGTTTTTTAACATCATTTCAAATTTTTTTTTTAATATAATGACAAATGCTAGAAACATTATCTTCCTAGCACTCTCTCTAACACTCATTCTCCTATGGGGTGAAAGTCATTTGGGTTTTACTGCTTTGGTGCATTGACTGATGTCAGATAATCGCTTCAAAAAGTGGTTATGCATCCCCTTAGAAAATTAGATCTATTAAAAGGTGATGGGGTTTGGAAGTCATGTAAAGGTGTATTGTTTTTTGGACCTCCTGCTACAGGGGAAAAAAATGCATGCAAAGGCAATTTGCAAACGAAGATGGGACAAGCTTCGTCAATGTATCTTCATCTATCATCGGTGAAATGTTGTTCGGACAAAGTGAAAAGAACGTCTAAGCTCTGTTTTTACTAGCGACAGAGCTGGCCCCAACAATTATTTTTATTGTTGATAGGTGATTGCATATTTGGTCATCGATCTAGATAATATGGAAATGCCACAAGGAGTAGGATTAAAATTGAATTCATGTCCCATTGAAATTGATACTTTTTTTACATTTAAAATGATAAAATCATTCAATAATTCTAAAATATGAAAAACAACATAAATCAAAGTATCTTGTAAAAAAAAACATAAATCAAAGCATGATGTATATTTTATAACTGCAAAAATAAAGTATATTTAATACACACATATCCTCCCTACACGGGCTTTCGTGCGCGCACAGTTACGCACGTATATTTGTGTGTATGTCAGCGTGCAATGCTACAAATTAATATAAATGTTTCCCTCCCAACTCAAATTATCTGGGTTTTTCATTTGTTAAATGGAATAAACATAGATGTGTGTCATTAGTTAACATAAGACATATATAGCTTATATATGATCCATTTTAACATATATATGCACTAAACTCAAGTTTAGGGGCACGGCACATTATATTTTTTAATTTTAGAGTGTGAAAAGTATATTAATATCTTTTGCCAAAAAAAAAAGTATATTAATATCTATGACATACCAAAAAAATCATATTAGAGATGGCATATGAAAGCCAATATTAAACAATATTGTAACTAACACCCCATAAGAAAGCGACTTATTTTCATAGTTTAATTTTGTCTTACTATCTCTTACCAATATTTGTAGACGATATATAAACTTAATTTGGTAAATCATAAAAATAAGTTTTGAAGAAGAAATGCTCATAAAAAAAAAAAAAAATTGAAGAAGAAATTAAAAGAAAATAGGAGATTGTTACAACTTTTTTACCTTATAAGTTTACTGTCCCTCTCTCTTCTTCTTTTAACTTTCTTCCTCTACGATAACTAGATCGCACTCCCGTATTTCGTACATGTGATCCTAGCATTTTGAAAATTTTAGATACCAAATACACATAGACTTTTGCTCGATATCAAAAGACTCGATGAATGGTTAAGTTCTTCTTTAGTGGAATAACCTTATATAACTTAAACCACTTGAATAGGCCAACCCAATGCCAAATGAGACTTAAAACGAACTCTAAAAGAGGTATTATTTCATGATCACAAGACCAAATCAATAATGTTTAGACACACACATAAAAAGATTCTCTTCAAAATATTTAATCATCTTTTTTATCAATTTCCTCCTTATTATTAAAAAAATATTTTTTTATGTGTGTATGACCAAACACTTTTTCTTTAATCCCGTGACCATATTAGAATTTCTCACTCTAAAATAAGGTCTTTATGCTTAAATGAAAAAATATTATTATTTTATTTAATTTCCAATAACCAAATTCATAATTTTGAATTGACATTTATACACTTTAAAATAAAAACAACCTAAACCATTTGGGCTTCAAGAAAATCTTGGTTGAACATATGTTCAACACTTCAATTTTGAGCACATACTCACATAAAACTAACAAAATTAAATAAAAAGTATTTAGTCGCATCAATTGATATATTATAATTTTATTTTTCTTTAATTTTTACTTGTCACTTGTATGTGTGTCTAAACCATTATATTTGTGGTTGTGACCAAGAAACATTCCTCCCCAAACCAATTGGTAAATTAAATAAACTAATATATACTAAGGAGACAATATTCAAAATCAATTGCTAAACTAAATCAACTAGTTTGACTTTTAGAATATTAACTTTACTTTATATGTAAATTAAACTTTAGATCAATTAAAAAAAGAAATACAGGCGGTGCAAATACGAAATATCTCTAACAAGAAATAAAGATGCTTTAAAACTTTGCAGTTTGCAGAATGCAGGATGGCTCAGAGTGGAGTACTGTATGAAATGACCATATGAGCAGATATTTGTCCTGCTGCATGTCAAATCTAATTAAACCCTATGCACTGCTGCTACGTTATCACTGTAAAAATATACTATACTATACAATGGATTCTTTGGATATTTCTTATCTGAGTCTCACTAGATTCAGCTACTAACTAGCATACAACATAGCATTCAAATTTTCAAGCCTGAAAAACTGATCTAAAAATAGTTTATCTTATCTTTATCATATTTACAGTTTTAGTATTTTTGAGGTATTTCTTCTTTTTATCCATATTTAGAATGTTGCTTTCGGTTTCTTAGATATTGGTTTGGTTTTTGTTTAACAAATGACTTTATATTTTAAACAAAACAAAGTGTGGGACAGACATGGTTTTCTTTCTTTTTTTAGTTTTTTAAAATAAATGAAAGAAAGAAAAAAATAAACCTACAAAACATAGATATATACGGACATTAGACACGACACGGACACCGACACATCGACACGACTAATAATTTAAAAAAATAACATAATTCAGTATAATAATATGTGTTGATGTCGGACACGATACGTGCCCGACACTGAAACACATAACCCGAGTAGTGTCGATGCTTCGTATAAAAAAAAAACTCTTTCTCATATAATACAATATATGTACACAGATCCCTATGGAATTAAGTTTGTGCTCCTACAATTTTATTTTCTAAAGTAACTCATTCTTTTTGCTTATTTTAAAGAGACTAGTTTTGTTGTGCTCCCAAGTGAAGGAAGGAAGATATATAGTGAAGGAAGGAAGATATATAGAACAAACAAAGTTTGGTTGGTGTGAAAAAAATTGTTCCAGTTCAAAAATTCTAGCTAAACAACAAAATATGAAAATACCAAGTTGAACATTTGTGACCTAATCATTGACTTGTCTTTCCTTCAGTAACAAAGTTCAAATTATTCAAACCTTTTAGAAGCAAGAAGATGAAGTCCATGATGAATGATAGTAACATGAGTGATGATGGAAACAATCATAACTGGTTAGGATTCTCTCTCTCACCCTACCACATGAAAATGGAGCTTACTTCTTCTGACCCTTCTCAACATCATCATCAAAATCATCATCACTACTATCATCATCATCATGACAATCAACCTCCTTCTTCTGTTGTTCCCTCTAACTTCTACTTGATGTCACCTTCACACCTAAACATGAACAACACTTCTTCATTATGTTATGCTCTTGGAGAAAACAACAATTCCTTTCATTCTTCTTTACCTATGATGCCACTTAAATCTGATGGATCACTTTGCATAATGGAAGAAGCTCTCACTAGATCACAATCTCAAGGTTAGTCTTTTTTTCCATATATTCATTTTATTTTTCCACTATTTTTATAGCATAAGTTTCTGTATAAACTGTTTTTATACCTAAAGATAGAATAAAGCATTTTTTTTTTTATAGTTTTAAGATGGTTTCATTAAGTTAGCTTTAAGCTAAAATAAGCTGTTTTCTCATGACCATTTTGAATTGATTGTGTTAGTGATGATGCCAACTTCATCTCCAAAACTAGAAGACTTCCTTGGTGGTGCAACTATGGGAACTCATAATCATGAATATGAAGGACATGAAAGAGAAACAATGGCTTTATTAAGCTTGGACAGCATCTACTATAACAACAATGCAGAACATGAAACCAATAATAGAGAACATTCTTCTCTTGACCACTCTTCATATTTTTCAGGTTTTTCTTGTCATGGAATGTATCAAAATCCATTAATGGAAGAAGAACAAACCAAGGAAGAAAATATTTATAGCTTCAAAAACTTTGTGGCTCCTAGAGATTATTCTTTGGAGCAACATCATCATCAAGTGAATAATAGTACTGTTGGTAGTATTGGAGATGATGGTTCTGTTGGAACAGTTAATGGTTGTGGAGAGTTACAGACTCTAAGCCTTTCTATGAGTCCTGGTTCTCAATCAAGTTGTATTACTGTTCCAAATCAGATTTCAGCTTCTGGAACTGATTCAGTAGTTGTTGAAGCTAAAAAGAGAGGACATGCTAAGGTTGGACAGAAACAACCTGCTCATAGGAAAACTATTAGCACATTTGGTCAAAGAACTTCTCAGTATAGAGGAGTGACAAGGTTAGTTTCACTTTTGAGTAACATTATTAATTTGTTTCTCATTAATTATCTTCTTTTTAATCCCACTTTCAAAAAATTAGAGCTTTGTTTATTCAAATTTGTGATAGTTATCCTCTATTTTGTTTTATAAACCAAAGTTGACATGGCTAGTTTGTTGATTGATTTGATTTTAGCAACGAGATCAAACTAGGGTTGAAACGGTTCCACCTTAGTGTTTATATCGGGCCTTATCTGGAAAAGGCCCGACTCATGTTAATAAATCAAAAAGCGTAATATACTATATTGACTTGTTTTGAGGCTATGGCATTGTAGTTTGCCTTATTTCAATTATTTGTCATCCGATTCTACCATAGTTAAACCATTCGAATTCTCATGAAAAAATTTCAAAAATGGTTTTAATTTTATGAGCATTGGCAATTGTTTTAATTTTTCACTTTAGTTCATGTAGTAACTACTTTTTGTTTGTTTGTTGTCTATCAGGCATAGATGGACCGGTAGATATGAAGCACATTTATGGGATAACAGTTGCAAGAAGGAAGGGCAAACAAGGAAAGGAAGACAAGGTTAGTAACCAAAAATTCTTAAACAATTTTACATTATTTGTAACATAGTACACTTTTTACATCTGAAAATATTGGTCCATTATTCTGAACTGTGTCAACTAACATGTCACATGTTCACATTGTGGATGACAAATCAACAACTCATTGTACATCACAGTTTATTTGGGTAAGTACTATGTCCTTTTTCATAGATCTATTTTTTTTCAAACACCCTATTCCCACTATAACTGATATACATGGTAAATTTTTGTATGTGAAAATATTTCTAAAGGTGGTTATGATATGGAAGAGAAAGCTGCAAGAGCTTATGATCTTGCTGCTCTCAAATATTGGGGACCTTCAACCCATATAAACTTCTCGGTATGTTTCACGACATAGTGGTTCAAATTCTCTTTGAGACAGTTGCAAAATGATTATCGGTGTCACTTTAATTAAAAATATTTTTCCCCTTGCCCGATTATTTTAAAAAAAAAACGAGCAAAATTTTACTGGATTTATACTCCTTAGAGTCTAATTTCCTTTATTATCTTTGGCAGATTGAAATTTACCAAAATGAACTTGAAGAAATGAATAACATGAATAGGCAGGAATATGTTGCTCATTTGAGAAGGTATAAACACTTATTAACTTGCTATTATTGGAGTGAGGACCCACTGTGGTCCTTGTGAAAAAATGTATCATCTAATTTAGTCTCTTAGAATAATAAAGGACAACTTTGAGTCCAGAGAGAGAAATAAGTTGGGACAACTTATTCTTACTTGAACTAAATTGAAAATCGTAACAATGTTCAATTAAAGACTAAGCTGTCTCGGTTTATTTTTCTCAAGGATTAGAATATTCTTTTAGTTTTCTTAGAGAATAAATTGTGTCAGCCATTTTTTCTTGAGTGTCACAGTGTCCCTTCATTCTAATTACTTTGTTGCTAAGAGCTATCAATTATTGATGTTCTTAATGGTATAATGATACTAAGCTTTTGGCTGGTTCGCAGAAAGAGTAGTGGTTTTTCAAGGGGTGCTTCAATGTATAGAGGGGTGACAAGGTTTTGCATTTGATTCCTATTTGTCTATTTTCCTCTATAGATTATTTAAGTATGATTTTGTACTAACTTTAGTTTTAAATGTTATGCAGGCACCACCAGCATGGTAGATGGCAAGCAAGGATAGGCAGAGTTGCAGGAAATAGGGACCTTTATCTTGGGACATTTAGTAAGTCCCTCCAATAAATAGCATTTGCATGTACTTCATTGCACAGCCATAAATAATGGACTTTTTTAGCATTCATATTATAAGGTAATAACTTGGTTTTAAGTAGATCCTTAGCACTTGGTCATTAAAATTCAAAGTCTCATCAACTTTTTTGGAATGCAGCGTGTATGGCACCGACACATTTAATTACATTAAGTTAACTCTATTTTTGTGTCTGTCTCGTATTGGTCTCATGAGAGCTCAATTTTCCTAAAACGCCTAGTAATTTTTTTCGAATTAAATTCAGGCACTCAAGAGGAAGCAGCTGAAGCATATGATGTAGCCGCAATCAAATTCCGCGGCCTAAATGCAGTGACAAATTTTGACATGTCCAAATACAATGTTGAAAAAATCATGTCTAGCAACACCTTGCTTGCTGGTGAACAAGCTAGAAGAACAAAGAAGAGTAAAGACAGTAATGAAAAAACTGAGGCCAAAGAGTGTAACAATGTTGTATCAAGTCCAATCATACATAGTCAAGAAGTTGAAGCTGCTGTGACCAACAATGAAAATAATTGGAATCAGTCCCCACAACAAGAGTCAAATACATGTGACCAAAAATTACTTAGAAATTCTGATTTCTCTATGTCCCTACAAGATATCATTGGGATTGATTCAGTAGGAGGATCTAGCCAAGTTATGGTAGATGATTCTTCCAACAAGATGATAAGGACTCATTTTTCAAATTCATCTTCACTTGTGACTAGTTTAAGTAGCTCAAGAGAATGCAGCCCTGACAACAAAAGTACTGGCCCCACAATGCTTTTTCCAAAACCTCCAACAGGGTCAAAAACTTTGAGTCCTATTGCTACTAATGCTGGATCTTGGTTTCCCTCAGCTAGTGCTATTTCAATGTCTCATTTTCCGGTTTTCGCGGCTTGGAGTGATGCTTAGTGCATATTTGGAATGACGAGGTGGAACAAAACCACGGTACTATCATGATTTTGTCAAACTTGTGCTCAAGCCATAGGAAAAGGAAAAGAAAAAAAAGCAAGAAATAGTTGTTAGGGTAAGAAGAAAAGATGGAATTTGATAATATGTATGTTAGTGAAGGAATTTTGGGATTAGTTAATTGGGGTGTAGGAGAAATTTATGTGTCATCTTAATGTATGCTAGTGGAACAAAACCTTTCCAATCATAGCTTTTTGGCTCTATAATTTGTGGATGGAAAATATGCTTATGGGAGGAAAGTGTTATTAGGAGGAAGACTAATGATTAATTTTCAAATCAAAGTGAAATGAAATGATGTTTTGACAATTTGATATGGGTCCTTTTATTATTGAATTTGCTTTATTAGGTGTTGTACATTTTTATGGGTCCAGCTAAGTACAATAACAACTTTTATGATAGGCAATAATGCAAAGAAATTGCTCTCCTTTAGTACTATTATTATCTAGTTTAGTTTAGCTGTATCTTTGTATTTCTCTGTTTAATACCATCATTGCACTAAAGTTTTTGTCTACCCAATTGTCGTAACTTGTTTAGATTATTATTACTTAGTGCATGTTGGTATTCACATTTGAGAAAGATAAAAATGGTTTTAAAGATCTAAATTTCACAATCAAATGTTTGAGGTTCTTCGATTAGAATTGACTATATCTAAAATTGATTTTTAGTGTGTTTGGTTTAGTTTCTCTTTAGTTACCGCCACCGCACATTTAGTAATATTTGCGGTGATACAACTAGAAGCTACCTTTTGTAGCTTCAAATTAGACACGCTTTAAAAGCACATGTTCAATTGGTTTTTTTTCTTCAAACATAGGCTTTAACTTAGAACTATTATTTGTAATTTCTATCTCTAAAGGTGGTTTTTATATTTAAATTTGTTATTTAACCTTTTTTATGTGACTGTTTTCAAATATCAATCATTTTAATTTAAACTCACTTTTAGTTATAAAATCAGTTAAATCAAAATCAATTTTTAACTTTGCTAAACCAAACATACAATTAGTTGTAAGGTTGTGAAAAACATGTCTGCCTACCATTATTCCTTTTTTAAAGGCAACCTTCCATTATTCCTTGACAAATCTGAGTTTTAGGAAGATTGATGATTATAGTCAAATGAAAAAAGAAGATATGTTTTATTTTGACGTAAAAAGTGATTCCATGTTTTTGTATGTTGCGTAAAAAAAAAATGCCATGGTGTATATTCGAGTATAAGAATTTCGATCTTGTTCGTTGATCCATTTCGATCATAAATTGGGTTCAGAGTAATCCTTCAGGTTTACTTGCCTCATCCCAAATATTTAAGAGGATACATGTACATTCCATTTATTCTTTCACGCCCATCTTCTCACAAAAATATATCTCACACTTCACTTTTTTTGCTAAGGTTCAAAAAGTATTGATATGCCTACCTATTCTATTGAACCCTTTTGTACGCCCCTAATGTATGAAATGTAGCACATTATTAGAGTTCTTTTGTTTAAGGTTATTGAATGCTTACTTTCACACACACATGTGTGTCTCTTGTGTTCTAATATATGTACTCGATTGCAATTTTGATTTATAGACCGTAACATTAGGAGTTAGGACGACAAGGAGGAATCAATGTCGGCAATGTCAGCAATAGCTGTATCTCTGCATTGAACAATAATGTATTAATAATCACTCAAAAGTTATATTATGGTACAATTTTCCTAGATGGAACAAGTCTTTGTTTGTTCAATTGGGAGGTGTAGATATATCCCTAATTCAACGGTGCAAATAGGACGAGACAATTTTTTCTTCTTTTCTCTGTCTTTACCCAAGATGAATTATATGTGGAATATAAAACAATAGTTTATTTTGACAAATGAAAACAAAGCATATAAAAAAAGTGAAAACAATAATAAAGGTTAAACTAAATTAAAATTGATGGTCAAAAAGCTAGCAAGTCTCGTGGAAAAAATAGGAAAGCAAAATATGTATACCACTTTTTTAATAGAAAATAATAAAGATAGATCCATTTCAATCGCATGTTTTTTTCCTACTAACCTTAGTGATTAGTCAACAAGTATGATTACAAATCTTATTCTGGACATATCCTAAGAACAAAGTTTTCCAAAAGCATTTGTGCATGAGCTGGATCATACATATAGATTAGTACTGTATTCTACTTTATCATAAGTTGAAAACTCGATGAAGAAAATTTCATAACTATATATGTATAATCCAATTATAATTATATGTAATTTTTTCTAATATTTATTACTGGAGTGAGTGGGTTACAACTAACTGAGAGATGAGAATAGGAAGAGAAACTACTTAACAAAAAACTCGAACAATGCACAAAAGCAGCGACAAAGGGTGACAGTAACACTCGGTGACGTTACAAGTTTGTGTCTGCGTTGCATAATAAAATGAGCACAGTGCTGCATTTTTTATGCGACCTAGACATCAAGGAAGGTGGTGCGGGACAAAGGAAACGAGTGTGTTAGAATTTATAAAACGAAACCAAATGCAAAGAGGGAGATCACAAATCTATATCGGATAAATTCTTTCTATATCAGTTATATTGATAACCAGTGTAAAAAAATATTCTACACCGATTGCAAAGTCAATTGATGTAAAAAAATTACACTGATTATTATCTTACAACGGTATAAAAGAAATTGGCATTATTTAGAAAAGTGCAAATGCTTCAATTTTTTTCATAGTTTACAGTAAAACCAAAATAAAATCTATTGGTGGAATATATCTATGTACGATCACAAAAGACATAACATTCATAGTTTGAGCTTCCAATTTCATATACCCCCTATTTTAAATTTTACAAATTATTATTTTTGGATAATACAATTTTATACTAAACTTTTGGGAAAGTGTACAACATAGTGATGGTAAATTTTGTACAGAATTTAGATAGATAGGTCATTGATGAGGAAAGGTCCCCTACCACACACACATATACAACCATGCTGAATGCAATGCAACATAGATGGTCCCCTTACAACTTGGTTGAAACTAAAAATATGGAATGTCATATTAGTTCAGTAACAGGACCACTGAGGGAGGGACAGAGGAAACCTTGTGACTATTTTGTGGTGTTATTGTGGGAGAGAATATTGAGTGTCCCCTTTAGACGGTCCATGTTTCCTTTGAGGAAGCCTTTAATCTAATTACTGCCTCTAACTACCAAATCTTCTCATTTCAATTGATTGTCCTTGCATGCAGTGATTGCATAAAATGAAATTTAGCTTCTTTTATATTTGAATTTGAAATAAAAGAGAATATGAATTCATATAAGTAGAAATCAAAGTGTCAATACAAAGTGACCGAAACCATCTTCTATTATACTTTACTTACCTCCAATTGAACTATGAATTATCAGGATCTCATTCCCGTAGAAGCCAGATGATAAAAACAAAACAAAAAATGTCAAAACAAGAATGTGATGAAAAGTGAGGGTGCTAAACATAAACGTGGGGTCTCTAACTAAGCTATGAGTCCTTGTTATACACTTGCTTCCTAGAAAATTTTATATTAAGGTTTGAGAAAATAGTAATAAACTTCACTCCCCTAAAATAGAACTTAGTTCAGAAATATCATATATGTAGTGTGTTTGAAGGGGTTGGCATACATACTTATAATCAATTTTTATAATTACATTGTGTATTGCAATGATTTTTTTTTAACATTTCGGATCCCATAAGAAAGAGCCCTAATAATTCGGGATTTGGTCTAAAAAAAATTATTTTTTAACATTTCGGTTCCCATAAGAAAGAGCCTTAATAATTCGGGATTTGGTCCGGAGGTAAGTAAATCCTAACCTTCAAAGCTATTCATTCATATTCCTCCAAGCAGCAAACATTCCATACTATTCAAATAAGGGCTTGAGGTAAATATATGCTACGGATTGTCCACCACATTTTCACACATACTACAAATGTAATAAAATATTGAACCGCAACTGAAATTTGGCAAACAACCAAACAACAAAAATATTATTCGGTGATACTGCTAATTTCGGATAATTGACCATCAAAAAGTTTGTCAATACAAAATCAACTCAAAAATGAATAGGGACATGTTGAAATAGCATTGTTAAGAGTGTTAGTTTAGTATGCTAAGGATTAAATTAATTAGTTTGGAGTTGGTTAACCACTGATTGCTAGTAACCATTGAGCTCTATTTGATAAAGAGTAGTGCTAGCAACTGATTGCCAGTACAATTGTATCTTTTTCAATGTGATTCCCTGTAGCCTATAAAATAAAAAAATGTGATTCCCTCCCTATAAATAGAATAATTGTATCTCATTTTGTGTATCTTTTTCAATATGATTCCCTATAAGTTTGAGGGAGAGAATAGCATTAGTAGGTGTCCCCTTTAGACGGAGCATTGCCTAATCTTCTCATTTCAATTTGGTCCTCTCCTAGTTGATTTTTTTGGTTACAAAATTTAAGGTGAGCGGATGGTTTTAGACTTTAGTTCAAGATAGAGAAGACATTCAGACTCACATAGCACTTACAAAGACTTCTTTTCATTGGTCGTCCTCGGGTGAAATGGTTGCACAAAATGGAATTTAGTTGTCTGTGTATTTAAAATAAAAAACAAGATGGATTCATATTAGTAGAAATCAAAGTGCCAATGCACACCAATGAGATGAAAAACGTAGGTGCTAGATAGTCATAAGTTAACGTGGTTGCTCTAACTAAGCTGGGTGATTGTTTCCTAGTGAATCTTACTAAGGTTTGAAAAAGAAAATAACAAAGCTTCAAACAATCACACTGAACTAAAATACATAGCACATAGTTCAAAAATATGATCTCTAGTCACGTTCAAGTGGTATTACGATATATTTCTATAATTACAATGCCTAAAGCAGTGAACTTGTTTGCCCAAAGTTTTTCATTCTTGTTCTTCCAAATACGTCATCGGGAATTTTCAAATGGTTGAGGACCATATGACTCGGTCGTGGAGCTGACGAAAACTCTCATTCTTACATTCTATACTATTCCTAGGTAAGAAGGGCATGAGGTAAATAAATGCCAAGGATTTTCCACCACATTTTCACACAAACTACAAATGCAATAACATTGAACTTCTTTGAGCTGCAATTGAGATCTTGTTGAGAAATAATCTCTACTAAAAAAGAGGACATTATTCTGGGTAAGACTACCAATTCCAAATAATTGACATTCCCTCCGTCCTAAATACATGACCTATTTGTAAAAAAAAATTGTCCTAAAATACTTGACCTTCTCAAGTTTTAAAGCAAAATTTGACAAGTTTACCCCTTATAATGCTTATGTGGTCTCTGTAAAAAAAAGTGTATGTCAGTTATTAGTCCATTAAGTGCTAATCATGCTTCACGTAAATCTACCAATATTCAATAGAAGAGTATCACATAATTATGCTTGTCTAGGATGGAGTATTATCCAATAACATGAATTGCAAAAACAGCCGAGGAAGATAAACAGCCAATAACATGAATGGTTTCTTTACTCCAAAGTTTATTTATTAGTAGTAGTAAAAGTTTATAGTGGAACAAAGAAAGTAATCATTTACTTAAAAGTGAACTTTTAAAAATGATAACAGGGACAATTTAGTAAAATTATCATTCTCTTTCATTCTTCTTTACACTTTTCTTAATCTGTGTGAAACGGTCAAGTAGGTCATGTATTGCGGAACGGAGGGAATAACACGATCCTCTTGTAAGGAATAGTATTCAACCACAGTTTCTGGCCACTAATAAACTAACTTTTTTTTTTTAGGGATCTAATAAACTGACTTAAGTATATAAGAATTAGACATATGTTTTGTTTGAACTAGGCATGGCAACAAAACTCATACTCGTGGTTACCCACCCGATCCAAACCCAATTTGACGGATTTTTCCCGTTTTGATTGGGTTTGAGTTTTCTCTAATTTCAAAACACAAGTATGGGACAGGTAACAGGTATATAGGTTCCCACCCCGAACCCATACCCAAACCCGTCTCAAATGCAATAAATTACATTATGTTGATATGTCATGTTATTTTGTTTGATAATTGTTGTGTTATAAAAACTATCATTGATATTTAAAGAAGCAACTAAGTCAATCGGTCTAACAAAAATTAAAATAAGCATATTGCTGGATAATGCATTACAACATTTCTCTAAGTGTTGCAAAAAAATTATATTTTTTATTAAAAAAATTATTCAATGCGGGGACGGAGATACCCGAGCCCATCGAGGATGGGGTTCAATTTCTCATCCCCGTTGGATATTAGTAGGGTAACGGGTAAGTATATGAGAATCATATATGGAAAACCCATCCCTACCCCACCCCATTGACCTGAAGGTGTCCAAGAGTAATCAATACATAATCAACTTCTGGGCAAGAAAAAAGCCAACTAACAGCATAATCCCAATTATTTTGATTTGCCAACATCAAATCCTTCACGGGCAACATAAATAGAGAATTTGTTATGGGAACAGGACATTTTTAAATAGTTTTGTCAAGATTTTAGAATAGTTTTGTTAAGAATGTTAGTTCATTCTGTTGAGGATCAATTTGTAGGAGTTCGTTAACCACGGATTGCAATAACTACCAATGAGCTCTATAAATAGTACAATTGTATCTCACTTTGTGTATCCTTTTCAAAGTGATTCCCTATAAGTAGAATAAGTATATCTCCTTTTTTGTGGCTTTTTCAATATAATTTCCTGAGTTTTAACTTTTTATTCTTCAAACTCTCCAAGCTTAATTTCCAGGAACACGTATAGAATAGTTTGATAGAAGTAAAATATATTGGACAAATGATTTGCAAAACCTTTTTCGATTATTAGCTCAAGAGAAACAAAAATGTCACTCTAGTTCGTTACACTACAGGCGTCAGTCCTACATTAGGACTTGGTCCTACAAATAAAATAGCAACCAGATTGTGTATCACATCGGAAAAAATAGGAGGAAAATGGTGGTCCCATTTTAAGCAGCCGCCACTTCTACATACCGAATCCTAGGAGAAAAGAAAGGCAGAGTCAACCAACAACGTTTTACAAAATATGTGAGATACCTAGTATATAAAATCATATTTTGCACCTTAAAATTCAAGTTTCTTAGGTTATCAATTAACAAAATATTTATCATTATTATCTATTTTCACTTTTAATTAAAATATCACTATCTTTTTATAGATATCATACATACATTTCAATTATTGACACGGCAATAAAAACAAAAATACCGCAAACTCAACAATTCGAACAAATGTTCAAACTACATACCTGAATTGTCCATAGGGTTGCCAACAGGTGCGGCCTCAGGTTCCTTTATCTCAACAACAACACAGTCTGACATTAAGAATGTTTTCGCAACAGATGCTGCATGTTCCAGGCAACATCTGACCACCTGGACAAGAGTAGGATGCTTCAGTTTATCAAAGTTTCGTTTCAAGAATAAAATATCATATTGTTACTATGTTATTGTAAGATAAGCATTCACACACAGAGAAGGCAGAAACATGCACAATAAGGTATGTTCCAAGAAGCGTTTTAAGAATCGTTGTAGAAGAGTATTACACCCCAATTTCCCTAATCAAGAAACTAGAACATAAAATAAATCAGGTCTTGTTTCTCACATTAAAAGTCCAGTGACACTTCAACAAATTTGTAATGTATTGCGCCTAATATCCTCCACATACAATTTTTTTAAGGAATGATACACTGCCAATTTGCTACAATATGCATGATTTAAGAACCTTGTAATTGGTACGAAACCAAAATTTAATCAAAACTAACATAAGACATCCATATGCAAACCATTTATAATGATGCGGCCCCTACAAGCTAAGTTTAATTTACTATAGATAGCTGTAAATTCATATGCACATAAGTTTAAAAAAACAATACAGCAATGAATCTATAAATCACCTTTGTTGGATCAATGATCCCGGCAGACATCAAATCTTCATATTTGCCAGTGGCAGCATTATATCCATATCTCGTATCGTCGCTGGATAGAACCTACCAATATACAAGTTACATCAGCACAAGCACACGCGAGAGTAACAAGTTCCAAATTAAGACAATTTTTATACCTTCTCACTAACAACACTGCCATTTACACCAGCATTTTTTGCTATCAATTTCAGAGGGTAACTAAGGGCTCTTTTAACGATGTCTGCTCCAACCTGCACCGCGTTTTAATTATAAAGTCATATTCAGAGTCAGAAAGTTGAATATGAAATAATGATATAATTGAACATAGCACAAACAAGTCAAGAACACTTTCAACAACCTAAAGCAAAAATATTTCCATATACAAAAACAAAAAAACAAAAAAAAACTAAGTTCTTGCAATATCAAATGATGACTCACTTTTTCTTCATCATTTGCAAGGGTGGCTTTGATTGCATCCACCTTTGATGCAAGTCTGAGCAAAGTGCACCCACCTCCAACTACAATACCCTCTTCAACAGCGGCCTAAAGGCGAAGAAAATATGAGCTTATCGAACCAGAAAAAGTATAAATTAATTAACATTATGGGAAAGATAAAATCACCTTTGTAGCGTTAAGAGCATCTTCAACTCTCAATTTCTTTTCCTTGAGTTCTGTCTCAGTTTGTGCACCAACCTATACTCGTAACAAAACAAAACTTGCATTGCTTAATATGATTTGAAGAGAAGTTAAAAGCAAGCTTATTATCAAATTTCAACGAGTTCACTGAGATGGGATCATTGTTACCTGAATTACAGCCACACCACCAGACAGTTTTGCAATCCTTTCGTTCAGCTTCTCCTTTTCATAATCTTGTTCTGCAGCCTGTATAATATGTAGACATTTTATTAGAGTTGACATAACAGTGAATCTGTCATACTCTTCTATACGTACATTTCTCCTTATATATGACCACTCGTATGCTGCATACATACATTTGGATTACTAATTTTAACTGTCTACCTAATGTTATGCATAACTCCAAAATATTTCTCATTTTTTAAGCGTATCATTACTTATTCTTCATGTACAAGGTCTCAAAAAAGTCAAGTGCCATGCAAACAATTTCGAGGGGGTGGAGAGGTGGGGAAGGAGGGAGAGGGAAACCTCTATTTGGTTCTTAATTTGTGAAACTCGCTTGGTAACTGCTTCTTGGGTACTTCCATCACCAACAATTGTGGTTGTATCTTTGGTGAGCACCACCTTGGCCGCAGTGCCTAGAACCTCATTCCCAGCTTTGTCTAAGCTAAGGCCAACCTCCTCTCTGATAACAGTACCTGTAAGTGAATTGGGAAGATACATATTGTTACTAACAACTAAATCAAAAAAGGAACAAAAGGAGAAATTATACACTTCTGAATTTAACAAAATGAGCAAAGACATAAAAGATTTAAATTTATAAACCTCCTGTCAAGATGGCAATATCATCAAGGTACTGGCTCTTGCGTTCTCCAAATCCAGGAGCCTTAAGTGCAGCAATCTTCAGTGATCCTCTAAGTTTGTTCACAACAAGAGTTGCCAAAGCTTCTTGTTCAATATCCTCTGCAATGATCAAAATAGGGAATCCGTTTCTAATTGCGTCCTCTAGTATGTTAATAAGATCCCTTGCATTGGATATCTTTTTGTCAACTAAAAGCAACTGCGCAAAAACATATATAAATTTTTAAGTAAAAACACAAGTTGATGGCAAAGATAATAATAAGTTGGGGAATAGAAAACAAATGTCGCACCTTGCAGTTCTCAAATTCAACAGTCATTTTCTCACTGTCAGTAACAAAGTAGGGTGAAATATATCCTCGATCAAATTGCATGCCCTCAACAACATACAGATTGTTTTCAGCACTCCTTCCCTCCTCAAGTGTCACGACACCCTTTCTACCAACCTTACTCAACGCCTCAGCTATCATATTTCCTACCTCATAATTGTTCCCTGCACTAACTGCTGCCACATCAGCCAATTCACTGTCCTCAACCTGCAATTCACACAACCACATGAAAAAGATGAGTGAAATCATTTATGAAGCACAAACACCTAACATGATGCAGACATGTTGACACTATTAATGTAAAAAACATAGGACATTGACACCGGTGTGTGTGTGTTATAATTTAATAAAATATTAACATTATTTATAAAATATTAAAATTGAGAATCAAAATATATAAGTGCATCTAAATAGGAGTGTGCATAAAAACCGGTTCACATGAACTATAACTTTTTTTTGAACTATAACTTAAAATCCAGTTAATCAATCTAAAAAAACCTAACTGTTTATTTACAAAAACTGATACTGTCCAATTTAAAAATTTAAAAACAATTTGGTTTATTGTTTCTCAAAACTGGGGTATATCTGTACCCATTTCACAACGCCTCTTCTGCTATTCATATGATTTTACAAACTTCCATTTCATAATTTACAAATCTGCAAGTTCTTAATTTCAACCCAGAATTGAAGGCTAATGTTTTAGCACAAAACCATTTCAATTCATAAGAAAGATAAAAAAGGTTATTTTAGTTTTGTATTATAAACCAGTTTACTGATTTTGAATCGTATTGAACCAGGTTTACAAAAAAAACTGATTTTGGATGAAAGAAGTTATAAGAACTGAACTGAACCATAAATTTGGTTCAGTTCATGAACAATGCACACCCCTACATCTAAATTGAGAAAAAAATTCATTACAAAATAATTTTATAAGAAGATATATAGTCTTTCACCTTCATTTATCCATGCACCCAAAAAGATAAAGTGATATAATCAAATTGAATGTCTTAAATCCCCTCATTGATTATCATTTGTTCAACACATCTTTAACCCCACAGATGTGTCCAAGGAGTGCCTAAGGTGTGTTGAAGAAAAGAATAAAAAAATCTTTTTGGTATTTGTTTAAGTTATCTTACACATGTTGTACATGTGCCATGCAATGACGCATGTCCGACATAGAGACAATCCTAATCCCAAAGGTGTTTGTGTTTCATAGGAACTAATTGCTAAGCAATGTAATCCCAAAGGCGTTAGTGCTTCATAGATATTAGCAAATAATTGCTAAGCAATGAACACACCAAAATATGCAAAAAAATGTGGGAAGTCTGTGGTACCCGAAGCCCGTGGAATAAAAATGCTTAAACATAGATACACAAACGAACAAGAAAACGGCTTCACCTCTTTTGACATTAGTTTAAGTTCAGCGACAAGAGCTTTCGCTGTCTTCTCAATGCCACGTGTGATAAGCACAGGGTTTGCACCAGCTGCAACAACCTACAAAATAAAATTTCACTCTAAATGAGACCCCAATTATGTAACAACAAGCAAAACCAAATCAAGCATTTATTAGTTACTTATTACCTTAACACCTTCTGCAATAAGACCCTGAGCCAAAACAACAGAGGTAGTAGTTCCGTCACCAGCCAAATCATTTGTCTTGGCGGCCGCCTGTCTAACCAATTTAGCACCAATATTCTCAACCGGATCCTCCAACTCCACCTTTTTAATGCAAATGCAAACAGAACATCAGATGAAACACCCCATATAAGTAATTCACTAAAAAAAATAATTCAAGTAAAATCTTAGACCCTAAACACCCCACTTCAAAACAAACACTGCACATAATTCACGTAAAATAATTCAAGTAAAATCTTAGACTCTACACTCGGACAAATTAAATATATTACCAAAAACAACATTTCAAGTAAAATCTTAGACCTTAAACACCTCACATCAAAACAAACACCCCATATAACTAATTCACCAAAAACAGTGATTCAAGTAAAATCTTAGACCCTGAACTCAGACAAATCAAATAATTTACGAAATACAATAACTCAAGTAAAATCCTAGACACTAATTCATATAATTCAAATATATAAAATATCAGCAAATTCAAAAACAGACTCAATAAAAAACACACACCTCTTTGGCAACAGTGACACCATCATTAACAATCTTAGGAGAACCATACTTGCTCTCAAGAACAACATTCCTTCCTTTAGGACCAAGAGTAACACCAACCAAATCCGCAAGCTTGTTCACACCATTCTGTAACAAAACGATAAAAACATTAAAAAAAAATTTAAAAAAAAACAATTTTTTCGTCTTTTGAGCATGATTGTGAATAACCCACCTGGAGTTTCTTGATAGCGGAACCATCTTTGTTGAAATGCAACTCCTTGGCCATGGCAGAGACTTTAGGGTTCCGATTCTTCCTGGTGAGAGCGACGGTGCTGGTAGTTTTTCTGCGGGAAGAAGACGGGAATGAAGAAATGGAAGCGGAGGAAGAAAGGTTGCATGAGGAGAGATTGCATGATGCCATGATTGTGTGGAATTGGGAGAAAATGGAGGCTAGGGTTTAAGAGGATTTGGTTTTGGATAAGTTTTTCTTTGTTGCTCAGAACTGAGAATGGAGGATGAAAATGAAAACTATAAGGATGAGGGTTTCGATGTTTAATTAAGTTAGTTTTGTCTCTATATCTTTCTAGAAAATTCTTTTTTGTTGTTACCAAAATCAATAAATCATAACCATATTAGTCCCTAAAGAAAAAAAGCATTTTTTTTCATAGGTTTTCTTTTCTCTAATTTTATTTGAGGCATTCTCGATGTTAAATATCAACATATTTGTTAGTTGGAATTCATATTAAGTTTGTAATATTGTGAGACATCAATGTTTCTGCTAAACTTAATTTTATGTTAATTTATATTGAAGAAAAATAGCAAGGGTTAAATAAATTTTTAATCTTTATAAATATAACAAATTTCGTTTTTAATCCTTATAAAAAGTGTCAGGTTTTGGTCTTTATGAAAAATAAATCAAGATGTAGTTTTAATTCATGTTAAATAAGAAGAAAAAAAATTGTCAGGAGATTTTTTTTTAATTATACTTACATTTTTAAATTTTTGAATGATTTTTTACAAAATATTAAAAACATCATAAGAAACTCTTCCTACAAAAAAAAGCATTATAAAAAACTCTTTTATAAAAAATTATATTTTTTAAACGTCAAAATTTCAAGAAAAAACTAATGAAAATTTTGACCTAAAAATCAAATCGAGTTAATTTATTTATTGCAGTGAAATTTTTTATAATGTTTTAAACAAGTATTTACAAAATCATTCCAAAATTTAAATGTTTAATAATAATTAAACAAATTTTATTTAATTTAACAAAGACTAAAATTACATGCTGGAATTTTATAAGACCAAAATATAAGATGAGCAGATGGTGCTTTAGTTCAAGATAGAGAAGACATTGAGCAGGTCCGGTCCTAGGCATAGGCCGGGAGTGCGACGGCCTAGGGCCCTCTCCGGTAGGGGTTCTAAAAAAATTATTTGAGGGGGTGTATATAGAAAGAACTGGATTTTGGGGGGTTTATATAGTAAAATATACAAACAGGCCCAAAACATTGACATGAAATACTGGGCTGAAGTCTGTTATTGTTTTGGCCTTTTTGATGCAATTTGTTATATATACCCTATATAAAACAAAGCTTTCTATTTACACCCTCCCAAATAAAAAATTATACCTTTTGTTCCTTATAATGTGCCAAGAAATTTGTGATACTTTTTGGGGCCCTTTGTTTCTAATAATGTGTCTTGCTAATATTAAAAATATATGTGATATTTATTATCCAAAAAATTGGGAGAATCTTCACATAAAAAAGAATTATATTTTACTTGAAAATGGACCTACTAGAGAAATTTTTCAGTCTACTTCGGAGGAGCAATTGTTCTCTAATTCTATGGTATTTTTTTTAGCTTTGGTTTCTATGGAGTATTTGATTTATTTGAAGATGTTACCCAAAAAAAACTTTTATCTTGTAGTGAAAAGCGAAGAAAAAAATAAATGAAGCGTTAATAAAACCATAACAAGAAACTGAAAAAGTTTATTATGTAAGGGGCCCTTTTCTCAAACTACGCCTAAGGCCCCTAAAACACATAACACTTACAAAAGACTTTTCATTGATTGATCTCATGTGAAATGATTGCACAAAATGGAATTTAGTTGTCTTTGTGTATTTAAAATGTATAAAA